>RCND010001230.1_pt1 | contig 14510 bp, 13 predicted proteins | sample 2041351 | NCBI WGS metagenome assembly RCND01 (sample SAMN09708230, study PRJNA481090) | Marine sediment metagenome, whole genome shotgun sequencing project. | biome: marine sediment; feature: ocean; material: sediment; isolation source: Sewage treatment plant 12B marine sediment (STP12B) ...
AACAAGCTCTTTTTTGTTGAGGAAACCATAAAGGGTTATCTGTTGGAAAGACCTTGACTGAACAAGTACTTATTTTCTATATTCGCCTGAATGTTACAAAAACCATTTATTATAAAACGCCTTTTGGTGGTTTCCTTACTCCTGCTGGCCCTGCTAATTTTATCCATATTCATGGGCCTTTCCATGGGGTCTTCCGGAAACAGCGCAAATGCTGTTTTTAAATCCCTGTTTGGTATGTATGAAGCAGACTCCATGCTTTATACCATTATCTGGAGGATTCGTTTGCCGCGTGTGCTTCTGGCAGCCCTTGTGGGAGCAACGCTTTCACTTGGCGGGCTAGTTTTTCAGGCACTCCTTAGAAACCCACTTGCCGAGCCGTACATTCTTGGGATCTCAGGTGGATCTGCAATTGGCGCCATTATCGGCATACTGGCAGGACTATCCCGTTTCCCGGGCGTCAGTCTCACAGCCTTTCTGGGAAGTATTGCCACACTTCTCTTAATCCTTATCATGTCATCAGGACAAACTATTCTTAAAAAAGATTCCCTGCTTCTATCAGGTGTTATGGTAAATGCCTTCTGCTCGGCTATTATTATGTTCCTGATATCTATGACGCAGGACTCAAGACTCCACAATATCATTTTTTGGCTCATGGGGGACCTTTCCATGAGTGACCTGAAGCAAGTTGAAATACTTTCTCTGACACTTATTCCCTGTTTTATTATCATCTTCCGGTACTCGCATACTATGAATCTCCTCCTTATGGGAAATGAAATGGCCCAGACCATGGGTGTAAATATTAAGAAAGTAACTACAATCCTGCTTATTACCACATCCTTTATGGTCAGTTCCACAGTAAGTCATTGCGGACTGCTCGGTTTTGTCGGACTGGTTATGCCACACCTTTTACGGCTTATTCTTGGTCCCGACCACCGTATTCTTGTTCCGGCATGTATTCTTGGTGGTGGGTCTTATATGGTTTTCTGTGACCTGCTGTCGAGAATCCTTCCGCAACATGGTGAAATGCCTGCCGGTGTGATTACTGCCATGATCGGTGCACCCTTATTCATATATCTTTTAAAAAGATCAAAACGATGAAAAGCGCTGTTGATATAACTAAACTTGGTTTTGCTTACAGGAATATCCCTGTTTTAAATAATTTATCATTTTCGGTTTCACAAGGCGAATTTTTTATCATCATTGGCCCTAACGGCTCAGGGAAGACAACCCTGATTAAATTAATTGCCGGTATCCTGAAAACAAAAATAGGTGGACTTAAAGTTTTTAACCAACCTCTTAAAGAATATACTCGGAAGGATCTGGCAAAAACAATTGCAATTGTCCCACAGATGGCAGTTCTTGATTTTCCTTTTACGGTAACAGAACTGGTCCTGATGGGACGGTCTCCCCATCTAAATGTTCTGGGACTGGAACAAGAAAAAGATCTTGAAATTGCACAAAATGCTATGGCCTTTACCGAAGTTGAACATCTTGCTCATAGAAAAGCAGATCAGTTGAGCGGAGGCGAATGCCAGCGCGTTTTCATTGCCAGAGCAATCTGCCAGGAACCAAAAATAATTCTTCTTGATGAGCCTACTGCATCCCTTGATCTTGCTCACCAGGTTAAAATTATGGATTTGATGGAAAAACTGAAAAATGAACTGGGAATGACTATCATAATGGTATCCCACGATGTAAACCTTGCAGCTATGTATTCTGATCGACTGTTGCTGCTGAAAAATGGAGAAATTGCGGGTCTTGGAAAGCCGGATGATATACTTACCTTGCAGACGCTAAAGGAAACTTATGGTTGCAGTCTTTTAGTTGATGAAAGTCCGGTGGGAAGATTCCCAAGAATTACACTGGTGCCTGAGAAACATCAGAATAAATTGTAATGGCATCGTAAAAACTTAACCAGCGCATCATCTGCGCACGATAAAATCTTTTATCACTAAAGTAGGGGAAAAAAGAAAGAACGAAAATATAACAGATGAAGACTCATTTGTTCTTTGAAGAATATTCGATGGAATCACGACCGGGGGCGTCAATGCCACGGCGTTCGAGAAGGGAGCCTTCCTGGCGGTAAAAGTTTATTAGAGCTTTAAGGTAGTTAACCACCGCCTGCACCTCATTTATGCGGCTGGATAGAAGGTCTCGCTGTGTTTGAGCCACAAATAAATTGGTAGATAGACCAACCCGGAATTTTTCGGTTTCAATCCGCTTAACTGGATTTATTCCAGCATTTTTCAAGAAATTTTAATGAAGTCGAAAGGTCCTCGCAAGAAAAAACTTCTATTGATACAACTTTCGTAAATTTATTTAATATCTTAATTATCTCCCCTGCCCTCTCTTCCGGCAGCTTTTCCAATGAAATATGATCACGTCCGTTTTCAACTCCGTGAAGATGAATAATAGATATATTTTCACAATACGAATTATAAAATTTATTAATATCTACATCATAAACAATTAAGTGCCCGATATCCATACAAAGGGTAAAATTAAATTCCCTGACAATATCTTCCACCCATTTGAAAGGATAGTTTAAATTCTCAATAGATATCTCTTCAGCTTTAACCCCGAAGTTAATTAACTGCTTAATAGTTTCGCATGTAAGTTCCTGCCATCTTTTCACATTTTCTTTTTCACGTGATACTTCATCATATGATAAATGGAGCGTACAAGTGGAAGGAGATAAAGGCGAAGCTAAATCAAGAACACGCAGTATCGTTTCTACAGCATTCTTTCGCACTGATGGATTTCTATTCCCGAAGTATATGTCTGTTGGCAGGTGGATGTTATATGTAAGATCAAATTCTTTTGAAATGAGTGAAAGCTCATTGATTTCATTTTTTTTAGGAAGACAGCCAGGTTTGCTTTCAAAAAGTAAGAGTTCAATCTCGTCCAGATATGGTCCGAGCTTCTTTACATTTGGGGCATAGGCGTCTCTGTAAATAAAAGATGTAGTACAGAGTTTAAACGGATATAAGCCCTTGTAGGATTTTGTTAAAGATTGACACATTATAATATTTTAAGCGAGTCTTTTTTCACCGCAGAGTTCTGGGAGAATACGGAGAGAATTTAGATTCTCTGTTTACCACAGTGTCCTCTTTATTGCGAAGGGTTTAGTGGTAAACGGAAAAACTCAAAAGCTTCGCTTCATTATTCAAATAAGCCGGATCGAAGCGAACAAAAAAAGCACGGCTTCTGTAATTTCAACCATTGCCCCCAGCATATCGCCAGTGATGCAGCCTATCTTTTTTTTGTAATAAAATAGAATACCAGTTATAATTATAAGAAAAACAAGGTTCAGCAATATAGCCTTAAATCCTAAAAATATCGAAAGCAAAACAGGGATTAGCAACCAACAAAAATCGATTATCTTAAGCTTATTCTCAAAAAAGGGTTTACCGGTCCCGCCATCAGTTCGTCCGTATTCAAGAAACCGCATTCCGAATAAAATACTTCCCCTGGCATAGGCGGGTATTATAATCAGCAAAAGACTTCTATATACATCTAAGCCTATGATACCGGCCCACTTAACAGATAATCCGCAGATAATGGCAACAATACCCATAGCGCCGATTCTGCTGTCTTTCATTATGGATAGTGCATTTTCCTTTTCTCGACGTCCATAAAGTCCGTCAGCAGCATCACCCAAACCGTCAAGGTGAAATGCACCTGTTATAATAATAAGAAAAAGTACATCAAGAAGGCTTGCAACCGGTTTTGACCACAGCAGTAAAAGAATCTGGTCGAACAGAGCAACCATCAACCCCAGGATGATACCTACCACGGGAAAGAAAGGGATCATCTTTCCAGGATTGAATTTTCCATGTTTCCCCATGGGAAGTATTGTTATAAACTGTATTGCTGCAATAAGGTTTTTCATAGCGCTCTAATTCAAAAATATGCTAAAATTTTAATTATTTTTCACCGCTGAGCTCACAGAGATCACAGAGGATGTTTTCTGTTTAAGCCATTTAGTTGATCGAAACAGGAATTCCTGCAATCATCCATATTACACTGTCTGCGCATTCGGCCACTTTCTGGTTGGTAAATCCTGCTATATCTCTGAACTTTCTTGCAAGCTTGTTTTCCGGGACAATCCCTGCTCCGACTTCATTTGAAACCAGTATAATTGGACATTTTGCTTCTTTAATTGCGAGTATTAATTTATGGATATGCTGGTTGATAACATCAGGGTTTTCGATTTCCATGAGAAGGTTGTTTATCCAAAGGGTCAAGCAGTCTATTAGGATAACATCCCCTTCCCTGCTGTTTTCATTGATTGCGGCTGATAATTCGACCGGGGCTTCAACAGTTTTCCAGCTTTTATCTCTTTCTCTTTTATGCCGCTCGATCCGCTCTTTCATTTCATCGTCAAGGGGCATACAGGTCGCAATAAAGATTCTTTTACTTCCTGAAATCTTTTCAGCCTGCTCAATTGCTTGCCGGCTCTTACCGCTTCTGCATCCACCAATAATAAACGTTGTTTTCTTCAATATTTCGCTCCTGGGGTAAAGGACTCAATAATCCCTTTGGTATCTATATATTTTTCAAAATGCTCAGCCAGAAGATCGTATTCCTTGTTCCTTGCTGCAGGACCATGGGTTTTTGAAACTTCTATATTCTCAAGACCAATGGTTTCCAGCCAGCGCTTTGTGATACCGGGATTGTCAAACAAGCCGTGCATATAAGTTCCCATAATGCGAGATCCGTTCACAACGCACCCATCTTCACATCTGCAGGATACGTTGTTTCGCTGGAGAATCTGAAACATGGAATCACCGTTTTTAATTTTTGTCTGTCCCATATGAATTTCATAACCCATTCCATCAATATCATCCCAGGAAAACCTTGTTAGAGTCGTTGTCTTCGGAGCTTTCAAGAAAGTCTCCACCGGTAAAAGAGTAAGCCCCTGAGTTGATCCGGGCTTTCCTTCCAGGCCGTCCGGATCGTGAACATACTTACCCATAATTTGGTAACCGCCACATATACCCAGTATATGACCTCCATTATTTACATATGAAATAATTTTATCCGACCATCCTGTTTTCTTTAACCATTTAAGGTCGGAACACGTATTCTTCGATCCTGGAATAATAACTGCCTTGAACAAAGATAACTCCTGTGGCTTTTCAATAAAATGAAAATTAACACCCGGCAGTCTTGAGATAGGATCAAAATCTGTAAAATTGGAAATATGGGGTATTCGTATAACAGCTATTGACGGAAGATCATCATTTGTCACGGAAACACTTTTCGGGTTTTCAATGACAACCGAATCTTCTGCTTCTATATTTATATGGTTATACCACGGAAGTACACCGAACACTTTCTTCCCTGTCTTTTTTTCTATCCAGCTTATTCCATCATCAAACAGACCAATATCTCCCCTGAAACGGTTGATAATAAATCCGACTATCTTTTTTCGCTGTTCAGGGGAAAGACATTCCAGTGTTCCAATTATCTGGCCAAATACACCACCCTTATGAATATCTGCTACCAGAACAATCTTTGCGTCGGCATATTCAGCCATGCGAAAGTTGACTATATCTTGGTGCATTAGATTTACTTCCGCACATGAACCTGCTCCCTCTATTACAACAAGCTCATATGCTTCTCTTAACCTATCCACAGCTGCGCATACTTTTGTAAAGGAATGTTCTTTCTTTTTATGATAATCAGCCGCTGCTTCGTTTCCAACTGCCTTTCCGTAAAGTATAACCTGTGAGCCTACGTCACTGGTGGGCTTTAAAAGGATAGGGTTCATATCCACATGGGGAGGGATTCCGGCGGCCTCGGCCTGGACAATCTGCGCTCTTCCCATTTCCAGTCCTTCTGGTGTGACACCGGAATTGTTGGACATATTTTGTGCCTTAAACGGTGCGACATTTATCCCTTTGTTTTTAAAAAAACGGCAAAGGGCAGTTGAAATAATACTTTTCCCGACATCGGAACCTGTTCCAAATACGGCAATACACGGGGCTTTTTTATTTTCTTTTTTTTTATCCAACCTTCTTCTCTATTTTCTTATCAGAAAAAACTGAAAGCAGTTTATAAGCCGCTGCTGTTGGTGCGGTTCTTCCTTTTTCGACCTCTTTTGAAATTTTTGGCAGCATCTTTTTGACATCAGGATTTTTATAAAACTGATCTTTGAGTCCTTCTTCCACAAGTGACCACATCCACTCTATTGATTGGCTTTTACGATTTTCTTCAAACTCTCCTGTCGATTTAAGCTTTTCTCTGTGATTTAAAACAATATCCCAGATATTATCAACACCTTCAAGCTTAAGTGCGCTGCATGTGACTACAGGAGGCGACCAGTTAGAAGAAGACGGATTTATTAAATGTAAAGCTGTTTCATACTCCTTCCTTGCCCGTTTTGCTTTTTCAATATTGTCGCCGTCAGCTTTGGTTATCGCAATCGCATCTGCAAGTTCCAGAACACCTTTTTTTATCCCCTGGAGTTCATCCCCGGCACCTGACAGCATCAGCACTAGGAAGAAATCGACCATGGAAGCGACCGTTGTTTCAGACTGTCCTACACCAACTGTTTCCACTACCATTACATCAAAACCGGCTGCTTCACACACAATCATTGTTTCTCTGGTTTTTCTTGCAACACCGCCAAGGGTCCCCCCTGATGGCGATGGCCGTATAAATGCAGTTTCCTCGACAGAAAGCCTTTCCATACGCGTCTTGTCTCCCATGACACTTCCGCCGCTTTTTTTACTGCTGGGATCGACGGCTAGAACTGCAATTCGATGTTCATCCTTTAAAAGCATCATTCCGAAACTTTCTATAAACGCACTTTTACCAACACCCGGAACTCCTGTTATTCCAATACGAACGGCTCTTCCGCTATACGGCAAAAGAGTATCAATGATCTTTTTTGCCAGTTCCTGATGGGCAGTAAGCGAACTTTCAACAAGTGTAATCGTTTTTGCAATAACTCGCCTGTTCCCTTCAAGTACACCATCAATATAATAACCGGCATCTTCAATAATCATTTTTCTTCCTGTAACATCACACTATTGTTTTTTAATAAAGATGAAGCACAACTCACCTGTTGAATTTTTTACAAATCCGTCAACTTTATTTCTCGATTCCGACTCTGGCCTTCACCCCTTTTAGATAATAATGTTTTATCTCTTTCATCTCGGTAACAAGATCCGCTTTTTCAATTATTTCAGATGTAGCGCCACGGCCTGTGATAACAAGCTCCATGTTGTCCGGCTTTAATTCAACTACATCCAGAAGATCCTGTACTGAAAAAAGACCGTACATAACTGCGACATTTCCTTCTTCAATAACTACCACATCATGCTTACCTGCTTCAATGATCGATTTTATCCTTTCAAGACCTTTCTTTCCGGCTTCAATATCTTCAGCTGAAGGTTTGCCCTTGACAAAATGTCCAAGTCCATATTGTTCTATGGTAATAAGATCGGAAAATCTTTCAAGCGCTTTTATTTCACTGTAATCTCCCATTTTCAGAAACTGCACGATAAAGACTTTCAATCCAGCTCCAGCCGCTCTTATAGAGAGCCCCAAGGCAGCCGTTGTTTTCCCTTTCCCGTTTCCTGTGTAAACCTGTATGTATCCTTTCATTTTATATCTCCGATTTTCAGGCTTATCTATACTATATTGTTAAATACTTTTCAATTATTTTATCTAATATTTTCAGAAAATTATCTATATATGCAAACATCTTGATGTTATAACATGTTATGGTGTAATACTTTATATAAATATATCTCCTGACCCGCTGCAAGGACAAGGCTAAAAAGTTCAAAGTTCACATGTTTATTCCTCCATGGTATTAAGCCAAGTCGTTTTAATTCTGAATTTAGAAAAAAACTTGACAAAAGAGTCCATCTATATCATTTAAGCAAAGAAAATTTGCTCAGCTTTATGGTGGATTTAATTTCTTAATAGGGAAACCGGTTAGATTCCGGTACGGACCCACCGCTGTGATCGGGGACGAAATCTGTAAAAACCACTGTTTCGCAACAAAACGAAATGGGAAGGTGCAGAGAGTAGAACGATCCGTAAGTCAGAAGACCTGTCATAAGGCTTTGTATTGGGGAGATGGCAAATCCTCAAGCGTTTAACGCTTGGGGATTTTTTGTTTTTGAGCAGGCCCTAAGCAACCTGAAGATCAATTAGACAGGGGTAATAAATTATGGAAATCGGCAGGATTACTTTAAAAGAAATCATAAAAGGTATTAAACCAGCGGATGAAAAATGGATTGAAAAAGCGAAAGAGAGAACATCGCAGCTTGTAATGCCCACCCGTGCACTTGGGAGGCTCCATGACATTTCAGAGAAAATATGCGGTATCTGTAAAACTATAAAACCTTCCATAAAACGAAAAGCGTTTTTGGTTATGGCAGGAGACCATGGTGTTGTAGAAGAAGGGGTCAGCGCATATCCTCAGGAAGTAACAGGTGAAATGATCAAAACATTCTTAAATGGCGGAGCCGGCATTAACGTTCTGGCAGGTTTGGTTAATGCAGAGGTTTTTGTGGTGGATATGGGCATAATCCCAGACCTTGACCCTGTTTCACTTAATGGAGAAGATCGTCTTTTTATTCAAAAAATAGCCAGTGGTACTGCTAACCTTTCTCGAGGGCCCGCAATGACCCGTGAGGAAGCAATTAAATCGATACTGACAGGGTTTCAGCTTGCCACCGATCTCTTCAGTAAAGGAATAGATATGCTTGGCACGGGTGATATGGGAATCGGAAATACGACGCCTTCTGCGGCCATTGGGAAAGTATTCACAGAAACTTCAATTGAAGAAATGGTTGGACGTGGAACAGGTGTTGATGACCTTGGCCTTTTAAAAAAACAGGAAGCAATCCAAAAAGGAATTGATGTAAACCGACCCGATATAAAAGATGGCCTTGACGTTCTATCAAAACTCGGAGGATTTGAGATCGGTGGAATTGCCGGAAGTATTCTGGCAGGTGCGTATCATGGGCGTCCTGTGGTAATAGATGGATTTATATCCACAGCCGGGGCACTTGTTGCTCATTCTCTTCGTCCTGTTGTAACAGATTATCTTTTTGCCGGGCACCGCTCTGAAGAAACCGGCCATGGCGTCATGTTGGATTACCTGGGGCTTGAACCCATTCTTGACCTTGGCCTGCGCCTGGGTGAAGGCAGTGGCGGTGCACTGGCAATGGGAATTATTGAAGGAGCATTGAAGATTTTTACAGACATGTTAACTTTTGAACAGGCCGGAGTCCCCAACAAATCTCAATAAGTTTAAAGTTTTATCTTGACCCCATTTATAATGTTAATTATCCTCAATGAAAATCTTGTTAGTTTCTTAATTATGAAATTTGTGCTTTTAGGCCAAGAAATATTTAAACCAAGTTTAAACTCATTATGAAAATAATCGAACCCAACAAAGGCTCCCTTGTAAACCTTCTTGTCGATAAAAATCGACAAAACATTCTAAAAGATGTTGCCTTTAATTTGTCTGACATCACTCTTAACGACCGCCATCTTTGTGACCTTGAGCTTTTGGCAACCGGTGCTTTTTCACCTTTAAAAGGTTTTATGACAAGGACCGATTATGAATCTGTATTAGATCGCATGCGGCTTCAAAATGGCGCCTTGTGGCCTATTCCGATTTGCCTGGATATTCCGGAAACAAAGGCTAAATCTCTTGAAGCAGGCCAGTCCGTTACGTTAAGAGATCCTGAAGGATTTCTTCTGGCCATCATGGAAATTGAAGATATCTGGCCAGTGGAAATCGAAAAAGAAGCGTTGCATGTTTTTGGCACATCAGACCAGGTTCACCCTGGTGTACAACAGCTTTATAAAAAATCGGACAACTTTTATATAGGGGGTTCCCTTGAAGTTTTAAGCCTGCCCCTTCACTTCGACTTCAAACAGCTTCGTCTCACACCTCAGGAAGTCAAGGATATCTATAAAAGGATGGGGTGGAAACGTGTAGTTGGATTTCAGACCGCACAACCTGTTCATCGACCACAGTACGAACTGACCATTAAGGCCATGCAACAGGCAAAGGCCAATCTTCTCCTTCTTCCGATTGCAGGTATGGCTAAACCCGGAGATTTTGATCATTATACCCGTGTCAGATGTTACCATGAAGTCACCCGCCACTATCCGCCTGATTCTTTTATTTTAAATCTCCTTCCTTATACAATGCACATGGCAGGCCCAAGGGAAGCACTTTTGCAAACGATTATTTCGAAAAACTATGGATGTACACATTTTATTGTAGGCCATAACCATGCAGGGCCCGGCCTGGAGAAAAACGGAAAGTCTTTCTATGAAAGCAACGACGCCAAAAAACTGACAGAAGAATATTCCAAAAAAATCGATATAAAAATTATTTCATTTGATGAAATGGTCTATCTTCCTTTTGAAGACGAATACAGCTTTGTAGATCAAGTACCTGAAGGCACCAAAACCATATCTCTTTCCGGTTCGGATATTCGGGAAAGGATTCTATCGGGCAGGCAAATTCCTAAATGGGCTACTTTTCCGGAAGTTGTCGAGGAACTTCGAAAAGCTTACCCGGCCCCACATAAACAGGGGTTTACCGTCTTTTTAACCGGACTTTCAGGTGCCGGCAAATCTACAATTGCCCAGGTTTTATATTCCCGTTTTCTTGAAATTGGGGACCGGCCTGTTACCCTTCTTGATGGAGACATTGTACGCCGCAACCTGTCGAGTAATTTAAAATTTAATAAAGAGGACAGAGATATCAATGTTCGCCGGATCGGTTTTGTAGCCGGAGAAATTACAAAAAACCGGGGCATCGCCATATGTGCTCCTATTGCACCTTATGAATCGACTCGCTCTGAAATACGTTCGTCCATAGAATCTTATGGCGGTTTTATCGAAGTACATGTTTCAACGCCCATCGAGATTTGCGAAAAAAGAGACAGGAAAGGTATGTATGCAAAGGCCAGGGCGGGACTGATTAAAGGGTTCACCGGTGTTGACGATCCTTATGAAATACCAGCATCGCCGGAGGTAAGTATCAATACGACCGATATTACTCCCAATGAAGCTGCACAGGAAATTCTTCTGTTTCTCGGTCAAAAAGGGTTTATTTGATGTTAGCCTTTCACGGCTTGAAACTTGAAATTGGAAATTAGAAATTCGGGAGAAAAGATTTACCATGGAGTTCCCGGAGAGACACTGAATTTTAATTTTTAATATCCGTGAAATTTCAGTGCAAATCCATGGTAATAAAATGAAAGCCAAATTTTCATTTTCTATTTTCTAATTTCAGCGTTCCGAGAACGCTTACCAATTCAGTAAGGAATACGTATTTTGAAAATAAATTTAGAAAGTGTAATGGATCGCATAAAGCAGGCCGCTGTTTCATCGGGAAGGAATCCTGAAACTGTACGTCTTGTAACTGTAAGCAAAACCATACCTGCAGAAACAGTTAAGAAAGCTATTGATGCCGGAGCTGACATTCTTGGTGAAAATTATATTCAAGAAGCGAAAACCAAATTCAACGATCTCTCCTCATATCCGGTATCCTGGCATTTTATCGGCCATCTTCAGACAAATAAGGCAAAATATGCTGTCAGAATTTTTGACTTAATCCACTCTGTTGATTCAATAAAACTGGCCATTGAGCTCGATAAACAGGCAAATAAATTAGGTAAAATCCAGCATATCCTTATACAAATAAATGTTGCTGATGAATCCTCAAAATCAGGTGTTTCGGTTCAAAATACGCTGAACCTGGTAAAGGAAATCAGTGTTTTAAAAAATTTAGCCATAAAAGGGCTGATGACTATGCCCCCTTTTTTCAACGCACCTGAAAAAGTCAGGCCTTTTTTCAAGAACCTACGCAACCTAAAAGATCAACTCAGCAAAGAAGCCATACACAACGTAGCCATGGACGAACTTTCCATGGGCATGACCGGCGATTTTGAGGTGGCCATAGAAGAAGGGGCAACACTGGTGCGTATCGGAACAGCCATTTTCGGGGAAAGAGTTTGAAAATTCTGCTTCATATTTGTTGCGCTCCATGCGCAATTTATCCTGTTAAATTTCTGCGTGAACAAGGAATGGATGTCATGGGATTTTTTTACAGGCACAACATACACCCTTATACAGAGTGTCTAAAGCGACAGGAAGCTTTGGAATCTTATGCGGAACAAATAAACCTTCGCGTAATATACCAGGATGGATACGATCTGGAAGGTTTTATCCAAAATGTAGCATTCAGGGAGTCAAATCGCTGCTCATACTGTTATCATGATCGCCTCAGATCTACCGCCCTTGTCGCAAAGCACGGCAAGTTTGATTATTTCACCAGCACCCTTTTATACAGTAAATTCCAGAAACACGACACAATAAAATCGATGGGTGAATCAATCGGCAAAAGTGTCGGAGTTAAGTTTTATTACCAGGATTTTAGAACCGGCTGGAAGAACGGAATCGAAGAATCTAAAAACATAGGATTATATCGCCAACAGTATTGTGGGTGTATTTACAGTGAAAAAGAAAGATATTTTAAATGATGTTTGCTAATTTTATTTATTTCATTATTGTCCTTCTCATTTATACAACTTATCAGCCCCCAGAAAAAACAAATTTCGGCCCTTTTGAAACCTTATTTTTATTTCTTTGCCTTATTTTTATATTTACTTCCTTTACCCGTCTTCAATTTCGTAAACTCGAAAAACAGATTTCAGAAAAAAGCTTTTCTGTTCTGAATTATAAATTCGACACTTTAATAACCCGACATTCCGCATCTGCAATCCTGCTTTTTGGCATTAACATCTATGGCCTCAATCTTCCGTCTTTTTTAGTAGCTATACCTGCTTTTTCGGCATTTCCCACATTTGCAGCACTTTTATTTCTTGGAATATTTATTTTCTATCTTTCCATCATATGGGCTTTTGCTCATAAATCATACAGGATGATCTTCAAAACTGACGATTCCTGGCAGTCATACGTATGGTCAAACATTTCATTTTCAATCCCCGTGCTCCTGCCTTGGCTTTTCTTATCAGGAATATTGGATTTTATTAATTTATTGCCATTTGAAATTTTAAAACAGCTTCTTGCAACAACCGAAGGTCAGGTTATCTATTTTGTGATTTTTCTTTTGTTCGTTGCCATAATCGGCCCGGCTATTATCCAGAAAATCTGGAGATGTAAACCACTTGAAAATGGACATAATCGAAGTCGAATTGAATTTCTGTGCAAAAAAGCCGGCTTAAAATATGCCAATATATTATATTGGCCGGCATTTGGAAGCAGGATGATCACCGCAGGCGTTATGGGACTTGTTAAAAAATTTCGTTACATCCTCGTTACCGGCCCTCTTCTAAGTTTTTTGGAACCTGATGAGATTGATTCCGTAATTGCTCATGAAATCGGACATATAAAAAGAAAACACCTTATTTTTTATCTTGTTTTTTTTGCTGGTTATATGCTTTTGTCATATTCAACTTATGACCTGATTATTTATTTGATTCTTTTCTCAGAACCTGTCTTTCAATTTACAACCGGTATGGGTTTAAATCGAACTACTGTGATCTCAACCATATTCAGCATAACTGAGATCTGCATTTTTTTAATCTATTTCCGTTATGTTTTCGGTTATTTTATGCGTAACTTCGAACGCCAGGCCGACTGTTATGTATATACATTATTTGACAGCGCAAAACCTTTAATTTCAACATTTAAAAAGATTACCGCAACAAGCGGACAGTCTCCGGACAGACCAAACTGGCACCATTTCAGCATCAGAGAACGGGTGGATTATCTTAACAAGTGTGAAACAGACAAAAATTACATTACCCGTCATGACAGAAAGATACAAAAAAGCATTGGAATTTATTTTGCAGCAATTTTATTAGTTGGAATTATCGGCTACAGCCTGAATTTTGGTGCGGCAGGAAAAGAACTCAGCAATCATCTTATTGAAAACATTATATTCAGAGAACTCGAAAAATCACCGGACAACCCAAATCTTTACCAAACTTTGGGGGATATTTATTATAATGCAAAAAACTATAGCGGAGTAAAACAGGCATACGAAAAAGCGCTCACCCTTAATCCTGATAACCCCCATGTTTTAAACAATCTTGCATGGCTTTATGCAACCTGTGACGATCTAAGTTATCGCAACTCTAAAAGAGCTTTAAAACTCTCAAAAAAAGCCGCAACCTTGCTTAAAGCACCGCATATTTTAGATACACTTGCCGAAAGCTATTTTATTAATGGAAAGTATGAAAAAGCCATTTCAACGGAACTTCGTGCCCTTGAACTAGTCAAAAACAACCGTTCTCATTATAATAAACAACTGGAAAAATTCAGAAAAGCAGTGCGAAAAGATGGTTAAGTAGTGGATCGGTTAAGTGTGATGGTCTTGGGAAAAGTAATAATATATCACTTTGCGGCAGTGTAAACAATATTTATTTACCTATTATATCTATAGGTTATTTGTTTATTGGCCGGTTTTTTCTCGCAAAGTTATTTTTTGC
>RCND010001231.1_pt1 | contig 14508 bp, 6 predicted proteins | sample 2041351 | NCBI WGS metagenome assembly RCND01 (sample SAMN09708230, study PRJNA481090) | Marine sediment metagenome, whole genome shotgun sequencing project. | biome: marine sediment; feature: ocean; material: sediment; isolation source: Sewage treatment plant 12B marine sediment (STP12B) ...
GCGTACCGTCGCCGCGCCTGGGGCCGAATGCCCGATCGCGCCGCAGTGAAACTGTTTCAGACTTGCCTCGACGAGGCTCAAAGTGCAGCTGTCCCGACCGAAGGCCCCACCCGCATCGAGGCGCTGATCCTCATACTCGAGTGCGGCACCGAGGCCGGCAAGCTCGTTCCTGCTCTGGACGCATGGCGCCAACTCGAGACATCGGGTTGGGAGCACAGGCGGAGGACCTGGTTAGGCCGGCGACTCGGCGTCGCGCTCGCTCGATCGGGGGCCGACCCGCAGATCATCGACGGGATGGCGAGTGCCCTGCCGAACCACGAACGGTGCCTCCACTACTGGCGATCGGTCGGCGACCCCGCCAACGAGGGTCTGGCGGATTTGGCCGAGGCGAAGATCAGTGACGTCTACGGACGGTGGGCGAGGAGACACACCGGGACGAGTTCCGCGTCGACGTACTCCCCGGCATCAGATCCCGTCGGCACCATGGATCCCCCGTTTTCCGTAGCGTGGTTGCTTGCCAATGCCGGTTCGGCCGAGGCCTCGGATGAGTGGCGGCGAAACATCCGCCGTCGCCGCCCGGGACGATCCGAGGCGCTGTCGGCGGCTGTTCTGGCTGCCGACGCGGGTCGCTCCAATACCGCCATCCGAAATATCCGTGCCGCCTTTCCGACGATCAGCACGGTCGCCATCGCCGACATTCCAGCAGACGCCGCCCGCGCATATCTCCCTCTGCGGTGGGCCGATCACATCCTCCAGGCTGCTCGCGAGACCGGAGTCGATCCGTGGCTGATCGCCGCTGTGGCGCGGCAGGAAAGCACTTTCAACGCGCACGCTCGTTCGCCAGCCAACGCCCGCGGCGTGCTGCAACTCCTCCCTTCAACCGCACGGCTCCACGCTCGGAAGCTGGGGCTCGGCAGCCGGCCGGATTTGGAAGACCCTGCTATCAACATCCGGCTCGGCGCCCAGGAACTCGCGTGGTTGATCCGTCGTTTCGGGGCGACGGAGCCCGCTCTCGCCGCCTACAACGCCGGTGATCGACGGGTCCGGCGGTGGTGGAAAAGATGGCCCGAAGCCGAGTCCTTCACCGAATCGATCCCCATCCCGGAAACCTACAACTACGTCCGTCGGGTGGTCTTTCTCTCCGATGCCTACCGCCAGATCCACGCCGATGCCTGGAGAACGACACCATGAAAGAGATCTCGGTCTGCACGTCCACTCGCACCCAGCTCGTCAACATCACATCGAAGGTTGCGTCGGCGCTGGCCGAACTTGACCCGGCGGCTACTCTCTGCCACGTCTATGTGCCCCACACCACGGCGGCGGTGGTCGTCAATGAAGCGGCCGACCCCGATGTTGCCGACGATCTCGCCGCTGCCTACCAGGCCATGGTCCCGGAGATTCCTTTCGCTCACGCCGAAGGAAACTCCGACTCTCACCTGTTGGCCACTCTCCTAGGTGCGTCGGTGACCATTCCGGTGGAGAACGGCCGGCTCAAGCTGGGGATCTGGCAGGGGATCTTCTTTGTCGATCTCGATGGACCGAGGACTCGGCGGGTGTGGATCAGCACAACCTAGCGCATTCGAACCGCCGGCTGTCAGAAGTCGTTCTCATTACGCTACTTGCCTGATTGGTTATACGGTCAACTATTCAACTTTCACAAAATAAAAGACTTAACACTTGACAATGGCCCAAAAGGCCCCACAATGAATAGAGTGGAGGTCAGAGTCATGGCAATGTTGAGACTCGGTCCGCGCGTCCTTAGATCCAAACGAAACATGAGAATGACGGTGGCGGTCTTCTGCGTCGCCTTCGTCACGACGGCGGGATTCACCGTCGCCCAGGACGGCGAGGAGTACGAGCCCATCGACAGCTCGGTCTGCGGCGACTGCCACGAGGCGAGCGATCACGGCTCTTCGTTCCAGATCAATCTCGAACACTCGGTGCACGACGGCCTCGATTGCCTTGACTGCCACGTCGATCGGGATACGATCCCCCACCGAGAGGCCGAGGAACCCTTCTACGTTGGTTGCGAGGGCTGCCGCACCTGCCACGACCAGGCCTCTGAGGAGTATCAGTCGCACGGTCGTGCGGTGCTTGGAACGTGCGAGGACATGCCCCACTGCTCGGACTGCCACGGCGACCACGACATTCTGCCCTCGACTGCGAGAAGGTCTTCGGTCCACCCCACCAATCTCCCCGAAACCTGCGGCAAGTGTCACGAAAACCTCGACATCACGACCAAGTACGACATCCTCATCGACCACCCGATCCAGATCTACGCGCGGTCGGTGCACGGCAAGGCCACCAAGGGTGGCGTCTATGTCGCGGCGAGCTGCAACGACTGTCACTCCACCGGCGGCAGCGCGCACAAGATCATGTCTCCGGGGTCCCAGGAATCGAGCATCAACCACTTCAACATCCCCTCGACCTGCGGTCAGTGCCACAAGGGGATCGAGGCCGACTACTGGGAAGGCATTCACGGCCAGTTGGTCGCCCGCGGCGAAACCGATGCGCCGGTCTGCACCGATTGCCACGGCGAGCACGGGATCCTGTCACCCGACGACCCACTGTCTCCGGTGTCCGGGGCAAGGGTTGCGGAGATGACCTGCTCGCCATGCCACGAGTCGGCGGTGCTCAACGAGAAATACGACATCAAGACCGGTCGTCTTACGACCTTCATCGACTCCTACCACGGCCTCAAGTCCAAGGCCGGCGACACCCACGTCGCCAACTGCGCATCCTGTCACGGTGTCCACCGGATCCTCGCCAGCTCCGACCCGACCTCGACCGTCAACCCGGCCAACCTGCGAACGACCTGCGGCGAGTGCCACCCCAACATCTCCGAGAAGATTGCCCAGACGCCGATCCACGGCGTCGGCGGCCAGGGTCTGCGCACACCTGCCGCCGACGTGATCGAAAAGATCTACATCGTCGCTATCTTCGTGATCATCGGTCTGATGATCCTCCACTGGATCATCGACCTCATCCGCCATCTGGTCAACATCACCAAGAAACGTCCGCAGATTCTTCGCATGCACATCGACGAGGTGGTCCAGCACGCGATGCTCGCCTTCACCTTCATCACCCTCGTCATCTCCGGATTCGCGCTGCGTTACGACCAGGGTTTGATGGCCCGGTTCTTCTTCGGTTGGGAGGGCGGTTTCGAGGTCAGAGGCATCGTCCACCGGGTGGCCGCGGTTCTCTATATGGGCACCATCGTCTGGCACGCCCTCTTCCTCTTTTCGGGCCGCGGGCGCAAGTTCGTCATGGACATGATACCGGTCCCGCGCGACTTCCAGTTCTTCCTCCGGCGGATGCTCTACAACCTCGGGCTGCGGCCGCGATGGGAGTGCATCCAGCGATTCTCCTATGTTGAGAAGGCCGAGTACTGGGCCCTCGTCTGGGGCACCGTGGTCATGGTCATCACCGGTCTCATGCTGTGGTTCGACAACTGGTTCATCCAGTTCCTCCCCAAGGGCGTCCTCGACATCGCGCTGGTCATCCACTTCTGGGAAGCCTGGCTGGCGTCGCTGGCGATCTTTGTCTGGCACTTCTACTCGGTGATCTTCCACCCCCACGTCTACCCCATGAACCCGAGCTGGCTCACCGGTCATATGCCCGAGGACATGTACGAGCACGAACACCCGGGTCACCTCGAGGAGGCTCGGCGTGAGACCGAAAAGGTCATCGAGAAGCGCATCGAACGGATGCGGCGTCGCAAACACGCCTATGATTTCGGAATCGAAGGCGAGACGAGTGATGCCCCTACACCGAAGATGGACCACCAGAGTGGTGAGTCCACAACCAAAACAGAGGGCGACGACGCGTGAAGGCGAAACCCCTGCTCCCTTTTTCGACAATTCCCCGGGTACGAGCGCAATCTCGTACCCGGGGTTCGAGATCCAGTTCATTCAACGATACTGAGAGTCAATACAATTCTAGTATTGAGATGATGTAATAGTGGTATAGTTTTATACCGGAACGAAAACCGAACATTTATTCGGTTACAACTTATTCTGTTAGGGAGGTTGGGATGGCATCTTCAGGTAAGGTACGGCTCGCACACATTATCGGCACACTCGTGACTGTTCTGTTTTTGGCTACCACTGGAACGGTGTTCGCGGGCGACGGCCCATCGGCCGACGGGCGATTCCCAGCCGCCATCGAAGCCCATGAAATCCTCCCCCCAGGCGCTATTGCCGCCTCACCAACGATCAAGACAACCACCAATGGAACCCTCCTGAGCGAGGGCTTTGAAGGCCCGTTCAACTGGGAGGTCTTCCACGAAAACGGAATCCCCAATGTCGGAACTCCCGATGTCGACTGGGGCAAGAGCAGTTATCGGAAGAGCGCCGGAACCTACAGTGCCTGGTGCGGAGCACAGGGCAGCGCATCACCGGGTGCCGGCGGAGACATCCCAGCGTACTCGAAATCGTGGGCGGTTGCCGGCCCGTTCGACCTATCAGGAGCCACCTCAGGAGAGCTCCAGTTCGACCTCTGGCTTGAAACGGAATCCGACTACGACTTTTTCAAGTGGTCGGCATCGACCAATGGAACCAATTTCTCTAGTTTCGCGACGTCGACCAGCACCAGCGGCTTTCAAACCGTGACCCAGGATCTCTCGGACTGGGGCGGACTGGGCAACCTCCTCGGTCAATCCCATGTCTGGATCGCGTTCATCTACCAGTCGGATGAAAGCAACACATATGAGGGCGCCTACGTAGACCAGGTCAGCCTGATCACCGATGGCGGAGGCGGCAGCAACTGCGGCACTTATGTTCTGACCGAGGACAACGACAACAACAACTACACGGGATCGCCGGACGGCGACTGGGGCTACTGCCTCTTCAACAACGATGCCAAGCATCCCATCGAATTCAGCTTCGATGTCAACGAATCGAGCATCTCCACGGCACAGCTGCTGCTGCTCGCCCACGATGTCGACCAGTTCACCGAACCCGGCAATCCGGAGATCGACAAGGTCTATGTCAACAACACCTACGTCGGCAATCTCACCGGCGCCACCGATGAGGATTCGACAACCCTGTTCTCCATCCCGACGAGCGCCCTCACCACCGGCAACAACCGGGTGCGCATCGATGTCAACCAGAACCCGGGGACACCGTCGAACAAGTGGTGCGTCAAGCTGATCCAGGCCCAGCTCATCATCAACGGCGGCTGTACCGGACGGGCGAGCTGCCGTTCGGTGTCCACGAACAACAGCAGCTACGCGCCGGGGGCGACGGTCGCCGTCACTTACGAGATCGACACGACTGCCGCCTCCCAGGAGATCCGCGTCGAGTCGAATCTCCTCAACCCGGACGGCGTCATCATCGCCGGCGCCGAGCGAAACTACACGACCAGCGGATCCGCCAACGATCCCAAGACCGTGAATCTCGCCCTCCCGAGCAACGCGGTCGCCGGCACCTACAAGGCACAGATTCTGGTCTTCGACACCGCCTCAGGACAGCTGGAATCCTCGTGTGAAGATACCTTCACCGTCACCAGTGGTGGCGGCAGCTGCAACCTAAGCTGCAGTGTCACGGTTCCATCCACCGCGCAGGTGGGTCAAGTGGTCAACTTCAACAGTACGGCTACCGCCAGCGGATGCACCGGGGCCATCGAATACTTCTGGTTCCCCGATGACAACAACACCGCCACCGTCTTCACCCGAAACACGACCTGGGTCTATGATGCCCCGGGCACCTACACCTGGAACTACTCCGCGATGGTTGACAACCAACGGTGCGATCGCACCGGAACCATCACCGTCACCAGTGGTGGTGGGGGCGGATCCGGCGTCATCTGGGTGCCGGTCGTGAGCCACGCCAACGGCGCCAACAACAGCACATGGGTGTCCGATCTCGGAATCTTCAACCCGGGCACCGTCGCGACTACGGTGATCATCAAGATCTACGTGACCACGGGGACGATCATCAAGACGATCAACATCAACGCCGGTGGCCAGGTCGTCATCACCGACGTGGTGGGGTGGTTCAGGCCCGGGCTCATCGTTTCGGCGCCGATCTCCATCACATCGAGTCAGACCTTGATCATCACATCGCGAACCTACAACCAGCTCGCGGCCGGCATCATCTGCTTCCCGGCGGGAACTCTCGGCCAGGGCCTCAGCGGTTTTCTCACAACCGGTGGAATCTCATCGGGCCAATTCGGCTGGATTCCCAATATGTTGGAGTATGGAGCGTTCCGGAGCAATATCGGCTACACCAACACCGGCTCGACAAGCGCAACGCTGACCGTCCGGCTATTCAACGGCAATGGTAACCAGGTGGGGAGCTACAACGTCAATCTGGCTCCGGGCCAATGGAAGCAGGCGAACCAACCATTCCGCGCGCATGCCGGTTTGTCGAACATGCGCGGTGGGTCGGTCAAGGTCAGTATCACCAGCGGTAGCGGCATTCTCGTCTACGGCTCGGTGATCGACAACATCACCAACGACCCGACGACGATCCCGTTCTATCGATAGGCGAGAGTCGCCTCATCAATCCCACGGCACCCGGCATCGCGCCGGGTGCCGTCTTTTTCGCTCGACAATCCCACGCCGATGATCCCGCAGCGAGGATTCGGCAGAACGACAACATCCATCTCTCTCAGGTCTGGCACTCATCTTGCTCAGTTTCATTTCTGCGCTGGTTCTGCGTAGAAAGTGGTCGAAAATGAAACACACTTGGTCAGAATGACTCATGAACCTCGACATTGTCTCCTCCCTCATCTCCATCGGCGCCCTGACGACCGTTATGGGTCTATGGATGCTCGCCGCGAGCTATGCGCGGGGTGAGATCAACTCAGCCCAGCTGAGGATCTGGGGCGTGTCGTGCCTATTTTTCGGAATCGCCTACGCCCTCTTCATCGCCCGAGCCAACATCCCCATCTTCTGGTCGCTGGTGGTGGGTAATATCTTCGTCGCCCTGGGTTTCTCCGGTTTCGGTCTGGCGATCGCCAGATTGTTCAAAAGGCCCTTCCCTTTTCGGATCGTCCTCAGCGGCGTCTTTGTCTGCACCATCGCCCTCTACGTCACCGAAGTGGTTCGCGGGAACTCATCCTGGCGCGTCCTCATCCTCGCCGCCATCACCATTGTTCCGTGGACCGTCTCGCTCATCGAGTGCAGCCAAGAGTGGAAACGACGGCCGGCGCCCCACATCCTCGCCATGAGCCTGGCCTTTCTCGCCATGATTCTGGTGTCCTTTACTCGTGTGGGCATTGCGGCATACCACGGCGAGTTCGGCTATCGGGGGCTGCCCACCGGCCCCGGGTATCTTCTCGGCAGCCACATCCTCCTGATCTCGCCGGCGCTGCTCACTGTCGGATTCTTTCTCCTCTCCGCCGAACAGACTCAGAAGGTCATCCGAAAGCTGGCGGACTCCGATCCCCTGACCGGAATTCTGAACCGCCGTTCGGTGATCCTTCTCGCGGCCAACCAGCTTGCCTCCGCAACGCGTCACCACCAGGCGATCTCCTGCGTCACCTTCGATCTTGACAATCTCAAGCCCATCAACGATGTCCACGGCCACGCAGTGGGTGATCAAGCGATTCTCCACCTGACCACCGTGGTCGGGCGGCTGGTGCGAGCCGAGGACGCCTTCGGCCGTCTCGGCGGCGACGAATTTGTGGTGTTCATGCCCTATTCGGATCACGTCGGTGCCGTGGGGCTCGCCGAGCGATTCCGTGAGGCGATTGCCGAGCAGCCATTGGTACTCGAGGACAGAGATCTGGAGATCACCGCGTCGTTCGGCGTCGCATGTCTCATGAACACCGACGAATCACCCCTCGACCTCCTCAACCGAGCCGACGAAGCCTTGTACGACGCCAAGGGCCAAGGAGGCAACACGGTGAAGACGCGAATCTGAAATTTCCATACCCCGAATTCAGTCGGGACTATGACAACATCGGTTCCCGGAGGGACCCATGCGCCAGTCACCGACCCTGCTGATCTCGTTTGCGCTCGCCACCATCCTCATGATGCCGGTCATCACAACCGCGATCGAATTCCAGCTCTCGTTTCCGGCCGAGATCGAGGCCGATGGTGTCGACGGGCGGGTGCTCCTGCTTCTCTCCACCAACGGCGATCAAGAGCCGCGCTTCCAGGTTCGGGGCGGTGTGCGAGCGATCCAAATTTTCGGCGTCGAGGTCGATGCACTGACCCCGGGCGTTTCCATCAGGGTCGACGACTCGGTCTCCGGCTACCCGATGACGAGCCTCGGCGATCTGCCGGCCGGTGACTATTACGTCCAGGCGGTACTCCACCGGTATGAGACCTTTCACCGCGGCGACGGCCACACGGTCAAACTCCCCATGGATCGCGGCGAGGGACAACAGTGGAACCGGGCGCCGGGCAATCTCTACAGTGATTCGAAGAAGATCACCCTCGGTCCTTCCGGTGATACCGAGGTCGCCATCACCCTCGACCGGATCATGCCACCCATCGAAGCACCTGCCGACACCGACTATGTCAAACACGTGCGGATCAGGAGCGAGCTCCTGACCGAGTTCTGGGGTCGACCGTTCTATCTCGGCGCCCACGTTCTGCTGCCGCACGGCTACGACGAGCACCCCGATGCCCGGTACCCGTTGATGATCTTCCACGGTCACTTCCCGGGGGATTTCGGTGACTTCCGGACATCGCCACCCGACCCCGATCTCGAGTGCGAGTACTCCGAGCGGTTCAGGGTCGAGTGCTACAACCGGATCCAACAGCAGGAGGCCTACGACTCTTATCAACGCTGGATCAGCCCCGATTCGCCGCGCTATCTGGTCATCGAGATCCAACACGCCAACCCGTATTACGACGACTCCTACGCGGTGAACTCGGCCAACCTCGGCCCTTATGGCGACGCCATCACCCACGAGTTGATCCCCTATATCGAAAAACACTTCCGCGGTCTGGGTGAGGGTTGGGCGCGATTTCTCTATGGCGGATCCACCGGAGGCTGGGAGGCGCTGGCGGCGCAGGTCTTCTACCCCGATGACTACAACGGCGCCTTCGCCGCCTGTCCCGACCCCATCGACTTCCGCGCCTACGTCTCGATGAACATCTACAGCGATGACAACGCCTACTTCTACGAAGGCCCGTTCCGCCGCATTGAACGACCCAGCTACCGCGACTGGCTCGGCTCCATCTACTCCACCATCCGCGATGACTCACAGATGGAGTACACCCTCGGTCCGAAGAATCGGTCTGGTGGACAGTTCGACATCTGGGAAGCGGTCTACTCACCGGTCGGCGCCGACGGCTATCCCCAGCCCCTGTGGGAACGCCAGACCGGCGTCATCGATCCCGAGGTGGCCGGTTACTGGCGCGACAATTTCGACCTCCGGTTCATTCTCGAACGTGATTGGCCAACGCTGGGTCCGAAGCTCGAGGGCAAGATCCACATCTTCACCGGCGATATGGACAACTACTACCTCAACAACGCCGTCTATCTGATGGAGCGCTTCCTCGAATCCACCACTGCTCCCTACTACGGGGGTGAGGTCGACTATGGCGACCGGGCCGAGCACTGCTGGAACGGCGACCACGAGAACGGCAATCACATCTCGCGGCTTCGCTACAGCACCATGTACCTCGACCGCATCCTGAAACACATCGAGGCCACCGCACCCGATGGCGCCGATCTCACGAGCTGGCGCTACTGAGCTTGCGAGGATCGCTCGTATCAGGACCGGCGAAACCGATTCGGATGCGGCTTTTCATCTTCGCTCCCGGCCACCACATCGCTATGATGGGGCCATGATCCAACCATGCCGATCTCTGCTGATCCTCGCCACCGTCATTGCATGCCTCGGAACCAGCGTCGGCTGCGGAAAGCCGGAGCCGCCGGAACCCACCGAGAGCGGCAGCGCGCTTCTGCTCGACATACCCACTCGTTTTCCGGGTGTACAACGCCTGGTGGCAATCGGTGATCTCCACGGCGATCTCGAGGCGGCCCGCTCCGCGCTGAAGCTCGCCGGCGCGACCGACGACAATGATCGCTGGATCGGCGGCGATCTCGTGGTGGTTCAGCTCGGCGATATTCTGGACCGTGGCGACGACGCCATGGAGATTCTGGATCTGCTCGACAACCTGGGTGAGCAGGCCCGGGCATCAGGTGGCGATATCCACCTTCTCAACGGCAACCACGAGCTCATGAACGTCAAGCTCGACATGCGATATGTGAGTGTCGGCGGCTACGTCGACTTCCTCCCGGGCGAGAAACCGGATTCCGCCACCGCCACCGCACAGGATGTCGTGACCGGAATCGGCGAACGGATTCTCGCAATCCGACCAGGCGGATCCATGGCCCTGCGCTTTGCCCAGCGAAATGTCGTCACCGTCATCGGCGACACAGTCTTTGTTCACGGGGGTGTTCTCCCACACATCGTGGACTACGGTATCGAACGCCTCAATCAGGAGACCCGGCAGTGGATCAGGGGAGACGACCCATGCCCACCCGAGGTCCTTCTCGACAGCGACGGTCCGGTTTGGAGTCGCCACTTTTCCGACAAGCCCGATACCGAGGATTGTCGACTGCTCGAAGCCGCCCTCGAACGGCTCGGCGCGCAACGGATGGTGGTCGGACACACCGTCCAGAGAGACGGAATCTCGTCAGCCTGCGACGGCCGTGTCTGGCGGGTCGATGTCGGCATGGCAGATCACTACGGAGGGCGGGCTGCGGTTCTGGAACTCACCGACGGCGAAGCCCGCATTCTCGATCAATCCCCCACGTCCCGTTCGCGAAATCCCGCCTGAAGACTCCGCAAAGGACAGTCGAAAGCCGGGCCGAACGATACCCGAAAGGCGCCGCCAATTCTATGCACCACACGCTCCTAGGGTTCGATGGGGATTTTCACCAACCGGTTTTCCCAGGTCTGTGAGACCAGGAGCTGACCATCGGGCAGGAGCGCGAGGGCGGTGACGCCTTCCAGACCACCCTTCAGAAGCCGGGGCGGTTCGACACCGGCCGGATCTATCAGCCAGATCTCGCCCGGAGTCGGGGCGCTGGCCGCGAGCAGCCCGGACGGGAGCATGGCGAGATAGCCCTCCTGTTGGTCACCACCGGCCCAACCGGGAACATCGAGGCTGCGAACCACCGACCCGTCGGTCGGATTGACCAGCGCGATGACACCCTCGGATGGAATCGCAGCCGCCATCAACCCGCCGGCCCAGGCAAGACCCACCACCGAACCGGAAAGGACGGCGAGGGGCTCCGCCTGCCAGGTTGGGGGACGGCAGCGCATCAATCGCCGGTTTCCGGTGTCGGCGACCACCAGGCTTCCATCGGGCGCCCACAGAAGCCCTCGTGGTCCGTAGTACGCGTTTTTTAAAACCTTGGTCGTGCCGTCGGGCAGGAACAGCTGCACCCGGCCGTTCCAGGTATCGGCGACGGCGAGAGTCCCATCGGCTGCGAGGGCGAGCCCGGACGGCTCGAGAAACTCGCCCGGCCCCGAACCCTCGGTGCCCTCGGTGTCCATGCACAGTCCTTGTGCCGAATACCACCGGAGGCGATGGTGCTGGGTATCGGCGACGACAAACCAGCCATCGGGTGAGACTCCGAGCCCCCGAGGTTCGTCCAATCCTCGTGGGGAAACTCCATCGGATGACTGCCAGGGCGAGGCACAGGCGAGGCTGGAGGTTTCGAGGATCACACCATCGTCAAGCACCAGCCAGAGACGGGTCAGGCTTCCCTCGGCAGCGACCACCGATTCCAGACCCTCAAACCCACGACGCCAACGCAGGAGGGCGCCGGCGCTCTTGTGGAGACCGGTTTTGTCGAGGGCCCAGAGAACCGGTCCCTGCCATGCCAGGGCTCGGATATCCTCGAGATCACCGTCGACCTGCATCTGCGATCCATCGCGACCCACCCAGACCGAGCGGCCGTCACTCCACGCAACCCCCGGGCCTCGTGCGGCCGCCGCACTGACCGGACCCTCAAAGCTCGGCTGCCACCGGATACCGCCGAGATGCTTCCAAAGACCCGTCTCGCCCCAGGCCCAGACCTCGTCCGCGGCGGTCAAATGTACGGCGCCCTCGATCCGCCCCGCACCCGTCCAGGGCTCTCCCTCTCTTCGACGAACCCACACACTGCCGTCACCGCAGGCCGTCCACCTTTCGGCGCGTCGCCTCGCCACCGATGTCATCGGGCTGCACGGTGGAGGATCGAAGAGGGCCGACTCCCGGGCCACGACATCGAGATCCACCAGCGAACCGTCGCGCAGGATCACGGAGGCCCCGGTTTCGTCGAGAGCGAGCGATCGGATCACATCGGCACTTCGCTCGGGGACCCTGCCGACCACCTCGATCCCGGCGGGCAGATCAACGGTGGGTATGACCGGCGCTCGAGTGGCGGAGGTATTCGGCAGCACTCGATAAAGGACCGCACCATCGAATTCTGCGAATCGAAGGAGGCCCGGAACACCGGCCAGTGGATCGGAGCCCGGAAGGCTGTAGCCCTGCCGTTCGATATCCCCGAGCACCACCCACGCCACCTGGTACCGGTCGAGCACGGCCCTGCGGTGGTAGGGATTCACCCCGGCGTAGAGCGTTTCCAAATCGGCGAAACGAGCGTTGATCTCGAGCTGGGATTGACCTCGCTGTTTGAGGTGCCATTCCCAGCCGACGACGGTCGGCTGACCAGTATGCATGGCGATCCGGGTGAAGCGGTTGTATGACATCCCGGCGGCCTCGGCCACTGCATCGCCCGGTTCGGCGACGCCCTGCAGCGCCCGCACCAGGAACCACGTTTGCGGCGCCTCTTCGGCGAGAAACGCCTGACCGTCGAGGGTCGGCCGCGGGGAGCTCATGCGGGGTTGCATCCAACCCTGGGCGACGCCGAGCGGCAGATTGACCAGCGCCACCATCTGCAACGGGAGCCAAACCGCCAACAGCAAGCGGCGCCGCCAGCCACCCTCCCTCAACAACATGGTCGCGAGGGCGATCGCCAGCAACAGCCAGATGCCGTTGTAGACCTTGAACACGGTATTCATGCGATCGATGAGGGTGAATCGCTCACAGAACGCGATCGCCATCGTTCCGAGAGCGGCCAACGACCACCCGAGACGAATCAGACGATCCGGACTGCGCACCGCGGCGACGAACAACAGCACCGTCACGGCCATCGCCGCCGCCGCCGCACCTGATCCGAAGCTCAGTCCAGCCGCAACTCCGACTGCCGCGGCGGGGATGACGATCCAGACTCTCCGACCGATCAATGTCAACGCAAGCGCGACCAGCGGCACGAGGAAGACTCCGAAGTGACGGAACAGCACCCACCACGGCGCAAAATCCGCATCGGTGAAGAACAGGCCGCGGCCGCCTCCCGCTCCCGCACTGATCCCGACGACCAACTCGACGATGAACGGCGCGGCGGCGACAAGGCTTACCGCAGCGGCCGCCATGAGCCGGCCGAGACCGATCTCCGGTCGGCGCGATGCCGCGATGGTGCCGAGACCCAGCGTCGCGGTGAGGATGAAGAGATCCCAGGGATTTGTCGCCACGAGGACCGCGACACACAGGCCGCAGAGGACCGCCGCCGGAATCCATCCCCTACGATTCTCAGCCACGCAGAGCCAGCCCCATCCCAGCGCCGTCAGGACCACCGGGAGGGCGATGAAATGGCCGTGCAGATCGGCAAAGACCGCCGTCCACAAAGGGTACTCGTCGATGGCGAACCCCGGGATCACCCGCGACGTGGCCCACCACATATCGAACCACCGTCCGGCACGCGCGAGATCGAGTTCCCAGAGCCATTCAAAGTTGCCCGAAATCAAGACCAACAAGGGCAGTACACCGGCGGCGAACCACCGCCAACGGCGGGTCAGGAGCAGCCCGAAACCGGCCAGAACACCAGCACCGAGCGCGGGGATCGTTGCCGACATCAGGTTGTAGCCGACACCGGTCGAACACCCCGCCACGAGGATCGGGAAGGCCGCGAGAACCTCACCGAAATAGTAGTAGTGGAGCGACATTCCGGCCATCCAGGGCTCCATCGGAGGCCACGACGCCGATCGCACGAAACTGTTGAGGAAGGAGAAGTCCATCGGTTTCTCCCCCCAGTGGATCGCCGGGTTGTACAGGCGCACCAACAGAAAGAGAAGACCAACAGAAGCGGCCACCGCCGCCACCTTGATGATGACGCTTCGGCGGCGCTTCAGAATGCGGCTCGCCTCCCGCCACCGGAGGGAGAGACTCAGCCCACCGGCGGCGATGATGGCGATGAAGATCCACGAAGCCGTGGCGGCGCCGGTCGACCACAGATCGAGTTCGCTGCCGAACCACATCACCCACGAGGGAACAATCCATCCGGTGGCTAACGCGAGACCGATACCGGCATCGGGCAGTCGCCTCAGGGTCGGGAGCAGGATCGCCCAGGTCGCCAAGCAGAGCGCGCCGAAGACCGCCGCCCAGATCGCCAGATCCCAGACCTGACGGATGCCGGACGGTACCGGATCGATGGCGGGCAGCGGATCAACAAAGTGTTCTTCGAGGGCGCGAAAGTCCAGGTCCTCGAGATA
>RCND010002652.1_pt1 | contig 14508 bp, 11 predicted proteins | sample 2041351 | NCBI WGS metagenome assembly RCND01 (sample SAMN09708230, study PRJNA481090) | Marine sediment metagenome, whole genome shotgun sequencing project. | biome: marine sediment; feature: ocean; material: sediment; isolation source: Sewage treatment plant 12B marine sediment (STP12B) ...
AAAAATGCTGTACGAAGAGGGAAAAAGATTTTCAGCATATGACATGGAGGGGATAAGTGCCCTTCATATTATGGATGAGTCTGCTACAAGATATGATGGGGCGAAGCTATATACCGGATGGGATGAAATAGATTCCTTATATCAATTTTATATCCAGCGAAATGAGAAATTCAACGATGAGTATGTCAAAAATGGGAAAGAAAACATAGTCATCAAAGTCTTAGGGAATAATGCCTGGGTGATTTGTGACAACATCTGGAAATGGGAAACGAAAGGTGAAGCTCACTCCTCGAAAAATCTTCAAATAGCGTTTTTAGAAAAATTGGATGGGGAATGGAAATTTGCTTTCAATGCCTTTGTCAGTGAACCGGTTCCAATGGACCACGATGTTGCTAAAAATGATGTATCCTTGCTGGCAGATAAGTTTGCTAAGGCAATGAAAGTAATTGATGTGGATTTGCTTAAATCTACATTGGCAGAGGATGGATTGTTCTGTGGTACGGATCCCATCGAGGTTTTTGATAAGGAATCCTTTATAGAAAGGTTTGCGCCCGCATTTTCACAACCCTTTGAAGGTTTTGTATTTACAACTAAGAACCGTGAAATCAGCGTATCATCGAATGGAAAGTCTGCTATTGTCACCGAGCAGGTTACGTATCCATCATGGAGTCCAAATATGCCTATAAGACAGACATTCCATGCCGTACAAGTCGGGGTTGATTGGAAATTTGATTATATCGGATGGAGTTTTTTGGCAAACAATGAGGATGTGAAGAAATTGAATAATGCACTCGAATAAATCTTAGCCACGAATTAGTCTTATTCAGTGAACCGTTCCTTCACCAGCTCATTCAGTCTCGCCATATCGGAGTCAGAGCTCTGACTCAAAATGACATTATCGTTTTTCTGAATATCACTCTCCCGGGTGTTGTTGTATGCAATGGGCGGAATGCCGTCGTTGCAAACCAGTACATTATTTTGAACCAGGTTCGGATGACTTGCCTTATGAAACCTCAAGGGCGAGCGGGCGATGTTGTAGACGATGTTGTTTTCAATCAGCAGCTCCTTGGTCCCTTCATCCAGGAACATGCCGTTGCTTTCGGCTCTGCCGGCATTGACCTGTACATCATGGATCAGATTCCGGGTAATCCGGCTTCCCGGCTGGAGTCCTAGGCTATAGATGCCTCCTCCGTCGCTGAGGATGGTGAGGATGTGATGAATGTGATTGGCATGAATGGTATTCTCCCGGCAGGGAGTAGGCTCGGGGGTCCACATCCATCCCACAGAAATTCCGGTGTAGGTCAGATCCCTGATCTCGCTGTGCTCAATCACTGTGTTGGCCACCAGTCCGCACCAGATCCCCACAGCACCATAGAACTGATTCCCGCAGTTTTCAATGAGGGTATGGCTTACCCTGTTGCCCAGTGAGACTTCTTCCGGCCTTGATTTCCACCAGGGGCTTCCGTCTGTGAGGCGATCATTTCCTTCACCGATGCATACTCCATTGCCGGAGATTGAGTGGATATGACTCTGGGTAATTTCGCATTCCAGGCAGTTTCTTCTTATCCAGATGCCGCTTCCCCCGGTATTTCTGATGGTGCATTGAGCAAAGCTGCAATGCTGAGCCAGGTCGAGCTCAATGGCTGCTGGGACCTTGCTCCAGCTGTTTGTACTGGTAGTGCGATCTGTAAACATACATGCCTGCACGCCACAGTATCCATGTTCGGGCACCTGCCAGGAGGAGTGTTCAAAGGTGATGCCTTCGAAGCTGATGTAGGCAGCATGCTGGTCTTCATTTCCCTGGATCACCAGCAGCTTTTCTGCCAGGGGGATGATTCCTGTTGTAGCATTGATCCTGTCGCCCGTGGCAGGCCGGTAATAGACTTTCCTTTGCTCAAAGTCGGCATACCACTCTCCCGGCTGATCACAGAATTCACGTACATTTTCCAGGTAGTAACGGGGGTGCTCCTCCCAGTGGGTAAGCGTAAAGAAGGGGAGTTGTGCACCGATGGAGTCTACGGCTGTGAGCTGCCTGCTACTCCAGTCGATGGATTTCACAGGGATGCGGGTGACTGACCAGTCATGCAGAAGGATCAGTTCGAGCCCATCAATGTCATTTACTTCGCTTATTTCATTTTCCTTGAAGAAGAAATTGGTCCTGTTGTCTTTTCCGACCTGCCCCACCCTTAAATAGGCATTGTTGGGGTGACGTGCCCTGGTGGCCCGTTTCCCGTTCACATAAAAGGACCTGAAAGTACCCTGGTAGGTATCAGGCAGCGAAGTAGACCAGCTGCCATCTTTTTCCTCTTTCCAATTGTTCACCGGGATGCCCCCGCTGATTACTGCCTTCTCTTCGGGCAGTGCTTTCCACCGAACCGGTGCATCTGAGTTTCCACCGTGTTCGGGGCCCAGCATCAAAGGTGCTGTCAAAGGATAGTTTCCACCGGATAAAAAAATGGTCACTGGTATCTTCCCCGCTTTCTCCGAGACCAGTTCTGCAGCACGCTGCAGGCTTAAAACAGGAGCCTTCAGAGTACCTGCCGCAGCATCGTTTCCTTCTGGCGAAACATAAACATCTAACTGTGGCGATCCACAGCCCGGGAGTATAAAGGAAGCCAGTATTAATGTCAGGGTAACAACTCTCTGTATCATATGATGAAGATAGCGAAAATCAACAATTTACCTGGTACGGCATTCATGACGCTATGAGAATCAGAGATTCTGGTGGCGGGCAGGGCTTAGGATTTTTACTTATCTTGTTTGCTCAATCAGCTTTAGATCATTAAATTAATTAAACCATAAACTGAGAAATAATGAAAAAATTACTCTTTGCTTTATTCCTGCTGGCAGGAGCATATGTTTTTGTCCAGGCTCAGGGACCGGCGATCAGACTTCATGGTTATGCGCTATATGCCTTTGACGATAAGTCTGTGGATTCCTATTACTCACCAACTTCCTACTTTAACGGTACTATAAAGGGGGGATTTCAATATGGTGGTGGTCTTGAGGTAATGCCCTATGATGAGGCAGGTTTTGAAATTACCTACCTCCGACTGGATTCACAGGCTCCCATGGAGTACTATGATGATGGTATTGTATACACCACATTTGATCTTTCCCAGAACTGGGTTTTGGCCAGTTTTAATAAATATCTACCTGTAAATGACAAGATTGAGCCATATTTGGCACCACAGATAGGAATGAATATTCTCAATGTCACCAACCCGGATAATGGCAATACAGGAAATACCACAAAGCTGGCCTGGGGTATTAAGGGTGGTGTTAACATCTTTGCAAGTGAAAAAATAGGTTTTAAACTGCAGATGAGTCTGTTGTCTGTTGTACAGGCTGTTGGAGGCGGTCTTTACTTTGGTACGGGCGGTGCCGGTGCCGGTGTTACAGGCTACTCCAGCTATTATCAGTTTAGCCTGGGTGGCGGATTGGTGTTCGGGGTAAAGTAGATAATAGCCTTTATTACACAGGGCTATTCTCTTGGTCGTACGGTGGTGTCTTCATTGATGCATCCTCCCACCATGTATGAATCTCCTTCTTTAAGATCGAGGAAGAAAACATCTTCGCTGTTGGGATACTGACTTGCGAAATTACTTAGCCTTTCCCTGGTCTCATCTGCAAGAGAGGGGTCCACCTGGGCAGCTTTCTGATACTTGTCTGCCGCTGCCCAGAAAGCTGTACGCTGTTGGAAATCATCACCCAGACTGTCGCGATAGGCGACGAAAAGGTCACCCAGCAGGATATAGGCCTTCCCGTATTCACTCTTCAGCCTGATGGATTCGCGGGCATATTCTATGGCTTCGCAGTAGTCCCCGTTGGCATTGCTTACCACTGCCAGTTCATAATACCACAGGGCCCTTGTTTCTGTATCGATGTCAGCTCCCTCCAGGGCCTTTTTGAGATAGCTGGCGGCTTTCTGGAGATCGTTCATGGTGATAAACTGAATGGCCACATTGTGGGCGGATTGCGGACTGGGATCATTCAGGTACAGATTCTCCGAAGCAGCCACATAATAGGGCGAAAGATCACATTCTGCGGCCTCATAAGAAAAGATCACCGTCTCAAGGAAATTAAGATCGTTTTTGTTTTGCTCAAACTGAGGTTCATAATAATTGTTGAGTGATTCACAGCTAAGAATATCTTCCCTGAGCATGAGATTGTCGATTGTTTCCCGGGTACGTTCCCAACGTGAGCCTCTTCGTTCCCTCGCTACCAGGATCCCGTTTACTGTGATGTAATCTGCAAGAACCTGACTGGTATCTATTTTCCCCTGTTTGCTCAGCGAAATCCCGGAGGATATGCAGAGAAGCATTGTTGCATCCTGAGACTCCTTACCCATAAGTTCGATACTTCTTCTGAGCATGTCGTAGGCATTCTGCACCTCTTCGATATTATTTCCCCGGTAAGTAAGCAGGTCTCTTCCCTTCCTGCCCAATACATTTCCTTCACCTCCAAAATTTTCAATTCGCCGGTCATAAATCAGCATCAGGCTGTCTATACGGCCTTCTTTGACTGGTCCCTCAGGAGCTGCTTCAATAAAGGAGCGATACATGGTTACTCCATCCAGATAGACTCCTTCCTTATACCCGGGACATTCGTTAAAAACTTTCAACCAGGTTGGGAAAGCATCATCATATAGTTTGAGCTTAAAAAAGGTCCTGTAAGCCGAAATGGAAGGTCCACAGCTTACACTATCCCCATTGGTGCCATATACTTTTATTTTGCTGCGCTGGGAGAAGGCAGGCGCCACAAGCAAAAATATCAGTACTGACAGTATAATTGGTTTGAAGATCTTTCCGTTCATGTCGTATTTCCTTTATTGTGGTATTAACAAAAATAGCGCCACATTGTTGGTCACCAATGGGAAATACTAACAATTGCGATCTTTATAGGTAACAGCATTCACAATTTCCATCACAACAAAAAATATATTTTTGGTTTTATCGTTTAATAAGGGCCATGTAAAAACAGAACACGTCACTTAAATTCGATGAGATGAAAACAATAAAGATATTTGTCCTGTCAGGGATACTTGTCATGGGTATGACAGCTTATGGACAGGAAAAAGCCAAAGGACCTTCAAAAGTCTCTGCCGGAATTCTGACCGGATATAACCGGGGATATGCGATTCAGGGAAATTTCACCCTTCACAGATCTGCCAGCCAGCTCCCTTTTGATCTTCGTGTCGGGGTGGGTTATACTTTTCTCAACCCGGGGAAAGCAATGGATGCAAGACGCATATTTATTAATAATAATACCAATGGAACTCCAGAAAAATCAGGAAGATCCATCGATTACCGGCTTGATTTTATGTTTCCCAAGTCCCTATTCGGCTTGAAGAATTCTTTCATAGTTCTGGGTCCAAGGGGATCCTCTTTTAAAGGGAATTTTCAATATATTGGTGGAAATGAGGATTTTGATGTTGTCTCAAATCAATGGGGACTTGGAGGTGGACTTGAAAGCCATTTTTCTATGGCTCAAAAACTAACCCTGGTTATCGCAGTAGGACTAGATTATTATTTACCAAGTACCCTGCACGGACATGACACCTCCTATAGTCCCGATGGTGACAATGTGAATTCAAGGAATGATAATGAGAACAACGATACTCCTTTCACCTATAAGGATGCGAATGAGGCCATTTACCAGCCGGCTTTCATGCCTTATGCATTGATCGGGGTGACTTTCGGCTTGTAATGTATCAGAAAAAGTCAGCTATGGCAAAGTAGCTTGTGAGCAGGCTATAAAGGATGATCACCACCAGGCTAATGTTCATCATTCTTCCTGCCACATGATCCTTCATCAGGGATTTTCGGTTGATCAATATGAAGATGGGAATGGCTACTGCAGGCAGGATAAGCGCCTGGAAGGCCTGTGAAAATACCATCAGCAGGGGAGGAGTGGTGTTGATAAACTGCATCCCGAAACCAAACAGCACTCCCACAAGTCCCAGGATCCGGTACATGGGAGAGCGAATGTTCCGTTCTCTTCCCGTATAGTCTGAAATGAGCCAGGGGGCGATTAATATGATGGGGAAGATGGAGGAGATCCCCGCACCCACGATTCCCAGGATCAGGATGAAGGCAGCGATCCTCCCCCCCAGGGGTTCAAACAGGCTGATCATCTCTACGGTATTGTTTAGCTTCATACCCATCACATGCAGGGTCCCGGCTGCAACAGCCATAATGACCAGGCTCAGAAAAAACATCATGGAGGCTGAAACAGCTGAGTCCCTCTTCTCCAGTTTCAGGTTTTTAATGGTCCATCCTTTTTCTGCTACTACGGTGCTTCTCATAATAAAAACGGCAGCTGAACAGGTGGTTCCGGTGATGGCTGCAATCAATCGTAAGGTTCCGTCACTTTTAGGTATGCTGGGGACCAGTCCACCTGCAATGGAAGAAAAGCTTGGCTTCAGCATAAAAAAGACGATAATGAAACAAAGGCCCATAAGAATAACCAGGGTGATCAGGAATTTTTCAAAGACCTGGTATTTCCCGAACCATAGCAATGTATAAAGTGCAACAACCAGTACGATGGTGATGGTCACCGTATTCCATCCTTCCCCTCCAAAAAGGAGTCTCGAGGCTTCCTGTATCAGATCGGTGACAATTCCGAATATGCCCATAAGGGCCAACAGTTCCCCAAATATGAGGGCGATAAGGATATAGATGGCCAGGATCTTTCCATACTGGAGGTTAGATTTTATGGTAGACAGGGCTGTCTTGCCCGATACGATGGTGGTTTTTCCATAGGCAACCATCAGGATATAGGTGAAGATGCAGGAGAGCACCAGCACCCAGGTCAGGGTCATGCCATGTTCGGCACCCACTTTTGCCATGGTCGTAATACTACCGGTGCCAATGTTATACCCAATCAGAAATAACCCGGGCCCGATGGCAGTGAGTCCAATCAGTATCCGCTTTCTTAGCGTTCTCTTCTCCATGCCGCCAGCCCTATTCTTTTGAGTATACTACCTTGCCGGCAACCATAGTCTGTTGTATGATCATCTCACCATCCTCCATGGTAAACAGGATCAGGTCGGCCCTTTTTCCGGGACTGATTTCGCCCAGGTGGTCCAGTCCCATTACTCGTGCCGGAGTAGTACTGGCCATCTGAACGGCCTCTTTAAGACTGCACCCGGTAAATTCCATGGCATTGCTGATGCATTTGCTGACTGGTTGAACAGCTCCTGCCAACACATTCTCAGAAGGGAATTTAACCACCTCCTCGGTAAGCAGGTAGCTTACACCATCTTTTTCATATTCCCCAAGGGGGAGACCCGCAAAAGAAAGGGCATCGGAAACCAGAATGGTTTGTTCGGGACCCTTTACTTTATAGAAGGTCCTGACTTCCTCCCTGGTAAGATGAGCCCCATCTGCAATGATACTGATGGATAGCCCGTCGTTGGATAGTTGCGGCCAGAGCGGGTTATGATGACGGTTGATCTCATTGGCGCAGCCGTTTCCCAGATGGGTAGAGAAAGATGCACCTGCCTCCACTGCCTGATCAATAATTTCGGGGCTTGCGTTGTGATGGGCCAGGGAAATTACCAGTCCGTTCTCCTTACATTTTTTTATAAAGGGCAGGGCCCCTTCCATTTCAGGGGCCACTGTTATGAGCCGGATCCCATTCCCGGCAGCTTCCTGGAGTGCTTTGAATTCTTCCCAATCGGGCAGTCGGACATACTGTTCAGGATGTGCACCCCGGTACCCGTCCACAGGGGATATGTAGGGGCCTTCCAGATGGAAGCCGGGTATAGACGCTCCGATCACCTCATCGTCAAGTACCTCCGTGAGCAGGGAGAAGCTTTTTTCGAGGCGTTCCTGATCACGGGTAATTATGGTCGGTAGATAGGTGGTTACGCCCTCCTTCCACAAAGCAGAAGTTGCTTCGTGCATCTGCTCCCGGGTCAGCTGCTGGTCGGAGAAGTCAATCCCCATATAGCCATTGATCTGAATATCGATCAGACCGGGTGCAACATATACTTCCGGGGATGCGGATTGTGAAGCAAGGGTTTTGAGTCCGGTTATTTGTCCATCTACAATCTCAATGCTCACTGGATTGCCATCTATGTATAAGAGGCCCTCCACATAGCTTGCTTCTTTATTTTCTGTACAACTAATCATCAGTAAAAGGATTGAAATGGCAATTATGTAGTTTCGGATTTTCATTTCAAATAAGATTTGGCCGACTGGTTTTGGTCCTGGTAATTTAGAAAGATAACTCAAGTAAAGAAAGGTTTCTTCTATAAATCCCTTTTATTCGCTTTAGGTCATCGAACTAAGTAGTCCTTTACTCATTCAGGATGATTTCATTTTCCATGCTGTAGTTACATGTTCATAAAGAGCTTTTGAAGGACGGAAATTATCGCTAACTTAGATTTAATCGTACTTAAAACCCTTACCCCAACATGAAACAGACTTTTACTCTGCTGGCTTTGCTATTTCTGGGCCTGGCTGCAAACGGACAGGATTCTAATCTTAAATCAACCCAGGGCCTGAAACAGGCTCTGGACAGTATGGATTTAATCTACTATGACTCCTACAGTGATCAATGGGATTCCACGAAGTATTATATTGAATATGATGCCTCCGGGCAAATGACCCTCCTCTATACTACTTACACAGATAACAGCACGGGCGAAGTGTTGGGAGGAGATCGTTATGTGTACAGTTACAATACCGATGGAAGTATGATTGAGTATCTGAACCTGGAATGGGATGAAGATATTGACGATTGGGAATTGGATTTCAGAGAGGTTTATTCGTATGATGAAGACGGAAATCAGATAGGCTATATTAGCTATGATTGGGACAATTCGGGTAATGTTTGGACACGCAACGACTCAATTGTTAATACATACAATCAAGAGGGAATGCTCATAGAATATAGTGGTTATGAGTGGAAAACCGACCAGTGGATTATTCGGCACTATTCTGAATATTCATATAATGCACAGGGGCTCTTGCTTGACCAGATTACTCGCATGTGGTATGAGGATGACCAGGAATGGAAAAACAACATCAAATATGAATATACCTGGAACGTGCAGGGACAGATGCTGACAACAGTCCGATCCGACCAGGATGTGTATGATGGACCCTGGCTTCTGGAATATAAGCTGGAGAATGCCTACAATGATGAGTATTCACGGATCACCACTTCTTCGGCTCACTGGAAAACCGACCAGTGGGAAATTTACTATGCCGACACGGTGGACTACAATGCCTCCGGATTGGCTACTGAAGATAGGGGATATTACCTGGACGAAGGTAACATGCGGCCTAATTACATATATGTGTATTCTTACGATGCCAATGGGAACCTAATTGAAAATATAAACCATTTATGGGATAGGAATGCTTTGAGTATGGAGTTATCTGCAAAGTACAATTACAGCTATGATCTTGACTATACCATGGCGGACCTGCTGCTTCCCATAGACAATGACTTGGAAAGTGATCTTATACTGGAATATGTTTCAAATATGCCCCTGGGCAGCCATGCTTATTATTGGGAAAATGAAAGCTGGGAGGACTATAGGCGTATCAACTATTTCTACAGCGAAATGAATGTTGAGGGAGTCGGAGTAGAGGAAAATGAACTGGTGATGGCCCGGCTATATCCCAATCCGGTAAGCGATCTGCTTCAGGTTGAACTGGAAGAAGGCTCTCTTAAGGCCACCCTGACGCTCTATGAGCTCACTGGCCGCCAGGTGCTTTGTCGCCAGATAAATTCCGGAGGAGCGGTTTCATTGTCCACCCTGCCTGCCGGTGTATACCTCTACAAGCTAACTGTTGATGGAAAGATCCAGAGTGGAAAGTTGATGAAGGTGAGTCTTGCTTTCTGTTACTGGTAATCAATGGCCTTCAAATCCTTGAAGTAGACCCTTTCCACTAGAGATTTTTTCCTGGTTTCATAGTATTCGATCAGATCGTTATCCCTGACGAAAACACAATGATCATTCGGAGAATCGTCGACGATCATACCAGACAATTGCTCATTTATATTTGACAGAGAAATGACGATCGCCTGGTCGTGGTAATTGCGTAGAATTTCGACTTTGTCTATCATATTCAACCGTATTAGTTGGTGTGTCTATAAGATAAACGTAAAACTGGTGCTAAAGGTTGTTGTATTACACCACCTTTATTTCATTTTTTTTGAACATGCCAGGGATCGGAACACAATTAGTCATATACAGGTCGGCCTACCTTGCCCATGAACACTATGGCACCAGTGGAGTTCTCTTTGATCACGTAGAGGAAGGGATGATCGGCATGAAAGGTGATTGAACCGCCCCCTTGTGAACTCAATTCTTTGATCTCCACAATGGTAGCTGCAGCGGCCTCGGTACCCTCTTCCTGTACATCAATGAAGGTCTGATGAATCACCCTGGATATACAGAGTTTACGATCGGGAACGATCCTGGAGAAATCTGCATTGTCACTGAAAGCTACCTCCAGCCCAAGGTTCTTTAGCGGTTTGTTCAGCAGGTCCTTAAACTCGTATTTGAATTTAGGAAGAATGACCTGCACCCCCAGCCGTTGGGAATGCTCAAACCAGCTGTCCCAGCTTGCCACATCCAGGGACTCCGTAAGCGAGATAACATTACTTTCAGTCTTGGGAAGTAATACCAGCATACTGAAGGAGCTGTCGCTGTAAGGGAGTTCCACTGCGGTAAAATCATTATTGCTTGTATATTGGAAATCGCCTTCCACCACCATGTAGTCCACAGTCGTTTTAGATCCGTTCTCCAGCTTGAAATCTCCCTGGTAGGTATTCTCTTTGGGGAATTCATACTTCCAGTCAGCATTGAAATAGATGGCATTGATCAGGTACATAATTGCATCGACTGGGATCTGGTCGAGCATATCCTTGATCTTATCATTGGTTTGCTCCTCGATCCATCCGTTAATCAAATCCACCGTTAAGGGATCGGAGAAGTCTGCCTCTTCCACAGCAGCAAGAAAATAGTCCTCATTGGTCTTGATGAATTCTTCAAGTACCGGGTAGCCTTCCTTATACCAGATACTGTTAGCCAGGGCAAATTCCACCTCCTCGCTCAGGTTCAGTAACTGATGCATCAGGTCCTTATAACTCTCGTTGACTTCCTGATTGGTGAGACCGCCGAAATGGAGCACCTCATTAAAGGCATCCAATGTGGTGCCTGCAGCCCCATTGTAAGTCATGCCCAGGGCATAAGAGATGCTCATAGGTGAGATCATAATGTTCTCCTGCTCACTTTCCCGGCAGACTTCGCGGAACAGCTCAAAGCCAAAGGCATGATCGGCCTCTATGATCTCTGCCGACTTCTTAGTAAGGGTAATCTTGGGGGTTTCTTTTTGAATGGGCTCTGTCTCGCAGGAGACTAAAAGTATAAGGCTGCTCATCAGGAGCAGTGTACATATTGTTTTCATGGTGCATGCATTTCCTATAGGATGCAAGTCTACCTTAAAAGGTTGTGCTGCAATCCTGTTAATTGTAGGGAAAAGTCCTCAGGTTCTTTTCGATGAAAACATTGTATACCCGATATCCATGATTGCGTTACGTAATCGGGACAAAGCGTCATTGATTATTTTCTTTTAAGAGCAGAATTCACATTCTTTTCAAACAAAGTTTGATGCTCTGTTAGACGCATGGTTCCGCAGCACCCCTTCCAGGATAGCTGCTGTGGCTCAATACCCATCAGGCCAACAGGTGCATCCAGGATTTCCCTTTTCTTAAACTGAACTCTGATGATTTCCTTTCGTGCGTCATCGTTTTCCAGTTCGATCATCTTGTTGGCAATGTCCGTATAGGTGGCATTGGCATCGGGACCCTGCCAGAGGGAGGCAATGACCAGGGAGGTTAAATATTTGCCCACTTTGAAAAGAGACTCGGCCTGGTCATACAGGGCAGGGTCCTGGTATAGCTCGAAGAAATCGGCCAGGATATCATAAATGGCTCCTGTGAATACCCTGGAGATGTCATGAACTTCGATGGAGACATCACTCATCTTAAGGTCGTTGTCGGCATTTCGAAGACCCATTGGTCGACCAAATGCTTCCCCAAATTGTTCTGCCAGGATAGGGAAGAAGGTCTTGGTATGCAGGTCCGCTTTGGATTCCACTACGATGGCTTCGCATACATCCATCTGGGCCAGCATGGTAAAGATGGCGGTCAGATCGCCAAAGGATTCGTGTAGTCCTCCGGTTTGTGGGTGCCAGCTATTACTCAGGAACTCAGGTTTAAGGGAATCCAAAGCTGCATGACCCACCTCATGGGCCACAATATCGAAGGAGCGACAGGTGTAAATCAGAGAATTCGATTCGTCTCCTGAAGGATGAAAATAGAAAAAACGCAGGGCCTTTTCATTCCTGCTGTAGTAAGCATTTGCATCCAGACCAGCTCTCGGGTATACCTGGATGGGCTCTGCTCCCCAGTACCAATTGAAGTTCTGTGTTATATCCATTCGGTTCAGCGCCCGCCGGAGCATGGTTAGCACCTGACGAACAATTGTAAAGGTGTGGACCGCATCAAACTCAAGGGGATTCTCTTCCGGGTAAAAGATGAAATCCCTTTCAGCGTTCCCCACTATGTGGGGCATGCCCTGCAGAATGATATCACTATCTGAAGGTCCGTTCTGAACCTCGGAATAGATGTAAGATGAGCGGATGCCAATGTTAAGAACACTGGGATCCTGTTTCCAAATTTTAACTTTACTTCCAGCCATGATTTTTTTTCTTTCTACTAAAGTTATTGTATACAACAATGCAAGTCAAATTGCCTTCTCCAGTTTAAGCACAAAAAAAGAGCCAGACTATGCCGGTCTGGCTCCTTCATTAGATGACTTTCTCTGCTGGGCTAGCTAACCAATTATATATAGATTCAATTCATAGTTGCCTCCCGCTTCACCATCTTCATCACCGTCGAGTACCATTCCGTTGCTGTCACTTATAACACCATTGCCAGCGTCATCACCAATCAGGAAAAAATCAAAATATATATTACTTGAGTAGGTCCCAAATTCGACCAATTCATCTGTCGTGGTAAAGGTGACCGTTTTGTTCTCATTAGAAAATGCCACAGATCCCTGGGAAATTGCATCCCCCTCGAAATAGATGGTCTGGGCGCCTACGATTGAATTGGCGTCAACGGCCCTGTTAAAGGTTACAGTGATAATGAGGTGACCTTCCCCATCCCCTGAAAATGTTCCCCCTGCAGGATTATAATCATCCTGGTCAGGAGTTACAACTACGAAGGGCTCATTGGGAATGGCAGAAATAGTAGCCGCGTTAGATTTATTACCTGTCTCATCTACGGTGACTACAGAAAAATCATATTCAGTACCATTGGTCAGTCCGGATACAGTCATGCCGTTCAGTCCGGCTGCCTGTGTTAGAACCACACTTGATCCTGTAGAGCTTACCTCTATCTGGTCCAGATCGGCATCGCCTGGTTCTGTCCATGTGAGAATTACCTGTCCATCGCTTGCAGTTACCGCTAAATCGCTTACTAAGCCTGGAGGGTTGGAGTCTACAACATCTTCATCATCATTCTTATCACATGCAGTAAAAAAGAAGACAAATAGAAGAGCAAAGGAAAACTTGATTAAAACATCTGTTTTGTGTTTCATGACATTTAAAGTTGGAGTTAATAAGCTGTTAATTAACAATCACTTATACTTGAAATTCATCCTTAAGGTTACAGCTTTACTACAAATTGCATATCTTTCTATATTGCTTAGAGTTTATATTTGGAACCAATTCCCGGATAAATGAATTTACGATTCTACTCTTACATCCTTTTAATTATGATCTGCCTGTCTGGCTGTGCCGATAAAGAAGGGGCCACTTATGTTGAGGGCTTACTTTACAACAATGGTGAACCGGTTCGTATTGAGATCGTTGATGGGATAATAACTCAAATCGAAAAGCCCCGTTCAAGCGCTGGTTTCCCGGAAGTTTACCTGGCCCCGGGTTTGATAGATATTCAGGTGAACGGGTACATGGGTGTGGATTTCTCTGACCAGGAACTGACCCGGGAGCAGATGCTTGAAGCCACCCGGGCTTTATGGAAAGAGGGAGTAACCAGCTATTACCCTACAGTAATTACACGTGACCAGGAGCGTTTGGAAAAGAGTTTTTCCCTGCTGGCGGAGACACTGGATGACGAGTTGATGGGAATGTCGATTCCCGGCTTCCATCTGGAGGGGCCCTATCTTTCGCCTGTCAGAGGTTTTCGTGGCGCACACCCTGAAGAGCATATCAGGCTTCCTGACTGGGAAGAGTTTGCATCGCTCCAGGAAGCTGCTAATGGAGGGATCAGACTCATTACTGTGGCCCCGGAAATGGAGGGTGCCATTCCCTTTGTAGAAAAATGTAGGGATAGCGGTGTAGTAGTTTCCCTGGGTCATCATAATGGTACAGCTGATATCATTGATCAGGCTGTTAAGGCGGGGGCATCCCTGTCCACTCACCTGGGAAATGGCTGCGCCAATGAGATCAACCGGCA
>RCND010003426.1_pt1 | contig 14503 bp, 9 predicted proteins | sample 2041351 | NCBI WGS metagenome assembly RCND01 (sample SAMN09708230, study PRJNA481090) | Marine sediment metagenome, whole genome shotgun sequencing project. | biome: marine sediment; feature: ocean; material: sediment; isolation source: Sewage treatment plant 12B marine sediment (STP12B) ...
ACCAACCATGAAAAAGCAGATATTGTTATTGGTCTTGGGGTACTTTTTTTGTCTTTTATATTAATGCCAATGTTTATTTTCTATCGACACCAAAAAGGAAAGTATAAAAAATATATACTTGACCCTAAAAGTAAAAACCCCTTTAAAATTGATGAAGAAGATTTGAAATAGTTTGCTTGCATCTGTAATAATGAAGAGCGTAAAATCGCATTGAAGGATCTGCTGAAAAGAAAAAGATTCTTCGTTGCACTCAGAATGACAACTAATTCAAATTTCGCTTCTGAATAAAAAATCGCGTAATCAATTCGCTACATTCACCTTCTAAAACACCTCCAACAACTTTTGTCTTCGGGTGTAATTGTGTATTGTAATGCTGAAAGCCACGTTTTGAATCATATGCCCCAAAAACAATTCTCCCAATTTGCGTCCAATAACTAGCACCCGCGCACATTTGGCAAGGCTCTAAGGTTACGTATAAAGTACAATCTTTTAAATATTTGCCTCCTAAATAATCGGCTGCTGCAGTAAAAGCTTGCATCTCGGCATGAGCTGTTACATCATTTAATAATTCGGTTAAATTATGACCTCTTGCAATAATTTGATCCTTGATCACTATCACGGCGCCAATAGGGACTTCATTTTTTTCAAAAGCCAGTGCTGCTTCTTGTAAAGCACGTTTCATAAAATAAGTGTCGTCGAAAGGATTTAGCATTTAAAAAATTTTACGCAAAAATACATCTTTATTTATTTTAGGCATATCAGATGCAACTCGTACATTTGCAGCATGTCAATTAATTTGTTAGATACCGTTTCAAATCCTAGCGATCTACGTAAGCTATCTAGTGAGCAACTACCTCAACTGGCAAAAGAGCTGCGTGAATTCATCATAGATATTGTTGCTACAAAAGAAGGACATTTAGGTGCTAGTTTAGGTGTTGTAGAATTGACCATCGCCTTACATTATGTTTTTAATACGCCAGATGATTTGTTAGTTTGGGATGTGGGTCATCAAGCTTACGGGCATAAAATTTTAACTGACAGAAAAACTACTTTCGATACGAACCGTCAATTTGGTGGTATTTCTGGTTTTCCTAAACGTAGTGAAAGTGACTATGACTCTTTTGGTGTTGGACATTCATCAACATCAATTTCCGCCGCCTTAGGAATGGCTATTGCCTCCTATATTAAAGATGAGAAAGAAAAACAACATATCGCTGTTATTGGAGATGCTTCTATTGCTAGTGGCATGGCCTTTGAAGGATTAAATCATGCCGGTGTGACCGATGCAAATTTGCTCATTATTTTGAATGATAATGCGATGGGTATTGATCCTAGTGTTGGTGCATTGAAAAATTATTTAACGGCTATAAAAAAAGATAAAAGGGTTAGAAAGCACAATATTATTGAAGCGTTGAATTTTGACTATTCAGGACCCATTGACGGGCATGATATGAATATGCTTGTTACAGAATTACAACGTTTAAAAAATGTCAAAGGCCCGAAATTCTTACACATTATAACAACAAAAGGAAAAGGTTTACAACAGGCAGAAGAGGATCAGGTAACCTATCATGCTCCAGGAAAATTTGACGCAAAAACAGGTGAGATATCTCCAAAAAATGACATAAAACAGCCTCCAAAATATCAGGATGTTTTTGGACTAACATTATTAGAATTAGCGAAGAAAAATAAAAAAATTGTAGGCATTACCCCAGCGATGCCAACAGGTAGCTCTTTAAAATTTATGCTAAACGAACTGCCTGAAAGAGCTTTTGATGTTGGTATTGCTGAACAGCATGCAGTGACGTTGGCGGCAGGTATGGCTACACAAGGGCTGATACCATTTTGCAATATCTACTCCACATTTTTACAGCGTGCGTACGATCAGGTTATTCATGATGTAGCCTTGCAAAAATTACCTGTCATTTTTTGCTTAGATCGAGCTGGTTTGGTAGGACAAGACGGAGCAACACATCATGGTGTTTTTGATATTGCCTATTTACGTTGTATCCCAAATCTTATTATTTTTGCTCCCTTAAATGAAATTGAACTCCGCAATATGATGTATACAACTCAGCTTGGCATTGAAAAGCCTATCGCTATTCGATACCCTAGAGGAAGAGGCGTTACATTAGATTGGCAAGTGCCATTTTCAAAAATTGAACTCGGTAAAGGACAATTGGTAAAACAGGGTTCAAAAATTGCCGTTTTGAGTATTGGAAGTATTGGAAATAGTATTATTGACGTTTGCAAAACCCTTATAAATAAAGATCAGATAGCACATTATGATATGCGTTTTGTAAAACCCTTAGATGCAGCTTTACTGCATGATATCTTTCAAAAATTTGATATAATTATTACTATTGAAGATGGGGTAATTGCAGGTGGATTTGGTAGTGCCATTTTAGAATTTTCGCAACAACATAATTATAAGAAAACGATCAAATGCCTTGGAATACCTGATGTCTTTATAGAACATGGCAGTACTGAAAAACTTTTTAAATCAATAGCCCTCGACCACGAAAGCATTAAACAACTATTAGAATCATTTTGTTAATTGAATTAGGTAATAAATATCGTTTGACATTTGGACTGCTTTTGCTTTCTACAATCTATTCTTTTGGTCAAATAACAGATACAACGCGTGTAAAAAACAGGGCAGATTCAATTCAAATAGCTAAGAAAAAAGACGCCATATTATTTGTACAATTAAATGACACACTAAACATACGGCTCGGGGTTGACTCGCTTGGTGTTTATAAAACAATTGATACTGTAAGAAGGCTTACAAAATTAGATTCGTTACAAATTCGAATGGATTCTTTACTAAGTCCATACTACAATAAGAGCTTTGATTCTCTTCAAAATAAAGTGGTTTATAGGCCTCGTTTTCGTATGACCGTTCAAACCATTTCAGAAGACACCATTTATGTACCAATTCCAAAAGTGCGAGAATTTTTAAGTATAAGAAGTAAATTAGTCATTGACACACTAGAAGTGCTTAACCCCATTGTATTTGCAGTTATAGACACAACTAAATTTGCTGATGATCCTATATGGTGGAAAAACAGAAATAGTATTCAGTTTGATGTAAGTGAAGCCGCATTTCTAAACTGGAACGCTGGTGGTAATAATTCTATTTCCGGACTCATAAAAGTCAATTTATATCGCTCTTATCAAAAGGTACATTTGCTGTGGGATAATGAAATTTTTATACGCTATGGCCTTAACAGTCAGGAAGATCAAGCGCTCAGGAAGACAGATGATAAACTAGAGATAAATTCAACTTTTGGGTATCGAAAAGACACACTTTCCAATTGGTATTATTCAGCTAAGTTTAATTTTAACAGTCAGTTTACTGATGGTTTTAGCTACCCAAATACTAGTGAACCTATTTCACGGTTTTTTGCACCTGCATATATATTTGTTGGAGCAGGTACCTTCTATGATTTGAAGAAAAAAAGCTTCTCAATTTATGCTTCACCTGCTACATTTAAATCTACCTTAGTCTTAGACGAAACCCTTTCCAATCAAGGTGTTTTTGGGGTGCCGGCCGGAGAAAAGTCAAGAACTGAACTAGGCGTATTACTTCAAAGTAATTGGGAGGCTGAGATCCTTAAAAATGTTATCATGAAAACAAGGATTGAGTTGTACTCAGACTACTTAAATAATTTTGGTAATATAGATGTTAAATGGGATCTAATTTTGGATTTCATCATCAACAAATATATGAAGGCTAATTTGGGCGCCTATCTCATCTATGACGACGATATTAAGTTTAGAGAAGACACTAATGGCGATGGTGAGCTAGAGACCTTAGGAGCTCGATTACAATTAAAACAATTATTAGGAATCGGTGTACTGTTTAATTTTTAATCCCTAATAATTGTCTTTTTTATTAAATATTATTGAATAATAAATTTGTTATTATAAGCATAATTCTCACTGTCTATTCTAAGAACATATACTCCTGAACTCAAGTTTGTTACATTTAAATCTGTAGTTTCAGAAATGGTATTCTTTTCAGAAAATACAATGCGACCATTTAAATCAAATACGGTAATATTTGATGCGCCAAAATCAATAGTTGTTCTAATTTTTAAATTTCCATTTGACGGATTTGGATATACTGTAATTCGATCATCTTTTGCAGATATTTCTTCAATTGAAAGGGGAGAAGCAGTAAATTTACCGGTAAATAAACCACGTCCGTAAGTAGATGCCAATACGGTATTGTCAGAGGTTCGTAAATCAAAACTAGTAACTTTTACATTCTGCATTCCATTTAGAGACTGTACCCAATTAGGGTTGGTATTATTAAAGTTTGACGTTCTCCATACGCCTAAATCAGTTCCAATAATCACTTCATTATTTAAGAGCGGATTCATCATAATAGCCTTTACTGGGATGTCAGGAAAATCGCCTTCCTTGCTCACCCAATTTGTTCCTCCATCGGCTGTATACCAAATATTTTTTACGCCATAATTATGAAAGGTAACAAATATCTGATTTTCATTAGCACCAAAACTAATGGCTGATATACTTCCTAAAAACTCTGGCCCAGTAATCTCAGACCATGATGGTGAAATATTAGCACCCGTAACTTTCAATAAACTTCCTCCGCTAGTACCAACAAATAGCGTAGTGCTTCCTGTGGTAAATGGTGAAGCTTTCAAGGCCGTAGGTAAACCAGTTAAAAGTGGGTCAGTGAAATCTGTTCTATCAGGTGTAGTCGTCAATAAATTAGTAAACCTTGATATTTGAAGACTTGCCCCAGTTCCATTGGTATATAAAATATCCAAGTCATCATCTAACTCAGCCGGATTAATAAAAGACCCTGAATCTGAATCTCGAACTATATCTGTACCACCATCTGTAAAAGAGAAAGGCAAATTAAATCTAGTATAATTATTGTTGGTGAATGAAGTAATCAAATACTGATTATCCTTATCAATAAAACAATAACCACCATCACCACCAGAAATTTCGAGCGAACCTGTTGTGTTCGTACCAGCATTCAAAATAATATTTGATCCGTTATCCTGAGTTCCTCCTAAAAATTGTTTAGGTGATGTACTTTGACTAATTGCTCCCCAGTAAAATTGACTTGTATTATACTTATTATCAGACGCGAATATCGCACCTGGCGAATTATTCGCAGTTGACAAAGAATTTGCATAATAAACACCTCCATCAGTTCCAATGATAGCTTTATTAGAATCTGAAGGATCGAAAGACATTTCATGTATATCCGCATGAACCAAAGGAATTATTAAAGTGTTTAAATTAGCATTGTTTGACCATTTAGAAATTTGAGTCCATGTTGCTCCTCCATTTGTACTTCTAAAAGTATCAATTCCTCCAACATATACGATATCATCATTATTTGGATCTGCCTCAAGCATTAAATCATAGAAAGCTTGGCCTCTTGTAAAATCATTTGCAGGGATACCGTTATCGGCATCATCTGGTAAGGTAAGCCCTGTAGAGATCGTAATAATTGTGGCAAAGGCATCTTCCGTTTTAAGAAATGCTATAGGACTAGCATCAGCCAATACATATATTTTGTTTGGGTCTGTTGCAGAAACTTCAATTTCTGTTCTATCTGCCCCAGTAAGAACTTGCTTCGTAGCAAAAGTAGTACCGTTGCTTGAAGAAAAAATCGTGCCCCCACCATCACCGAAGTTGTTACTGGTCGTCGTTGATAACCAAATGGTATTATCTGCTGATATCTCTATATCATTTGGAGCATGACGATTGCCGTTAGCAGTAGTTGGTAAATTAACTAATGTCCATGTACTTCCTCCATTTGTAGATTTATAAAGGCCAAACTCTCCTCCTCCAAGCAATCCTCCTGGACCTTCTCTATAAATGGCGTCTGCCACTGCTGCATATATTTCAGTTGTTCCTCCATTATTTCTTGTTACAATGTCGTTTATATGAAATATTCCAGGTACGACTGGTAGACCTACAGCTACTCCATCATTTATATCATTAAGCGTCGCATTTACTGTTTGTGTTTGCAAGGTCGTCAAAATTGCTGCTCCATCAGATTTTGAAATCATCACTGAAGGTATCGCAATTGTACCATCTGTACCACTCATTGCAAATGGATTTCCAGAAATGTTATTAATTACAATGACCGCTGTTGCTCCAGCATCTTGTGCATTTTTAACCTTCAGGGTAAAATTACAAGATCCTCTTTCTATTACAGCAATATTGCCATTTATTGCCGTACTGTTTACGAATGCAGCACACCCTTGAGATGATTCGGCTGTACCATCGTCAGCTAGCACTAAATTTCCAGTTATTGCAGCAGCAAAATCGGGCCCAAAACTTGCTCTAAATGCAACCAAGTTTCCAGAAATTCCTGCGGGACTATTAATCGTAACTTGAGAACCTCCATTAAAAAAAGATGCTCCGTCTGAACCTCCAAAAATATGTGCCCAACTCGAACCTCCATTTGATGATTTCCAAATACCATTACCATTTACATTTCCTTGAACATACGATTCTCCTGTTCCCAAGTACATAATTTGAGAATTGTTAGGATCTACTGTAATACTTGATACCGCCAAGTTTTCAGGAATTCCAACACGAGTCCATGAAGAACTAGTACTTGTAATATCATTATTAACCCACAAGCCGCCACTTACGCCTCCTGCAAACACCCTTTTACCTGTTGCGTCATTAGGATCAAAGAGCATGGCTCTTGTTCTACCAGGCACATTGTTTGGGCCTCTTTCAACCCATGCATTATCATCTGATCCGGGAACATTTTTTAGAAATCTATTGTTCTTATTTAGTGCTTCCTGAATTGCAAATTTCTTTTCGAATTCAGCTCTTCCAGTTGCTGGATTCATTTCCAACAAATATTGTTCTTCGAAATACTTATTCGGTGGTATCCCTAGTTTTTTTCTTTCACCTTTCGTGAGTTGCAGTATATTGTTAAAATCATGATTTTTAAAATATTCAGCATGTTGTTCTCTGAGTTTTTCAATTTCAGATTTTTCTTGGCTAGGAAAAAAAAGAAAAGTAGCACATGTCAAAATAAAGAGTATAAAGAGAGTAATTTTTGTTTTCATATGTGTTTTGTATTAAAAAATGAGTTAGCGAATTTACAAAGAAGATTTTAAATAAAATGTTAACAACCTAAGGTTAAATCTCGACACCTTTAATTTTTTTATGTAATAAAATAGCTGAGCCATCAGACATACTTGCTATAAAACAACAGACCGATAATACCCTATTATAGAGTGTGTGTTTTGCATCTTGAAATTTTTCGGGTAATAGGTTCATTAATAACCGATCATAATTCGAGGCATGTCCATCAAAAGAATTATTGGCTGCCTGGATAAAGACATCTAATAAATCGGCCAAAATGCGATAGCCTGAGATTTCCTTTTCTATCACTTCTTTGCTTCGATAAATTCGACTGATGCTAATTTTAATAATATCATTGATCTGCGCTTCATATACACACTTATCTAGGAGTGAAATATGATAGTCTCCATTTAAAATCAATGTTTCGTTTTCAAGAAATACACGCGCAGCTTCATTGATTAAATTACCAATAGCCAAAGCTCGTAGGTAGCTTAACCTATCTTGTTTTGTAGTTAATTGATAATATTTTTCAGTGTTAATTGTATCGCGCACAAGATTGATCAAATATTCAAGTGCAAATTCCTCTTCTATCAATCCGAGATTTATACCGTCTTCAAAATCGATAATAGTATAGCAAATATCATCAGCAGCTTCCACTAAAAAAGCCAATGGGTGCCGACTGTAAGTCAGCTCATTTCCCCCTCGAATATTCTTTAGGCCCAAGTTCTGGGCAACATCTACAAAGACTACTTTTTCTGATTGAAAAACACCGTACTTTTTATCGACAATATTATTTGTAGGCTTTTTAGGTAACGATTCTTTCGGGTATTTCATAAAAGCGCCCAAAGTTGCATATGACATCCGCAACCCTCCTTCAATACCTTCTCTACTTTCTGTTAAAATTCTAAAACCATTCGCATTGCCTTCGAAATCAATTAAATCTTGCCATTCTTTCGAAGTTAACTGTTCTTTATATTTTAATCCATTCCCTGTTTTAAAATATTCTCCAATAGCTTTTTCACCGCTATGTCCAAAAGGTGGATTTCCAATATCATGTGCTAAACAGGCACTGGCCACGATAGCCCCAAAATCATTTATTTGATACCCAGCTTCTTTTAAGTTTGGATACTTTTCCAACAGCTGTTTTCCGACAATTCTTCCCAATGAACGCCCTACCACTGAGACCTCCAAACTGTGGGTTAGTCTGGTGTGTACGAAGTCCGTTTTTGAAAGCGGAACGACCTGTGTTTTATCTTGCAAGCTCCGAAAGGAATCTGAAAAAATAATACGGTCATAATCTACTTCATAACCTATTCTTGTTTCATTTTGATCCTTTCTTACACGTTTTTTTGTATCTCCATAACGTTTTAAAGATAATAATTGCTCCCAATTCATGCTGTCAAATTTTAAGACTGTGCAAGGTACATTAATTTTCATTTTATCATTGTTTACAATAAATTAATATTGCTGGTTTTTAGCTAACATTAAACTAACCTAAACATCACGAATCATTAACCTCTAATTAACTCAACCTTTACATTGTCTTCCTTTCTTTGCCAGATAACAACTGACAATAATTATGAAGAAAATTACGATAATCATTTTTTTACTTTTTGCTGGGTTTACGAATGCACAAGAGAAAGGAATCATTGAAGGTATCGTTTTAGATAATCATCAAATCGATGAACCTTTGGCCTTTGTAAACATATCTCTAAAGAAAACTTCAGTAAAGACTGCTACAAATATTGATGGGGCTTATGCCATTGAAGTAGATCCTGGCATGTATACGTTGGTATTTAATTTTCCTGGTTATGATAGTATCGAAACTTCTAATGTTATTGTAAAAGCCGGCGAAATAACTTCTATTAAAAAAATTGCTTTAGCCGCAAGAGAACTTATGCTTTCAGAGGCAACGGTTACTCCAAAAAAGTAAAAATAAAAAGCCCCTATCAAATTTCAAAAATGAAAAAAATTATAGCCATAATTCTATTGTTCGTTGTAACAGTAACAATGGCACAAACTAAAGGTACCCTGCAAGGTGTTGTTTTAGATAAAGAAACAAACAATGAACCATTACCTTTTGCCAATGTATTTATCAAAGGTTCTCAATCAGGAACAACGACAGATTTAGATGGTGCATTTCTCTTCAAAGCCGATCCTGGAACCTATACTTTAGTCTTCAGCTTTGTAGGTTACCGAACGATTGAAATTCCAAATATTATCATAAAAGCTGATGAGGTTACCACTTTAGAGAATGTAACTTTAGCTGCTGAGGAAGGTGTTGCTTTAAAGGAGGTTAATGTAAATGCGTCTACTAAAAAAGAAAGTGTTGCCGCCTTATTGGTTGAACAAAGGAAAGCCACTGAAATTAAAACAGCTATTGGGGCAGAAGAACTTTCGGCAAAGGGAATTAGCGATGCTGCAGGTGCCGTTACGAAAATTGCTGGCGTTTCTAAACAAGAAGGTTCAAGTAATGTATATGTTAGAGGTTTAGGAGATCGTTATTTGAACACAACACTCAATGGACTGTCTTTACCATCAAATGATATTAATAAAAAGAATATTGATTTAAACATATTCTCTTCTGACGTCATTGAAAATGTGTCTATTAGCAAAGCGTATTCGTCAAAATTTTATGGTGATTTTGCTGCGGGTAATGTAGATATTTCTTCAAAAGAATATACTGGTAATGGATTTGTTCAAGTTTCATTAACTAGTGGCTTCAATAGTAATGCAATTGGCGAAACTTTTGTAAAAAATTCAGGAACTGGTCAGTTCGGCTTCTACGGAAGATATGACAGTAATCCGTTTGCCGTAGTACTATCTCACGGTGTCGATCCTATTCAATCTCCAATGGCTCCAATAAATTTGGGTATTGGTATAAATGCTGGCAAATCATTTGACATAGGAAAAGAAAGTCGTTTAAGCTTGTTCTTAACTGCCTCTTTTAATAGCAACTATGAGTATCGAGAAGGAGAAGCTGTTGATTTTACTACGGTAGATAAAAAGAATTTCCCAAACGTAGAGGAGTATGAATACGGTACAACAACTACGATTATGGGTAATATAGGATTTAGAGTTGATGAAAATAATATAATTAAATTCAATTCTTTATTCATGAATAAATCAAGCGATCAGGTTGGATATTTCGGAGTACAAGGGCGTGGAACTAACAGAGATGCAATCTTAAACACCGACGAAGGGTTTTATCAAATGAATGTACAGTTCAACCAAGATTTAATATTCGTTAATCAGTTGGTTGGTGAGCATAGTGTTGACGAAAATTTAAAATTAGACTGGGCCGTTGGTTACAATAATGTATTTTCTCACGAACCAGATAGGAAAAGAATTAGTATTGAGAATTATCATCTCGCATTCGATAACGATCCGAGTACAAATCCTGTTTTCTTTACGAATAACCCCTTTGATAATCAGCGTTATTTTCAGAATATCGAAGACCAAGAATTGAATGGAAGAATTAATCTTGCCTATTCACCATCAGAAAAAGTAAAATTAAACTTTGGTTACAACGGAAGAACAAAAGAACGTAGTTTTGATAATATTCGATATGGATATAATTTTGTGGACAACCGTTTACCAGTTACCGATGTCAATAATTTGGATGCCATATTTAATATAAATAATTTGTCTATTGATGGTGAAACAGGTTTATTTCAAACTACCGTATTTAATGCTATAAATGAACAAATTGGTTCGACAAATCGTCCTGGTTTGCCCGAGAACACTTATAAAGGCACTTTGAATATCTATGGTGGTTACATGAATGCAGAGCTTAATCTAAATGAAAAGTGGTTACTAGTACCCGGAATAAGAGTAGAATCATTCAGTCAAGACATTGAATATGATGTTATAAATATCAACCCAAATGACCCTGGTTTTAGAGAAACAAATGAAAATTTTTACTTGCCCAGTCTGAGTATAAAATATGCTTTGAATGATGAACAAAACCTACGTTTTGCTGTAAGTAAAACAGTTTCTACGCCCGAATTTAAAGAAATGGCTCCCTTTGTATATGAAGGCGTCACACAACGTATTGGTGGGAATCCTGACTTATTAAATAATCCGTCATTTTCTGAGGTCTACAATATAGATGTAAAATATGAATGGTTTTTTGGGAAAAGTGAACTATTTTCTATCGGAGGGTTTACAAAGCAAATCAACGATCCTGTAAATCTAGTGGTTGCAAATGATGCCACCGGAACACAACGTTATTTTAGAACTGGTGATAAAGCAACAATTTATGGTGCTGAGCTAGAAGTTCGTAAGAACTTACTATTTGATACAGAAGAGCGAGCAATACTTTCTACGGGGTTCAATTTTACCTATATGATAACTGAACAAGATTTAAAAGCTTCAGAAGGGCTCTTTTCAACAACATTTAATAGAGCAGAAGATGAATTACAAGGTGCGTCTCCAATTATTGTAAACGCTGATATTAGCTATAGCCCTACTTTTAAAAATTACCAACCAGTTGCCAACTTAGTATTCTCGTATTTTTCTGATAGGATACAAGCCTTAGGCTCTGGTCAGCTAGGGAATATTATTGAAAAGGGTATTCCGACATTAGATTTTATCTGGAAAAACACTATCAGTGAAAAATTTGAAATAAATCTTATCGCTAAGAATTTATTAAATCCTAACATTCAATATATACGTGAAACCTCATTAGGTGATGTAACCATTTCTCGATACAAAAGAGGGATGAACATTGGCCTAAGTCTAAAATATAACTTTTAAAAATTACTATAATCAACATTAAAAACAAGGAAGAATGAAAAATACATTTTTAAGCTTAGCATTCGTTTCATTATTATTCGCCGGTTGTGGTGAGGATAACACTGCTGATATTATTATTAATGACAATAGTGTTGTCAATAATTTTGGCGGCGGAGGCACTAGTCCTGGGGCTATTGAGTTAACCGGAAACCAAACAGCCGATTTAACATTAGATGCGGCAAATGAATATCTCGTTACTGGGCCGTTAATTATGGAGGAAGGTACCATATTAACAATCCCTGCTGGGACAACCATTAAGGGGTCAGCTACGGGCGCCGACGTATATGTTGCTATTGCACAAGGAGCTCAAATTAATGCTGTTGGTACAGCTAGCAGTCCAATTGTATTTACTTCAGCTTCAAACACGCCAAATGCTGGTGATTGGGGTGGCTTAATTCTATTAGGAAAAGCCCCTATCAATTCAGTAGTTGGTGGTGATGCAACTTCTACATCTGAAATCGCAAGTTTACCATATGGTGGTTCAGTAGTTGATGACAACTCAGGAACCTTACGTTATGTTCGTGTAGAATATTCAGGAGGAAAAGCCGATGGTCAGTCAGAAAACAATGGTATTTCATTTTATGGTGTGGGTAATGGTACGACAGTTGAATACCTGCAAGCTTATGAAGGAAAAGATGATGGTGTTGAGTTCTTCGGAGGAACCGTAAATGTTGATTTTTTAGCTGTAATTAATGCTGAAGATGATTCTATAGACTGGACAGAAGGTTATACAGGTACAATCACAAATGCTTATGTAAAGCACGGAGTGGATCACGATAAAGGGATTGAAGCAGATGGCTTTAATACGGATATTGGAAACAATGCTTCTCCTAAATTCTATTCCAAGCCCACTTTGACAAACGTAACCATTGTTGGTTTAGGTTCTGGGACCGAGAACGAAGCTGTTCGTTTAAGAGCTGGTACTCAAGGTATCTTTACAAATGTAGTATTAGAAGGGTTTACTGAAGGTTTTGATCTTGACGGAGATGCAGGTGAAAGCCCAACCGGTGATGGTGTACTAAGTGGCGACTTAAAAGTAAATTCAGTATTGTTTAATGATGTTATATTAAATATGAAAAATGATACAGGAGCAACGTTTACGGAAGCAGATTTCTTAACCGTTGACGCAGCGGCTACCGGAACTGACTTTGCTACTTGGGGTGCTGGTTGGACCAGAGAATAAGAAATTGAAAAAGGGAAAGAAACAAAAAAGCCTGCAATATGCAGGCTTTTTGTTTCTTAATCATTTTACTAATTGAATGCTATTGAAGTATCAGCTAATTCTATCACTTTTACTACTTTTCCATTGACATATTCTACTTCTTTCACAACATTATCATTTTTAAAGCGCCATTTTCCAGTTTTTACACCATTCACATAGCTACCAATAGACACTTTTTCACCTTCTTCATTAAAATAAGTCCAAGTGCCATGTAATTTTTTATTTTTAAAAAAACCGTGTTGTTCTATCTGCCCATTGTCATTATATATAGTAGCTTCTACTAAATCTCCTTTTTGTTCGTATTTAGTTTTAGTATCGTTTTGTGAATAAACAAACCCTACACATAACACCATTAAAATTACGGCTATTTTTTTCATAATTGTCACTTTTAAATTTCTATCTCTTAACATTAACCTTACAAATATACTTTTTATTTTACATTAAAAATACATTCACATAACGTTAAGTTAACATTAAAATTTTAAATAGTTGATTAAGAAGTTTTTGTGTTCTTTGAAATTGTAAGAATATCTATAGATTAACTTTATAAGAAAATAATGTTTTGTTTACATAGAAGTATGGTAAATACGATACCTTTAAAAGGTCTTAAGACAGCTTATATTTCGTAAATCGTTTAGTTTTTGTCGACTAGATTTTCAAATATATAGGCTACTCTGGCCAAGTAGCTTTTTTTTATCATTAAAATATATCTTCTTCGAATCTTTAAGTTAACTTTAAAGTTAGTTATTTGTAGTGACAAAAACTAACATGAAACCTAAAGCAACCCTAGCTGTATTATTTTTATTTGCAATATTCTATGCAAATGCCCAAGAGACAAACGCTCCCAAATTTGGTAAAGGTCTTTTTAACCTTGTTGGAAAGGATAGTTCCTTTACAATGAAAATTGCTATTCGCATGCAAATTTTAGCAATTTCGAAGTGGGAAAGTGAAAATGGCAACTTAATAAACCCTGAAACTAATTTCTTAATACGACGCGCTCGTCTTAAATTCGACGGTTTCGCTTACAGTCCTAAATTAAAATATAAAATAGAATTAGGGATGTCTAATAGAGATATCTCTGGAGGATCTGAATTTACACGTAATACGCCAAGGTATATTTTAGATGCTGTTGTTAAGTGGAATTTTTATCAAAATTTTGAACTATGGTTCGGACAAACAAAACTGCCAGGTAATATAGAGCGGGTGATTTCATCGGGTAATCTGCAACAAGTTAATCGTTCACTATTGAATAGAAGATTCAATATTGATAGAGATATTGGCATGCAATTAAGGCACCAATTCAATCTTTCTAAAAACTTTCTAATAAGAGAGAAATTTGCCTTTTCGCAAGGTGAGGGACGAAATGTTACCGAAGGTAAT
>RCND010001234.1_pt1 | contig 14501 bp, 8 predicted proteins | sample 2041351 | NCBI WGS metagenome assembly RCND01 (sample SAMN09708230, study PRJNA481090) | Marine sediment metagenome, whole genome shotgun sequencing project. | biome: marine sediment; feature: ocean; material: sediment; isolation source: Sewage treatment plant 12B marine sediment (STP12B) ...
GTACCAGGTGGTATCGCCGTCCATCATGGCCCCGGGATTAAAATTGTTAAGCACATCGTTATCCCCGCCACCTGTTGCCGGCGCCCAGTTACTCAGGTCGGTACTGGAGATCCATGTGTACGTGTACTGACTCATATATCCTCCTCCGGGTGTGCTGGCAGTAAGCGGATTTGGTGTATTTTCCTGACAGACGGTCTGCGAGGCTGCGATGGTGTTGTTTGTGACATCGGGAACATTCAGTATTTCCACATAGGCACTGGTATCCTTGCATGCATTGTCATTCCCTGACAGCACCACTCTTCGGATATAGGTGGTCTGATTCAGGGCCGGGGACTGATAGCTCAGGGTAGTTTCCCCGGGAATCAGTGATCCCATTGCCAGGGGATTGGTGGAAGTAAGCCACTGGTAGCGTATATCAGCCTGATCCCCGTCTAAAGGGGCCGGACCGCTGATTTGGTCAGGAGCCGTATTGATACAAATAGTATCGTAAGGAGTGATATCGTTCCCGGTGATGGTTTCCAGTACCTTTACCTCGTCGGCATTGGAGGTACTGACACAAACTCCCGCATAAGCAATCCTTTGGAATTCAGTTGTGGCGATCAGTCCCAGCGACTGGTAGTCGGGATCACTGGAGACGACAGAAACGTCTGTGAAGATAAGATCCCCAAAGGGCTTATGCTGCCATTTATAAGTAAAGGTACCCCCGGTGGGCCCACCACCTATAGTGGAAGAGGATTCAAACAAGATGGGAGCATTTCCGTAACAAACCGTATCGGCAGCAGCGATGGTATTGTTGGTAATGGCTGGATGTATATTTACGGCGATACGGAAACTGGTATCAGCCAGTCCAAGTGAATACACAATTCGCCTGTAATAGATGGTATCTGACAAAAGTCCGGGATTATAGTCCCTGCCGATAGCTCCGACAATGTTATTCCAGAAATTCTGTGTACTTGAGCTGTCTATCCACTGGTAGGTGTAAGTACCATCTCCCCCTTTGGGCTCTGAAGTAACAATGAGATCGGGATCCACATCAGAACAGTAGGTAAATTCGCCGGGTACCGGGTTAAAAAGGAATCCCCGCAAGGGTGTTACCAGATCATCCTTTTGACCTGGCAGACCGGCAGCCCCCAGGGGATCATAAGTCCCAAATCTTCCGTTAGTACCCGTAGTAAAATCACGGTTGACACCCGGATGAGTATCTCCGGCCAACCAGTAGATACCGCCGCCGCCTGCACCTCCCATTCCGGTGGTATCCGTTCCAAGGGTATTCCCACCATTTCCTCCCACAGCCCTAAGATTAAGTGTGGATTGATATCCGGCCACATCCAGGATAATGCAGCCGCCACCGCCACCGCCACCACCTGTACCGTTTAAAGCCAATCCGACCACATTGGCTCCGTCGGCGCTGATCTCGTGCCCGTTCCCAATAATGGTATCGGCCACAATCACCACGATTCCGCCTCCATCAGCTCCATCCGTGGAGCTGGTCGCATTCATCACGGTTCCGGATCCGCCACCACCTCCGAAAAATATGCGATTGCCACGGTTTGCATGATTGTTTACATAGTACCAACCACTTTTACCCAGGCCAAAACCACCTGCTCCACCGCTCTGCGATATTCCCGGGCTGCAAGAACTGGATTCCTCTCCACCACGCGCACCGAAAGAGAAATTGGAACCTCCGCCACCACCTGCCAGGCGACCATTTCCTCCACCACCACCATTAATGCTGGAGGCCTTTCCGCGCATTCCTCCAATGCCATGAAAAACCGTATCGGTGGTTCCTTCACCCTTCAGACCTGCCCGAAGATCGGCATAGGGATAGAAGTGCTTGTAATATAGCATGGTATCCGTCGAGGAGCATTCACCGCTGTATGGTAGGTCTGAACTCCCGGGAGCACCATTGAAGCCTCTCTCGCTCACATCAATATCACCATCAAGCTCCAGAACCCCATGTACAAAAAGAGCCACCACCCCCCCCGTTCCACTTATGGGGTTCCATGATTCAGAAGTAAGACCGACTGAGGTCACAGTGGCATTACGAAAAGAAGGTACCCGGATTAACTGGGCCATCTCACCTTCCACCATGGGCTTGAATTCCGGATCAAGAGTGACATTAAACACCAGAGTATTCCCGGGGTTTACAACTTCCCGTATAATCATGAAGGCATATCTACCTGTATTCCTGGGCTGCTGGGCATCCTCGCCGGGAGCATAAAAGGGATTACTGCCAGGGGTTAAATCAATTGAATCACCAATCATCGCTCCCTTAACGGCATAGAGCATCACGGTGTCGCCTACTGCAAAAGCTGCTGTAGAGGCCACCACCACAGAGTCGTCATTACCTGCATCAGCACAAAGAATAGCACTTACAGCAGTATAAGCATTGACAACACCATTTATGGGTGTGGATGATTGGGAGTATGCCTGTTGGACAGTAAATCCCAGCAGGAAGATAAGCAGGTATATGGCTCTTTTGAGGTTCAATTCAGGGTTATAAGGCATTCTAAATATAGCAAAAAAATAATTCCTCTTACCTTTTTTCTATGGATTCAGGAAGCTCCACAAAGAAGGTCGTCCCCTGATGAATAACTGTGTCATACCAGATCTTCCCTCCCAGCGACCTGATAATATTATAGGTGATGGCCAGGCCCATTCCCATTCCTCCCGACTTGGTTGTAAAATTGGGTTGGAAGAGCTTATCCCTGATCTCCTCGGGGATCCCTTTTCCATTATCGCTAAAGGAAATCCTCACCTTCTGTCCGGCCTCATGTTCCAGCCTTATCCTGATCACTCCATCCCTCCCCTCGGGGATCGACTGGAGTCCGTTTTTCACAAGATTAATAAAAACCCTCATCAACTGCTCCTTATCGGCCATCACATACACCTTAAGATGTCCCCCGAGGTCAATATCAATCTTTGTTCGGTCGCTGGCTTCAAAAAGCTGCTGTAAATTGGCAAGCTTGGAAACCAGGTTGATCCTGGTGTGTTTGGGCTTGGGCATTTTTGCAAAATCGGAAAACTCCCGGGCAATGGCTGACAAAGAATCTATCTGCTCAATAAGTGTGGCCGAGATCCTGTTCACCATTTCAGGATTGTCCTTGCCCTCGGCAATGGCACGCTGAAGATGCTGCACATTAAGCTTCATAGGAGTAAGCGGGTTCTTGATCTCATGGGCAATCTGCTTGGCCATCTCACGCCAGGCTGATTCCCGTTCCGACTGTGCCAGTAATCCGGCGCTCCGCTCCAGCTCCTGTACCATGAAATTATACTCCTCCACCAGTCCCCTTATTTCATCGTTGCGCTCATAGCGGATCATCTCGTTTTTCTGACCGAGACTCACCTGGGCAATGCGGTTCTGGATCATCCTGAGAGGCTGCGTGATCCGGTCGGAAAGAATAACACTCAGCAAGAGGATAAGCAACATCAGGATCATGTATACATTGATGATTGCTACCACCAGATTGGTTACATCCCTGGCAAGCGCACCCGACTGGGTAAAATAGGGCAGGTTCAGGTAGGCCAGAAATTTATTTTCGCTGTTCATCAAAGGGACATAGGCTGAGATGTAATGCATCTTGCCAATTTGCTCATTATGAATATATTCAGACGCCTTCCCCTGGGTCAGGTTTTCATATACCTGCCGGTTCATCCTGTAGCTCAGCAGTTGCCGGTCGAAAATTTCCGCCCGGGATGTAGCCAGCAGGTTCCCCTCCTGATTATAGAGGTTTATATCGGTATAGAACACATTGGAGAACTTCCGCAACAACTCATCCAGATTGTAATAGCTGTCGGACGACCAGTTCTCAAGGTCTTCCTCAAATTCCAATTTATGGACCAGTTCGATATAGACCGACCGCATGGTATTTCTCAGGTTGTCGGTATGCTCCACACGGTACTGCTGGATAATGAAAAAGATGGTCCCGGAACAGATCAGCACGAAGGTAAGAAAGAGGATCCCCACCAGGGAGTACTGGATCCTGTTTTTAAAACTCCAGTTAAAGCCAGGGTTCAGAAGACGAATGGTAAGAAGATAACCCAATGCCAGTACCAGGAAGTTAAGAGCAAAGATGTAGGAGAAGGAGATCAGGTTATCGACCATGGTGATGGAGGGACTGCCCACAATAATGGTGTTCTGATCGTCCACATTGTAAATGCTATGATCATAGCTGCCTGTCTGAATGGTCTCAAAATCATGCTCCCTGCTGGTGTAATAGCCAGACCTTGTCCGGTATGGAAAATCCCCTTCCTGTTCCAATAGTTCGCCTCCGTTATACTTAGCATAGGAAAAGCGGGAACTGGTAAAGGAGCTGTAATTATCATCCAGCAGCAGTTCAGGGTATCCAAGTTCTTCGGAAAAGATTTTTGAATCCAGCTCTATATAGACCCTGGATTCGCTCTCGGACGTGTAATAAGGGATTACTGCCAGGTAAGAGATCCTGCCATTCAGGTTGTCCAGGAAATAAAAGTCGCTGCGGGGAATCTCCATACCAGTCTCCAGGATCATCTCATCGAAAAAAGTGTAACAATGCTGGCATTCATCATCGGGCGGTTCCAAAATGACGTTATCTTCGGGTCGGCAGACAGTTACCCACAAATCATACTTGCTCCAGTATCCTGACAGGTAGTTGCGCCTTAGCCTGTTTACCACCTGTTCAATATCCAGATTTGGCAGCTTGTTCAGGTAAGTGGCAAAGACCGAGTCGTTCCGGATGGCCATGGACATATCACTAAAAAGCATCTCTGCCACCGGATCGTGTTCAGAAGACAGCTTGACCACTTCAACCTCCCGCTGCCTTTCCAGGTTTATTCGATTATTCTCCTGGAAGCGGAAAGTCATGAAGATGGAAATAAACATCACCAGGAAGATAAAGCGGGAAAAGGGGATGCGTCCGGGATGACGATAGCGTATATATATTTGAGCGGCCAAAAAAAGCAAGAGGGCAAGCCAGCCTGGCCAGGAACTCTTCATAGAAGGAAAGAGCAGGGCCAGCAGGAAGGTCGCAGAAATGGCGAATAATCCGTAAAGCAAGGACCTCAGAGGCACTCCCGACAGCAGTACAATGGCCTTGTCGATGAGCATTCCCAAAAGAAAAAGCCAGCTAATGATAATGGCTAATCCGACCATGGTGTTCCAGGTAAAGGTGGTAATCTTATATGCTTCAAAGGAGATATTTGAGTCCAGCACCAGGATGCTGATCAACTGTTCGATGAGCATCAGGAGTAGAGCAGCAAGCACAAACAGAAGAGTGGCCAGCGCTCTTTTCCATGGAAGCGATTCTATCTTTTCCAGGTTTCCAAAGAGGTATAAGAGCGCTCCCATCACCAATGCTGCCATTGAAAATACTAAAAGTATCCCCATTGAGGGAAAGAGACGACTTGCAAATAGTTCGGGCTGGAATAAAAGCGTATCTGTAAGTAATGTGGGAAAGGAGTACTTGCTTACCGCCACTACAATGGCCACAATTAGCACTCCTATTCCGGCAAGCCATAGATTTCGTTTTCTGCCTGCAGTATGTCTCAAAATGGAACAGAAGCCCATAAACAACAAGATGAGCGAGATCAGCACACTGCAAATGGCCAGCACCTTCAGTCCGGTCGACATGGGCGCGGCTCCTGAAAAATTAAGGGAAAACAGATATTCCCCCTCCTCATTATATACGGATTCGGAGCCATTAGCTTCAAAAAAATCGATCTCCACCTCCGGGTCAAGATTAAAATCCCTCTGAAACGCATTGATTAAAAACTCATTCTGTGTGGGGTAGTGGGTCTTCACTTCAATCAATCCCACCAGTCGGCCCTCCTTAAGCGGATGAATCACCGATACATAATCCTTATTCCTCCAGGAGATAAAAGGCCTGTTCAGTCGAGATCTCCATCGATCCGGTACAGGTACTGAATGATCGGACCAATATTTCAATTCTCCTTTGTCATAATAGAAAACATAGATCCCCTCGCTGCTTGCCAGTTCCTGGTATTCCTCCGATTTCCAGTCAGGCACTCCTGAGGAATCATCCTTGCTGAGAAGCAGCTCCAACTCCCTGAACTCATCCTTCAGCAGACGCTCCTTCCTATGTAATACATCCTCAAACCTGCGGGCATCTTTCTGTGAATAGCTGGCCTCTTTAAAAAGAGTGGCTGAAATGATACCCACCACTAAAAAAACGGCAGCTGCCAGCAGCAGGATAAATCTGTGAAAAGTATTCTGATCACGCATGATGATAGGGCTCCCCTTTTAAAATAGTATGTGCCCGATAGAGCTGTTCCATAAATATCAACCTCACCAGCTGGTGGGAGAAAGTTAGTTTTGAGAGAGCGATTTTAGCATTGGCCCTGCCATACACTTCTTCGGAAAACCCATAGGGCCCCCCAATGACAAAGCATAGGTGGTTTACCCTTCCCTCCAGGCCATTCAGGTACTCAGCAAAAGCAATGGAGTGAAACTCCCGACCCCGCTCATCAAGCAGAATCATATAATCGCCGGGCTTGATCCGCTTCAGCAAGAGTTTCCCCTCCTGTTCCTGGACCGCCTTCATGCTTAGGTTTCGTGTATTTTTCAAATCGGGCAAAGTCACAATACTGAAAGGCACATAACGCACCACTCTTTTCTTAAATAGCTCCACACCCTCCTTTATAAAAGGATCCCTGGTCTTTCCGTTTTCAATGAGGGTAATTCGCATAGGGGATTAATCAACAGGTTTTTTGTATCTTGCAAACTACTGCATACTTGGTCCAATAGTTGCTGTATACTACAAACATAATTGATATTTAGATAAAGTGAAACAGAGGATATTAACTATTTTATTGCTGGGCATGCTGGTTCTGCCGCAAGTTTTGGGCCAGACTGTTCCCAAGGGCCTTATAGGGGCCATCGGCAATGGAGATGCTTCTGCCATGTCGGCCTGGTTTCATCAAAGCCTTGAGATGGTCATACTGGAAGAGGAGTATGAAACCAGTAAAAACCAGGCATCCAGGATACTGGAGAACTTCTTTAAAAAACATAAGCCCACCGGTTTTTCCATCTCCTTCGAAGGAAGCAAGGAAGAATCAAAATATGCCATTGGAACCCTGACTACCACCAATGGCAACTTCCGGGTCAATATGTTCTTTCTGAACAAGGAGGGCAAACGATTGATCTACTACCTGAGCATTGAAAAAGAGTCTCATTATGAACTCCCCCCAAGAACTTGATCAGGCCATCGACCGATGGTTCCATGAGGACATCGGCGAAGGTGACCATACTACCTTAAGTACCATACCGGACGATGCTTCCGGATCGGCTAAACTACTTGTAAAGGAAAAGGGAATCCTGGCCGGTCTCTCAGTGGCCCAACAGATTTTTCACCGTTTCGATGATCAGATGCAATTTATTCCCTTCATGGAGGATGCATGCGCCATCTCACCGGGCGATCTGGCATTTCGGGTAAGCGGAAAGGTTCACTCCATTTTGCAATGTGAGCGACTGGTGCTAAATGTGATGCAACGCATGAGCGGCATTGCAAGCACCACCAGTGAATATGTCAGATTGCTGGAAGGAACGGGTGCCAAAATCCTTGACACCAGGAAAACAACCCCCGGAATGCGCTTCCTGGAAAAAGAGGCAGTCAGGCTTGGCGGGGGAGTAAATCACAGGTTCGGGCTCTATGATATGATCATGATCAAAGACAACCACATTGATTTTGCAGGAGGAAGCTCTCAAGCCATAGAGGGAACAAAGGCTTACCTGAAAAAGCATAAGCTTGATCTTGATATTATTGTTGAAGTTCGTTCACTGGCTGATATTGAAGAAGTTCTCTCGCTGGGAGGTGTCCGTCGGATACTGCTTGATAATTTTTCGGTAGAGCTAAGCAGGGAAGCGGTCAAACTGATCAACCACAAGGTAGAAACCGAGTCGTCGGGAGGAATTACCAAAGAAACCATCCGCAGTTATGCAGAATGCGGGGTGGATTATATTTCGGTAGGTGCCCTGACTCACCAGATTAATAGCCTGGATCTTAGCCTGAAAGCAGATTTTTAGAGATGGCAAAATGGAGTGGTAAGGAACTGGAACGTGTCCGTAGAGAATACGACCTTGATCATCTGGACGATGCCGAACTACCGGCCGATCCCCTCTTGCTTTTCACCGAGTGGATGGAAGAGGCCTCCAAATCGGGGAACCCTGATCCCACTGCCATGACACTCTCCACGGTCGATGATAGCGGATCACCTTCCTCACGCATCGTTCTGCTTAAGAAAATAGATAAGGGGCGGCTGGTATTCTTTACAAATTATCACAGCAGGAAAGCCCGGGAGATCAGGATGTTTCCAAAGGTAGCCTCCCACCTCTATTGGCCGGAACTGGAACGCCAGGTGAAAATTGCCGGGACTGCCACTCAGTTAGAGCAGGCCGGATCGGACCTTTATTTCAGCTCCAGGCCCTTTGAAAGCAAAGTGGCTGCCTGGGCATCACCCCAGAGTGAAGTGGTCCCTGACAGAAGCTACCTGGAGCGTGAATACCAGAAGTATCTGGATAGATTTAAGGAAACCAAAGATGTCCCGAGACCAGCTTACTGGGGAGGATTTGCTATTGAACCCAGCCGAATTGAATTCTGGCAGGGAGGAAAGCACCGTCTGCACGATCGTATCGAATATACACTGAAAGATGAACGGTGGAGCCGTGTCAGGCTTGCGCCTTAAGCTTCGTAATCTGAGCCTCCAGCACAGCAATTTTGCTTTCAGCATCGCTCATCTTCTGCCTCTCCTTCTCCACCACCTGGGCCGGTGCATGCTGAACAAAACGCTCATTGCTCATCTTCTTTTGCACACTTACCAGAAAACCGCGGGTGTATTCCACCTCGGCTTCCAGCTTTTCAATCTCCTCAGCCGTGTCGACCAGTCCTTCCAGCGGAACGAAATACTCCACATTTTTGACCATGAAAGATACAGCGCTGGCGGGTTCCTCCTGAACCATCTCCACACCCGACAGCTTAGCCAGTTTGATGATCACGGATTCCAGATGACTGTGATAAGCAGCACCCGAGGAAGTACGGACCATCAGCCTCAGCCCCTCCCTGGGAGGAATGTTCTTGTCCTTGCGGATGCTGCGTACATGGGTGATCACTTCCTTTATCGCCTCCATCTGTCCGATTAGGGCTTTGTTATATTGGTCCGGCGCGGGCATGGCAGAGACCATCAGGCTCTCCCCCTTTTCCCTATCGCTAATAAGCTGCCAGATCTCTTCGGTGATAAAAGGCATAAAAGGATGGAGCATATGCAGCAACTGGTCGAAGAAAGCAATGGTTTGCTCATAGCTAAGAGCATCGATGGGCTTTTGATAGGCCGGCTTCACAGATTCCAGGTACCAGGAGCTAAACTCATCCCAGAATAATTTGTAAACGATCATCAGGGCATCAGATACCCTGTATTTCCTGAACTGATCCTCAACCTCAATAAAAGCCTTTGCCATCTGGGCCTCAAACCACCGTACAGCTTCGGCCGAATGTGCCGGCTGCTCCAGCTGGGGATCAACTTCCCAGCTCTTGATAAGACGGAAGGCATTCCATATTTTATTACTGAAGTTCCTCCCCTGCTCGGTCAGTCCTTCGTCAAAGAGCAGATCATTTCCGGCCGGAGAACAAAAGAGCATCCCAACCCGGACACCATCAGCGCTGTATTTCTTCATCAACTCGATGGGATCGGGAGAGTTGCCAAGTGATTTGGACATCTTCCTTCGCTTTTCGTCACGCACAATACCGGTGAGATAAACCGTATCAAAAGGTTTCTCGTTACGGTATTCATAGCCTGCAATAATCATTCTTGCCACCCAGAAGAAAAGGATCTCGGGTGCAGTTACAAGGTCATTTGTGGGATAGTAGTAGTTGATATCCTCATTGTCGGGGTTGCGGATGCCATCAAACACCGAGATGGGCCATAACCAGGAGGAGAACCAGGTATCAAGTACGTCCTCATCCTGTCGAAGATCATCTGCTTTCAATGCAACATTTCCAGTCTTTTCACGGGCCAGCTCCAGAGCCTCTTCAGCAGATCCGGCTACCACATAATCGTTAGGTCCCTCTCCATAAAAATAGGCCGGGATCCTGTGGCCCCACCATAGCTGACGGGAGATGCACCAGTCCTTCACATTCTCCATCCAGTGACGGTAGGTATTCTTAAACTTAGGGGGCTGCAGTTGCACATCATCGTTCATCACATGCTCCAATGCCGGCGCACCCAGTTCCTTCATTTTCAGGAACCACTGCAGGCTCAGTTTGGGTTCAATGACTGCATCTGTGCGCTCCGAAAAACCCACCTTATTCATATAGTCCTCAGTCTTCACCAGGTTCCCTGCCTCTTCCAGCATGGGTATAATCAGCTTCCTTGCTTTGAAACGGTCCTCACCCACAAGCAGCTGTGCTGATTCATTCAATGTGCCATTGTCATTAAAGATATCAATGGAATCCAGGTTATGTTTCAAGCCCAGTTCATAGTCATTGATATCATGTGCAGGAGTGATTTTCAGTGCCCCGGTTCCAAACTCACGATCCACGTAGGCATCAACAATAATAGGTACCGCTCGCTTAATCAGTGGTACCAGCACCTTTTTCCCATGAAACTTTGTAAAGCGTTCATCCTCCGGGTGGACACAAACAGCGGTATCCCCCAGGATGGTTTCGGGACGGGTAGTGGCAATGGTGATATACTCCTCTTCTCCCTCCACTTTGTAACGAAGGTAATATAGCTTGGAGGCCACCTCCTTGTGATTGACCTCCTCATCGGAAACAGCAGTGAGTGCCTGGGGATCCCAGTTCACCATTCGCACCCCCCGATAGACCAGTCCCTTGTTGAAAAGGTCCACAAATACTTTGATCACACTCTCCGAAAGCGCCTCATCCATGGTGAAGCTGGTGCGGTCCCAATCGCAGGATGCCCCAAGTTTCTTCAGTTGCTCCAGGATGATTCCCCCATGCTTATGGGTCCACTCCCAGGCATGCTCCAGGAACTCGGCACGGCTCAAATCGCTCTTTTTGATTCCTTCTTCGGCCAGTTTGTTAACCACCCTGGCCTCAGTGGCAATGGAAGCATGGTCGGTACCCGGCACCCATAGGGCGTTTTTTCCCTGCATACGGGCCCGACGGATCAGTACATCCTGCAGGGTATTGTTAAGCATGTGTCCCATATGCAACACCCCGGTCACATTGGGGGGCGGAATCACTATGGTATAGGGTTCACGCTTGTCCGGAGTACTTTTGAAAAAACCATTTTCCATCCAGTAGGAGTACCATTTGTCCTCCACACTGGCAGGGTCATATTTTGAAGGAATATTCATGCCCGCAAAAGTAGTAAAAAAAAGATGTTGTGACTATCGCTGGAGTAGTTCACCGATGCAAATTTACCGTTCACCGATTTTATGCTTTATTTAGCTCTGAAAACTATAAAAACTAAAAAAGTTTTCATATACTTGCCGAAAATCAGGATACAGGTGGAAGTAAAAGACAGGATACTGGTAGAGTCTGGCATGTTGTTCGGCAAGTATGGCATCAGAAGCATGACCATGGATTCGCTGGCAGAGGAGTTGGGAATATCCAAGCGTACCATATATGAGTGCTACAAAGACAAGGACACTCTCTTGCTGGAGGTCATTCGTTTCTATAAGAACCAGACCACGGAAGAGGCACACAGGCTGATCGATCAATCGGACAATGCCATTGAAGCTCTCTTCAGAATCATCAAGATGACCATTGGTCAAATGATGCGCATAAGTCCCGCCTTTTTCCACGATTTCAGAAAATACCATCAGAAAGTATTCAAAGAATTTTCCGAACCGGGTGAGATTCGTGATTTCAGCATGACAAGGAAATTGCTTGAAACCGGTGTTCAACAGGAAGTGTTCAGAGACGATATCAACATCGATATTGTCAACCAAACCCTCCACACCCTGTTTGACCTTTTCGGTCACAACAGCAACATGGTGGATGCCGGCTACGACCGGAAAGAAATGTTTGACCACATCATCATTCCCTTCTTCAGGGGAATATCCACAAAGAAAGGGCGAAAGCTCCTGGTAGATTGTAGAAACCTTATAGAATAAATTAAACCGAGATATGAAAAACAGAAAGCTTATCATTCTATTTACACTCATGCTCTCCATGGGTATATTCGCCCCGGGCTTCAGTCAGGAATCCGCCACGGGCGGACTGGTTCTGGACCTGCAGGGAGCAGTTGACTATGCCCTTGACTTCAACAAAACGCTGAAGAACTCACGCATGGAAGTGGAGAGGTCCAGAAAATTCATCTGGGAGGCCATTGCACAGGGACTTCCCCAGATAGATGGTACAATGGATTACATGTCCTATTTCAATTACGAGATGGAGTTTAACTTCGGAGGTGATGCACCCTCTTTCACTCCTGAGCAGTTTCAACAGGCTTTTGATCAGACCCAGTCCGTCTTCCCCTTTTACACTCCGAATGACGTAGCCATGCTTGGGGCAAACTCGTTTTACGAGGGTCAGCTTCAGGCCATGCTGCCTGCCTCAACCATTCTGCTTTCGGACCAGAGTACCGCCAAACTGCAAGTGTCGCAGCTGATCTTCAGCGGACAATATATCGCGGGGATACAGACGGCCAAACTTGCTCAGCAAATTTCCGAGCAAAACCTGGAGTTCAGCGAACTGAACATCAAGGAGTTGGTGATAAACTCCTACTACCTTGTTCTGATCACAGAAGAATCTCTTGCAATCCTTGACCAGAACCTGGTGAACCTGGAAGAGACTCTGGTCCAGACACAGACTATGTTCAGGGCCGGAATGGCAGAACAAACAGATGTGGATCAGATCCACATCACAGTAAATCAGCTGATTAATGCCAAAAATTCCCTTTCGCGCAATGTTGAGCTGAACTATAACCTGCTACGTTTCCAACTGGGACTGGATGCCAACGTGGAAATTGAGCTAAGCGATGATCTGGGATTCCTATTCACGGGTACACAGCCTGAAGAAGCCCTCAGTGTTCCCTTTAGCATTGAGAATAACATTACTTATCAGATGATGAAGACCCAGGAGGATATCAATAAGAAACTGCTCGACCTGGAGCAATGGAACTATGCTCCAACCATTGCGGGTTTCTATAATTATAACGCCAAGATCCTGACTTCCGGTTTTGATATGAATCCAAATCACCTGGTCGGACTCCAGATGTCGCTACCCATCTTCTCCAGTGGAATGAGAAAGGCACGTGTTGATCAGGCCAGGATCGACTACGATATGGCGCAGACGAACAGGAGCATCATGGAGGACCAATTGAAGCTCCAGGAAAAACAATTCAAGTTTAACTTGCAGAGCTCCCTGGAAAACTACGATACACAGCAGGAAAACGTGGAAGTGGCCCAGCGTGTCTATGACAGTTACCTCCGTAAATTTGAACAGGGAATGGCAACCAGCCTCGACCTGACACAGGCCAACGGTAACTACCTGGATGCTGAAAGCAATTACCTGACAGCCATGATGGATGTAATGAACGCCAAACTGGCCCTGGACAAATTGATGAACAAGTTATAGTATCAAATGATATCGAAAACAAGACCTATAATGAAAACCATATTCACCATGAAAACAATAAAATTAGCCCTGCTCACATTGATTGCCGGCGCAGCACTTACATCCTGTAATATGCAAGCTCCCGGGGCTGCAGATAATGCAGAAGCAGCTTCAGTGAAAGAAAAAGTGAGCCCTGTGAAAGTCATGGAGCTTATCTACCGCGAAACAGCAATAAATAAGGAAATCACTTCGACGGTGGTTGCCTATGAGGAAACCTATCTCTCCCCTGCGCTATCCGGGCGGATACGCTCAGTAAAGGTTGAAATAAACGACCATGTTAAAAAAGGACAGCTCCTTGTGGAGATGGATCGTACACAGCTCGAACAGACCCGTCTGCAGTACCACACCCTGCGTACCGACCTGACACGTATGGATACCCTGCTCCAGTATGGGTCCATCACCCAGCAAGCCTACGACCAGATGAAGACCCAGGTGGAGACCACCAAACTGATCGTGGAAAACCTGGAAGAGAACACCCTGCTAAGGGCACCGTATTCCGGAGTCATCACAGGCAAATACTATAACGACGGAGAGCTCTTCTCCCCAGCACCCAATACCCCTGTCGGAAAAGCAGCACTGGTTTCCATGATCCAGGTGGACCCGGTGAAACTCATGATCAACCTGAGTGAAAAGAACAAGCCATTGATAAAAGAGGGAATGAAAGCAACTATCACCACCGATGTCTACCCGAACGAAACCTTCCATGGTACTGTTTTCAGGATCCACCCCACCGTCAGTGCAGCCACCCGTACCTTTACCGTGGAGGTGAAAGTCTCCAACAAACAGGCGAAACTGGCTCCGGGTATGTTTGCCCGTGTATACCTGAAACTTGGTGAGACAGAAGCCCTGATTGTACCTTCCATTGCAGTTATGCAGCAGGCTGGAACCAACCAGAGGTATATCATGCTTCATGAGAATGGAAGCGCA
>RCND010001237.1_pt1 | contig 14486 bp, 9 predicted proteins | sample 2041351 | NCBI WGS metagenome assembly RCND01 (sample SAMN09708230, study PRJNA481090) | Marine sediment metagenome, whole genome shotgun sequencing project. | biome: marine sediment; feature: ocean; material: sediment; isolation source: Sewage treatment plant 12B marine sediment (STP12B) ...
GAGCAGATGACTATGGAAGGTAGAATGACTGTTTGTAACCTGAGCATTGAAATGGGAGCCAGGGGAGGAATGATAGCCCCTGATCAAACTACTTATGACTATATAGAAGGCAGACAATTTACACCGAAAGGAGCTGATTGGGATAGTGCCATGGCCTATTGGAAGACCTTGAAAACTGAGGAAGGAGCAATTTTTGATAAGGAATTTACGTATGATGCCGCTGAGATTGAACCTATGATTACTTTCGGGACAAATCCTGGAATGGGAATTGGTATTTCAAAAGATATTCCTTTATCACAAAATGTTTCGGTAGGTAAGGCCACTTATGATAAGTCTTTGAATTATATGGGCTTCAACGAAGGAGAGGCCATGCAACAAAAGAAGATTGATTATGTTTTTCTTGGAAGTTGTACCAACGGAAGAATAGAAGATTTCAGAGCTTTCGCATCCATTGTGAAAGGAAGGAAAAAGGCTGAACATGTTACAGCATGGTTAGTACCTGGTTCACATATTGTTGAAGATCAAATAAAAGAAGAAGGCCTTTTAGAGGTTTTAGAAGATGCGGGCTTTGAATTACGTCAACCTGGTTGTTCAGCTTGTTTGGCTATGAATGATGACAAAGTACCTGCTGGAAAATATGCAGTAAGTACATCAAATAGAAATTTTGAAGGAAGACAAGGACCTGGCTCTAGAACTTTATTAGCAAGCCCATTGATGGCAGCAGCTGCGGCTGTAACTGGTAAGGTAACTGATCCAAGAGAATTATTATAATTATTGCTCACTAAAAGAAATACAATTAGAAATGGCATACGATAAATTTACAATATTAAAAAGCAGCGCCTATCCTTTATCGATTGAGAATGTAGACACAGATCAAATCATTCCAGCGAGGTTTTTAAAAGCCACAGAAAGAAAAGGGTTTGGGGATAATCTATTTAGAGATTGGAGATATAATGCTGATGGATTGCCTAAGGAGGATTTTGTTTTAAACAAATCAATTTACAGCGGGCAAATATTAGTAGGCGGAAGAAATTTCGGCTCTGGTTCTTCTAGGGAGCACGCAGCTTGGTCAGTTTATGACTTCGGGTTTAGATGTGTTATTTCAAGTTTCTTTGCGGATATTTTTAAAAATAATTGTCTGAATGTTGGTGTATTACCTGTTCAGGTTAGTGAGTCTTTTCTATCAGAAATATTTTCTGAAATAGAGAAAGATCCGAATACTGAGATCCTTGTAGATCTTGAAAAACAACAAGTAAGTTTATTAGGCACTGGTTCTGTAGAAACATTTGATATAAATACATATAAAAAGGACAATATGCTCAACGGCTTTGATGATATCGATTATCTTCAGAATATGAAGAATGAGATCGTTCAATTTGCTGATCAAAGACCCTTTTAATTAGAAGGCTCATGTCAAAAAGACGTAAAATTGAAATAATGGATACGACCCTCAGAGATGGGGAACAATCTAGTGGTGTGTCTTTTTCAGCTTCTGAAAAACTCACTATTGCCAAGTTATTATTAGAAGAGTTAAAAGTTGATAGGATTGAGATTGCCTCAACCAGAGTGTCGGAGGGCGAATTTAATGCTGTCAAAAGTATCACATCCTGGGCTGAGGAGGCTGGATTTATAGACAAAATAGAAGTACTTTCTTTTGTTGATGGCGGATTATCTTTAGACTGGATGGTTGAAACTGGTGCAAAAGTTCAAAACTTGTTGACCAAAGGATCATTGAATCATTTAACCCACCAATTAAAAAAGACACCAGATCAACATTTTAAAGCAATTGCGGAAAGCATTCAATCAGGAATTGAAAGAGGCATTGAAACCAATGTTTATTTAGAGGATTGGAGCAATGGAATGAGAAATTCTCAGGCCTATGTTTTCGAGTTCCTAGATTTCTTGTCTGAACAACCTATTAAAAGATTGTTATTACCAGATACCTTAGGGATTCTTACGCCTTCAGAATCCTATGATTTTGTTTTTATCGTAAAAGAGCGTTACCCTAAAATGCATGTAGATTTTCATGCCCATAATGATTATGACTTAGGTGTTGCTAATGTTCTTGAAGCGGTTAAGGCAGGAGCTGATGGCTTGCATCTTACAATTAATGGTATGGGGGAGAGAGCAGGAAATGCACCTTTAGCAAGTGTTGTTGCTGTAATAAATGATTTTTTACCAGAAGTTGAAATAGCTGTCAAAGAAGAATCCTTGTACAAGGTAAGTAAGCTTGTGGAAACATTTTCAGGTTTTAGAATTCCTGAGAACAAACCTGTTCTTGGAGATAATGTTTTTACACAAACAGCTGGTATACATGCTGATGGTGATAATAAGAACAACTTATACTTTAATGATCTTTTACCTGAAAGATTTGGAAGAAAAAGACAATATGCTTTGGGAAAAACTTCGGGGAAGGCAAATATTCAAAAGAATTTACAGGAACTTGGATTGTACTTAGAAGATGATGATATTTCAAAAGTTACAAAACGAATCATTGAGCTTGGAGATAAAAAAGAGGTAGTAACAAAAGAAGATTTGCCCTATATCATTTCAGATGTTTTAGACAGTAATGCCTTTGAGGAAAGCGTAGTTGTTGAATCGTATGTATTGACACATTCAAAAGGCTTGAGACCTTCAACTACTGTATCTGTTAGGATAGACGGGGAATGTATTCAAGAAAATGCACAGGGAGATGGACAATTTGATGCCTTTTTGAATACTTTAGCAAAAATCTATAAGGAAAAGGAATTGAAACTGCCTACACTTACTGATTATGCGGTTAGAATTCCACCTGGATCTAATTCTGATGCACTTTGTGAAACGGTAATAACCTGGAAGCAAGGAGAAAAAATTTTTAAAACAAGAGGGCTTGATTCTGATCAAACGGTTTCAGCAATCGTGGCTACTCAAAAAATGTTGAATATAATTTAGAATAAAATATATCTTATGAAATTAAAAATAGCGCTTTTAGCTGGTGATGGTATTGGTCCGGAGGTGATCGAACAGGCCGTTAAAGTATCAGATGCAATTGCGAAAAAATTCAATCATGAAATAAGCTGGAAACCAGCTCTTACTGGAGCTGCAGCTATTGATGCTGTTGGGGATCCTTATCCTAAGGAAACGCATGATATATGTGTTTCTTCTGATGCAGTATTATTTGGAGCTATTGGTCATCCAAGATTTGATAATGATCCATCGGCTAAGGTTCGTCCTGAACAAGGATTGCTTAGAATGCGTAAAGAGTTGGGCTTATTTGCAAACATAAGACCCACTTTTACATTTCCGTCTTTGATTGATAAATCTCCTTTGAAAAGAGAAAGAATTGAAGGAACCGATTTAGTGTTCTTAAGGGAATTGACGGGTGGTATATATTTTGGTAAAAAAGGAAGAGAAGACAATGGGAATGTAGCGTATGATCATTGTGTTTATTCGAGAGGAGAAGTTCAACGTCTGGCGAAAAAGGGATTTGAAATGGCTATGAGCCGTGGAAAGAAATTGTGTTGTGTAGATAAAGCAAATGTTTTGGAAACCTCTAGATTATGGAGAGAAACTGTACAAGCGATGGAAAAGGATTATCCTGAAGTTGAAGTTTCTTATGAATTCGTAGATGCTGTGGCTATGCGTTTGGTGCAATGGCCTAATTCATATGATGTATTGATTACTGAGAACCTTTTCGGTGATATTCTCACAGATGAAGCCTCAGTAATATCAGGATCGATGGGCCTTATGCCATCTGCTTCAGTGGGTGCGGGTGTTTCATTGTTTGAGCCTATACACGGTTCTTATCCACAAGCTACCGGAAAAAATATTGCCAATCCATTGGCAACTGTTTTGTCTGCAGCTATGATGTTTGAAACAGGTTTTGGCTTACATGAAGAAGGTGCAGCAATTAGAGAGGTCGTAAACAAATCTTTGTCAGAGGGGATTGTTACCGAAGACCTTGCCGATGGAGGAGAAGCCTACGGAACTTCTCAAGTTGGTGATTGGTTGGCGAAGAACATTTAAAAGGATATTAAAAAATAGTTGAGCAAGTTTGCTCTGGTAGAAAGCTGCTCTTTAAAAGGGTGGCTTTTTTTATTTGGTATCATTTGCTAAAATTGTATATATCAGTCTCATAGCAAATATAAGCATCCACATTTAAAAAATATTTAAAAGAATTGCCTTAGAACCTACTTAAATGAGTATTTTTGCAAGGTTTATTTATAACGATATATGGTGCTCACAAAACTTGATAAGGAAGAAAAAAATATTGGTAAAAAATTATATGATTACCAACATGGTGCCATAGATAAGATATTCGAAAGAATAAATGAAAATCCAAATCAGTATAACCTTCTATATCAGTTGCCTACAGGTGGTGGAAAAACGGTAATATTCTCAGAGATTGCCCGCCGCTACATTAAGAAAAGCCAACATAAAGTATTGATTCTTACGCACAGAATTGAATTAAGTAAGCAAACTTCAAATATGCTTACAGAATTTGGCGTAAATAATAAAGTAATTGACAGCACGGTAAAAGAAGTGACAAATGAGGAAAAATACTCATGCTTTGTTGCTATGGTTGAAACCCTAAACAACAGAATTAAGGAAGAAAAGGCCGATTTAGAAGATATAGGTCTAGTGATTGTAGATGAGGCGCATTATAATTCTTTTAGAAAGCTATTTAAGCACTTTGAAAATTGTTTTATTCTTGGAGTTACAGCGACACCTTTAAGTTCGAATATTAATTTACCTATGCATGAGATTTATAAGGATCTAATTGTAGGTGAAAAAATTACTTCTCTTATTGAAAAAGGCTTTCTAGCCCAGGCAACTACCTATAGTTATAATATAAATCTTAGTACGCTAAAGATAGGTGCAAATGGTGATTATACGGTAAAGTCATCTGAAGAATTGTATACCAAAAGTGAAATGCAATCTAAGTTGGTTGCAGCCTATGAAGCTACTGGTAAAGGAAAAAAGACCTTGATATTCAATAATGGTATCCATACTTCTCGACATGTATATGAAGTATTTAAGCGGGCCGGTTATAAAGTAAATTATATAGACAATACCAATACAAAAGAAGAACGTAGAGCTGTATTGAGTTGGTTTAAGAATACGCCGGATGCTATTCTTACATCAGTCGGTATTTTAACTACTGGATTTGATGAACCAACTATAGATTCAATCATCATTAACAGAGCTACTAAATCACTTGCCTTATATTTTCAGATGATTGGTAGAGGTTCTAGGGTTATTGATGATAAGAAAGAATTTTCTGTTCTTGACTTAGGTAACAATGTTTCGAGATTTGGTTTGTGGACTGAAGATGTTGATTGGCAATTGATTTTTAAAAATCCATCTTATTTCTTAGAAAACCTGATCAGTGATGATGAGATTGAAAGAAACTTTAAATATGAGATGCCGGAGGCCATTAAATTGATGTTCTCTAAATCGACTGATTTCACCTATGATGTTAAAAAGGAATATGACGATGCTGTAAAAACAAGTCAAAAATCTAAAATAGTCCTTGAAAAATCAATCGCACAACACGCTAAAATCTGTGCAGAGAACAGTGAGGATGTGTTTGATGCGCATATTCTATCCAGAGAACTTAACGATGAAATTGAGTACAGGATTAAGCAGTATTCTTTCTGTATTTTGAAAAGCTCCAAGAATTATTTGAAATGGTTGGAAGAAGACTATAAGCGTCAACTTCGTGTAAAGATCAGTATCTTATTTAGATAAGTTTTATATTTGTTCTCCTGACATAAGGCAAATTGTGATATTTGTCAGAATTTAAAATTTAAGAAAACCTTAATTTTAATTCATGTTTTGGAAAAATTATATGTTGTAATTTTCGGATCAGAATGCTAGTAAAATTAAGTTCCATATCTCTTGCCATTTTTATTTTGGCTCAAAGTTTTAACCTCCATTCTGGAGATATGTTAAAACTTGGAGCACTTCTTGCACACCTTGAATTTCATCAAGAGGAATATGGAGATGATTTGTTCACATTTATTTCAAAGCATTATGGCGATAAAAAGTCTAGTCATGATAAGGAACCAAAGGATAATGAAGATCATCAAAGATTGCCTTTCAATCATAATAGATGCCTGGATTCAGGGCAAATATTTGTAATTAATTTTGAGAAATTATCTTTTCAGTTTCTAACTGGGAACTTGGTTTCAACCACTGGTTTTTATTACCAAAATTCCTATACTTTTCTGGAAAATACAGATGTTTTCCAACCTCCACAAGTAGCATAGTTAAACATTTTTGTACAGTTTTAAAGAGCTTCTAATGACAATTACTGTCTTTGAACTACTCTTACGTACCAATTTATTTCACTAATAATTGAATTATGCTATCTAAAATTATCAACTTCAGTCTTAATAATAGACTGAGCGTATTTATATTTACTTTTCTTGTTATTGGCTTTGGACTTTATTCATTGACTAAAATACATATAGGGGCAGTACCCGATGTGACAAATAATCAAGTTCAGGTTATAACGACCTCGAGAAATCTTTCAACTGAGGATATTGAACAATTCATAACCTACCCAATCGAGCTAGAAATGGCCAATTTGCCTGGTGTAGAAGAGATTAGATCCGTTTCGAAATTTGGATTGTCGGTTGTTACCATTGTTTTTGAAGATGCCATGGGTACCTATTTGCCCCGGCAACTTATTTCCGAAAAGATCCTTTCTGCCTCTGAAAAAATTCCTGAGGGTTTTGGGAGTCCTGAAATGGGACCTATCACAACCGGTTTAGGTGAAATTTATCAATATATACTTGATGTGAAACCCGGATTCGAAAAAAAGTATTCAGTTACTGATTTAAGGAGCATTCAAGATTGGATTGTAAAGCGTCAATTGGCGGGGATTCCCGGCGTTATTGAAGTGAATACATGGGGTGGTTTTTTAAAGCAATATGAGGTAGCTATAAATACTGAAAAGCTTCATGCAATGAATATAAGTGCGGGTGATGTTTATAAGGCGCTTCAAAAAAACAACTCAATTGCTGGTGGAGGATATATTGAAAAGGAAGACAAGGCTTATTTTATTAGAGGTGAAGGATTGATAGCCGATTTGGACGACATTAGAAATATTGTTGTTAAAAATGCGAATGGTTTTCCAATTTATATACGAGACGTAGCCCAAGTTGGCTTCGGTAGTGCAACACGTTTTGGTGCTATTACCGGGAATGGTCAAGGTGAAAAGGTTCTTGGGCAGGTGATGATGATTAAAGATGGAAATTCAAAAAAAGTCATTGAAGATGTTAAGACCAGGGTAGCTGAAATAGCAACTTCATTGCCGGAAGGTGTTTATATCAATCCTTTTTTAGAAAGAAGCGAATTGATTAATAAGACCTCGTTTACGGTTGCTGAAAATTTAGTTTTGGGATGTTTAATCGTTGTTTTTGTTGTCGTCTTATTTCTGGGCAATATGCGATCGGGATTAGTGATTGGTTCTATGATACCCATGACACTTTTGTTCGCAATTTCTCTAATGAATATATTTCATGTAGATGCAAACTTGATGAGTCTTGGAGCTATAGATTTTGGTATCATTATCGATGGTTCTGTTATTATAGTCGAATTTATCGCGTTCAGACTTTCTTCAAATAGAGAAGGACTGATGGCTCTGAAAAATAACGATCGGAAAACTAAGATTAACGAAATATGTTTAGAAGGAGCCTCAAAGATGATGAATTCTGCCATTTTTGGTCAGTTGATCATATTAATCGTTTTCATTCCTATTCTCACGCTGAGCGGCGTAGAAGGAAAAATGTTTCGCCCAATGGCATTAACTTTTAGTTTCGCACTTATTGGAGCCATGCTATTTGGTTTAACATATATTCCGGTGATGTCTGCTATTTTCTTACGTCCTCAGGTTGAGGATGAGAGTAAGTTTAGTTATAAGCTCATGCGATTTATAAAAAAGATGTACACTCCTGTAATCAATTGGACTTTAAACTATAGGAAATCTGTCTTAGCGATGTCATTATTTCTTTTAATTAGCTCTATAGGTCTGTTCTCTACTATGGGTGGTGAATTTGTACCCACTCTTGATGAAGGCGATTTTGTTATTCAACCTATATTAAAGACAGGGACCTCATTGCTTAAAACAGTTGAAATTACAACGCAAATCGAGAATATTTTACTTGATAATTTTATCGAAGTTGAACAGGTAGTCAGTAGGATTGGAGCAGCAGAAATACCAACAGATCCCATGTCAATGGAAGAAAGTGACGTCATTATAAAATTGAAACCAAAGAAGGAATGGGTTAATGCAAAAAATAAAGATGAATTGGCTGATAAAATTAAGATTGCCTTAGAAGAAATTCCTGACATGGAAATAGAGTTTACACAACCTATTGAAATGAGGTTTAATGAGTTGATTACCGGGGTTAGATCTGATATAGCTGTAAAAATATTTGGTGCTGACCTTAGTGTATTGTCGGAAAAAGCGAATCGTATAAAAGAGTTGGCGTCAACAATTGAAGGAGCATCAGATATTACTGTTGAAAAAATTGAAGGCTTGCCACAATTAAAAATTGTTTATGATCGGCATAAAATTGCTAGATATGGGCTGAGTATACGTGAGGTTAATGATTTAATTTACATGGGTTTTGCCGGGGCAGTTGCCGGGACTGTATTTGAGGGCGAAAAACGATTTGACCTCGTGGTTCGCTTAGATGAACAACACAGAAAAGGAATATCTGACATTGAGCAGCTTTATATTGATTCTCCTTTGGGGTATAAAGTTCCGTTACGTGAGTTGGCGACAATTTCTTATACAGAGGGCCCCGCTAAAATTTCAAGGGATAATACGAAGAGAAGGGCTGTTGTAGCAATAAATGTGAGAAACAGAGATTTGCAATCTGTTATTGAAGATTTACAAGAAAAAATTGAAAACACCATTGACTTGCCTCCTGGATATTCAATTACATATGGAGGGCAATTCGAAAATTTACAAAGAGCGAAATCGAGATTAAAGGTGGCGGTTCCAATTGCTATGGGACTTATATTTTTAATGTTATTCTTTGCTTTTGATTCTGTCAGCGACGCCTTGATGATCTATTCAGCAATTCCTTTGGCCGCGGTAGGTGGTATCTTGTCATTATGGACAAGAGGTATGCCTTTTAGTATTTCAGCAGGGATTGGTTTTATTGCCTTATTCGGTATAGCGGTTCTCAATGGAATTGTTCTAATAGAGCATTTTAAAGAGCTTAAAAAAAGAGGTATGAAGTCAACCAGAGATATAATCATTAAAGGGACAACTGAACGCTTGAGGCCAGTCATATTAACTGCGCTTGCTGCTGCTTTGGGTTTTTTGCCAATGGCAGTTTCCAATGGAGCGGGAGCAGAAGTACAAAGACCTTTGGCAACAGTTGTTATTGGAGGTTTGGTGTCGTCTACTTTGTTGACTATGCTGGTATTACCTGTTTTGTATTATCTCTTTGAAGAGAGAAAAAAGTTTAAAAAAGGAAGTATGAATAAAACATTGATTATGAGCCTGTTTCTTTTGATATCAGTTCAATTAAATGCGCAGGATTCAAAGGGTATGGGGCTTGATGAAATATATGCTAAAGCACTTGAAAATAATGCTGGATTAAAAGCTTCTTCATTGAAAGTAGAAGCAGCAGATGCTATGATAAATGAAGCTTTTAGTTTTGATAAAACTAAATTGTATTATCATTATGATGAGAATAATATGGCATATAATGACATACCACTTAAGGTATTCGGTATAGAACAGAACTTTCTTTTTCCAACACGATATTTTGCGGGTAAGAAGGTGAATCAAGCGAATGTCAATATTGAAAGTAATAGCTTTCAAATTAAGAGAAGGCATCTTGAAGAACAACTGTTTTCAAAGTATTATGAACTGCAATATCATCTGGAAAAAGAATTGGTATTGAAAAGGTTGGACAGCTTTTATCAAACATTTGCTCATGCTGCAAAACGGAGGTTTGAAACGGGAGAGACTAATTATTTGGAAAAAATAACTGCTCAAGCCAAACAAAAGCAACTGCATACCCTTTACCTTCAAGCTGAACAAGATGTTCAAAAATCTTTATTAGAGTTGCAGAAAATTGTGCAAAACGAGGATTATCTTCAAGTTGAGAAAATACCTCTTCAAAGACTTGTCATTGAGCAAATGGGGTTAGAAACAAATCCAGGGCTGATCTATTATGATTCAAAAAAGGAACTGTTCTTAGCGAAGAAGAAAGTTGAATCGCAAAGCCTGTTGCCTGATATTACTTTGAATTATTTCCAAGGCTCAAATTCAGGTTTGAGTGAATCATTGAATGGATATCAAATCGGCTTAAAAATTCCTTTGTTGTTTAGTGGTAATAGTGCAAAAATTAAGGCTTCAAAACTCGCTATCGAAATTGTAGATAAACAAGCAGAAGATTATAGAATCCGATTAGAGTCAAAGCAAGCCGCTCTTTTCACTGAATTAAAAAAATACGACGAAGCACTTCTCTATTACGATGAAGAAGGTAAAAACCTTTCGGAAGAAATTTTCAAGACTGCTAAGAGAAGCTTTCAATCTGGAGAGATTAATTTTTTTCAATACATTCAAAGCATAGAAAATTCACTTCAAATTCTTTTAGATTATTTGCAGAATTTGAATCGCTACAACCAAAAGATAATAGAGCTCAATTATTTAACAATGTAATCGCATGAAAATGAACAAATTAATAACATATATAGTTTTATTCACAGTTGCCTGTTTAGGTGTAAGTTGCTCCCCTAAAAAAACAGAATCTGAAACCGTGGATCCGGTATCAATCAAATTAGATCTGAATAAAGACACGGTTGAAATATCAAAAATTGATTTTAAGACAAGAGGACTTGAATTAGTCGAGATTAGCCAAAAAAGCATGACTAATAAAGTATCTTCCACAGGAATGATTGATGTTCCGCCAAACGGAAGAGCCGTAATTAGCGCCCAGATAGGTGGGTATATAAAGAATTCAAAACTATTGATTGGAGATCAAGTTAAAAAAGGTGACCTTTTAGTCAGTATTGAAAACATCAAATTTCTAGATATGCAGCAGCAATATTTAGAAGCTTTAGAGCAGCTATCTTTTTTAAAATCAAATTTTGAAAGGCAGACTGAGTTGTTCAAGGAGAATATCAGTTCAGAAAAATCTTATCTAAAAGCCCAAAGTGAGTATAAAAGAACCTTTGCCGTTCACGCAGGTCTTAAAAAGAAACTACAGTTGTTAAATATAAATACTGCAGCAGTTGAAAAAGGCGAATTTAGTTCTTTGTCTAATATTTATGCGCCAATTGGTGGGGATATAACAGAAATTAATGTCAAGACAGGTTCATTTGTGGCATCTTCAGATGCTATTATGGAAATTGTAAATACTGAACACGTGCATCTTGAGTTGAAAATATTTGAAAAAGATGCGCTTAAAATTAAGAAAGGTCAGAAAGTAGTTTTTAGGCTTCCAGAATCCTCAGGAGAAAACTATATTGGCAACGTGCATGTAATAGGTAAATCCATTGGAGCAGATCGTACCGTAACCGCTCATGTCCATATCGAGGAAGAAGAAAACACCTTGTTTATTCCGGGAATGTTCGTACAGGCAGAAATAATCATTGACAATGATACTTCAAGTCTTATAATTAATGAAACAGCTTTACTCGAAAATGATGGTAAGAATTATATTTTGAAAATGGTTTCGGATGAAGGTGATACTTTTAAGTTCTTAAAGCTTCAGGTTTCTAAAGGAGGTTCGTCTATGGGAACAATTATAATCTTTAGTGATTCTGTATTGGATACTGGAAAAATTTATCTCGCAGGTGTGAAATGACGCATTGCGACAAAATCACACAAAGTTATGATTCTTTAAAGATTTCGTATATTTTTTGTATGTATTGAAAAATTATATACATTTAACAGGTAAATCTTTATACATATGAACAATTCTCCCCCAAACATGCTTAAAGCTTTAGATGCTGCAATTGTCGAGTTTCAGGACAATGGATTTAAACAGACCAGCATGAGTAGTATTGCCAAGGCATCCGGTATCAGCAAAAAAGAACTGCGTACTTATTTTGATAATAAAGACGATGTCTTTAAACATGTCTTTCTTGAATTGTACGGAAGAATTGCGCCTCAACTGCAGGATATTATGGATGGTGAGATGCCAGTGAGAGAAAAAATTAGGCATTTCATCCATAACTATGTTACATTTATCAATGATTACCATTTTCTTCCTCTCGGACTGGTAAGGAAACTAAATTCAAGGACAGATTTTGCCACTGAATTTATCGTAAATCTTAAAATGCCAGATCCTACTAAATTTTATAGTCAGATCGAAAGCGAAATTGACAAGGGTCGAATTAGAAGAATTAATCCTAAGCAGTTGATGATCAATATATTTGCTTTGAGTGTTTTTCCGCATGTAGCGTCACCTCTCATGAAAGATTTTATTAACGCTGGCAATGATGAATTTGAAATAATAAAGGAAAAAGGTAAAACACAGGTCGCTGATTTTATCATCAACTCTATTGAGATTGCTCAATAACGTTTGGCGTTTATTTTGAGCTGTTAAATTCACTTGCTAATTCGTATACTTCGAGATCAAAGTAGGGTACTGCGGCAATGATATAATCAAATATATCAGCCATGATGTATTCATAGTTTTGCCACCTTTTATCTTTGCTAAAGGCATAAATTTCAATAGGAATACCTTGTGTTGTTGGGGCAAGTTGTCTTGTCATAATCATCATATCTTTATTGATGGCCGAATGATTCTCTATATAGCTTTCTACGAATTTTCTAAAGACTCCAATATTGGTAAGGTTTCGTCCATTGATCAAAAGATCCTTGTTGATGTTATTGTTTTGGTTATAATTATTTATGTCAGTTGCTCTTTTTTCTAAATAATCTGAAATTAAATCAATTTTCTTTAATTCTTCAATCCTTGAATCGCTCAAGTAAGAAATGCTACTTTGTTTAATGATCACAGCACGTTTGATTCGCCTGCCGCCTGCTTCTTCCATACCTCTCCAGTTTTTAAAAGAATCTGATATGAGGGCATAGGTCGGGATTGTAGTTATGGTTTTGTCAAAATTTTGAACCTTAACAGTGGCTAAATTGATCTCAATCACATCTCCATCAGCTCCAAACTTCTCAAAAGTGATCCAATCTCCATTTTGTACCATGTCATTGATTGAAACTTGTATACTAGCTACAAAGCCCATGATCGTATCTCTGAAAATCAATAAAATTACAGCGGAAGCAGCACCTAAAGTGGTGAGAAATTTAAAAAACGGGATTCCGGTTACAACGGCAAAAGCAGATAGTATTCCAATCGACCAAACAATAATCAATATCACTTGAACATAACTATTGATAGGTTTGTCTTTTAATGTCTCTTTGGTATTTAAAAAATCTCGTAATGCCTTTACGAAACTTCTGATGATCCAAATTGCCAATAGTATACTAAACACCTGCAGGCCTTTGGCAACGACGTCTTCAATTAAGTCAAAATCAACAAATACAATTGGAGTCAACTCTAAGGCTAATAATAATGGGATAATATGGGCAACATTTCTTGGCACCTTGTTGTTGACCACATAATCATCAAAATGAGTTTTAGTTTTTTCTGCAAATTTAACAAAGAGGTTTAACAGAAACTTTCTGATGACAAAATCTGTTATCAGGATAATGAGAAGCATCCCTATTAATAAGATAGCCAAATTCAAGTATTTAGACGTCATGTCTGTCAAACCTAGGTTTATAAAATACTGGTAAAAATAATGAGACAAATCATTCATGTTATACTGCGATTTTAAGAATTGCAAAAGTACAACGATTCGCCTGAAAAAGAAAATATCTTGTTATATTAGGCTTATGAATAAATCAGTTAAAGTAAAGAAGTTTTCAGGTGAATTAGTAGATTTTGATGAGAGTAAGCTCAAAAGGTCTTTGAAAAACGCTAATGCGGATCAGGAATTGATAAACAACATTGTCAATGAAATTGAAAAAGATTTGTTTTATGGTATTACAACTAAGAAGATTTATGATAAGGCTTTTAAACTTTTAAAAAGTAAAAGAAGACCAAGTGCGTCTCGGTATAAATTAAAAAAAGCAATCATGGAACTCGGCCCTTCAGGGTTTCCTTTTGAAAATTTTATTGGTCATATTTTCAAACATGATGGTTATAGTACAGAGGTTGGTGTGGTCATGCAAGGCAATTGCGTAACCCATGAAGTAGATGTCTTTGCCTGCAAGGAGGAGCGATGTTATATTATTGAATGTAAATACCATAATTCGCAGGGAAAAGCAAATGATGTCAAAATCCCCTTGTATATTCATTCGAGATTTAATGATGTGAAAAGGCAATTAGAGATTGATGCATCTAATGGATATACAGATTATCAAGGATGGATTTTCACCAATACCAGATTTACTTCTGACGCCATTGACTATGCAAAGTGTGCAGGTTTACAACTTGTAAGCTGGGATT
>RCND010001238.1_pt1 | contig 14485 bp, 11 predicted proteins | sample 2041351 | NCBI WGS metagenome assembly RCND01 (sample SAMN09708230, study PRJNA481090) | Marine sediment metagenome, whole genome shotgun sequencing project. | biome: marine sediment; feature: ocean; material: sediment; isolation source: Sewage treatment plant 12B marine sediment (STP12B) ...
CAGATAAAAATGAGATTGATTTAGAGGAAAATGTGAATTCTTATCTGACATCTTGGAAAATACCGGATAATGAGTTTACGGAGAATAAAAAGGTTGGTTTAAAGCATCTTGTAAGCCATACGGGAGGTTTGACAGTGCATGGGTTTTTAGGTTATAGCCCGGATCTTGAAGTACCATCTTTGATCGAAGTTCTAGATGGACTGGCTCCTGCCAATTCTCCTGCCATTTTTGTAGACAAAGAACCTGAGGAAAGTTTTAGGTATTCAGGAGGAGGATATACCGTTATGCAACAAATGATGATTGACATAAAAGGGAAATCTTACCCTGAATTGATGGATGAACTTGTTTTAAGACCTTTAGGAATGGAGAGCAGTACTTATGAGCAGCCATTGAAGGATGCAATGCTGAGTAGGGCAGCAACAGGCTATTTACCAGATGGATCAATGACAAAAGGCAAGCGTCATACTTATCCTGAAATGGCAGCAGCCGGGCTGTGGACTACTTCTGAAGATCTTGCTCAATTTGCCATAGACGTTCAGAATACCTATAAAGGAACAAGTGAGAAAGTGCTTTCAAAGGAAATGGTTCATCAAATGCTTACTCCTTTTGTTACGGAGTTTAGTGGTTTGGGTTTGTTCCTTAATAAAAAAGGAGATGCTATATATTTTGGTCATGGCGGATGGGATGAAGGGTTTTCCAGCGAACTTATAGCACATAAAACAAAAGGGTATGGGGTTGTTGTTTTGACAAATTCTAATCATCCTGATTTTATTTCAGAACTTATTAGATCTGTTGCCTTAACCTATAATTGGGAAGGTTTTGTTCCGGTTTATACCACGCATGCTATAGATCAAAAACAAGCTGAAGAGATATCGGGCCGCTATAAGTTGCATAATGATGATTTAATGGAAGTTTATGTAGAAAAGGAGAATCTCTTTATCAAGCAACTCGGACAAAACGCTGTTGAATTAATTCAAATTAGTGATACTACCTATATAAGCAGAGAGAAGAATGAAGTGATTCAATTTTTAAGAAATAGTGAATCTAATAATTTAAAAATGGTCTATTTAAATCCTTTTAATAATAATACCGTTTCTTCACATGAGCCTATGGCAGAAAGTGAAAAATTACCCTTAGAACTTCTTGCAACTGGTGACTATGAAAATGGATTAGATGCTTATTTAGAAATTCAAAGAGCAGATAAAAATGACACAGCGGTTAATGAAAACAGGTTGAATCGAAAGGGGTATAATCTTATATCCGAGAACAACTTAGAATTGGCAAAGTCTATTTTAAAAGTGAATACTATATTGTATCCAAATAGTGCAAATGTTTATGACAGTTATGCTGAGGTTTGTATGATTAATAAAGACTATAATCTCGCTATTAAAAATTATCAGAAATCAATTGAATTAAATCCGCAAAATCAGAACGCACAAAACATGATTGACAAAATGAAAAGCGAATTATAGGCACTTAGAAAGTGGTCATCAAGTCAATCAATGATTAATTATCTCCTCCGTTTATTGCCCAGTCAATGCCTCGTGTAAGCATAGTCCATACTGCAGGATGGTCAAAATCTTCTGGGTTATGACCAATAGAAATATAAAATACAGGCCCTTTGTCATGATGCTTTTTCCATACAACCGGCATCGAATTTCCTGCTATCCAGGCGTCATGATCGGCATTGAAAGTAGTGGTGGCCAATACACTAACATTAGGATCTACATGCATATAATACTGTTCTGTATTTTTAATTTCGAAATCTATTAATCCCTTTGTTACCGGGTCTCCAGTATTGCTTATTTGTACAGAATAATTTATTTTACCCCCGGGATGCGTGACCCATTGACCTCCAACCATATACTGATAATTGGTATTGTTTCTAAACGAATCACCAATACCTCCGTGACAACCAACAAGTCCGGTTCCGTTTTTGACGGCTTTAATTAATCCTTCACTTTGTTCTTCTGATATTTCACCCATGGTCCAATATTGAATGATAAGGTCTTGCTTGGCCATTAGATCTGCGTTTGAATAAACCCCTAAAGAATCTGAAACAAGTACATTGGCACCCATTTTCAATGCCCATTTTGAAATTTTCTTAGCGAAAACATCGGGTTGATGACCATCCCATCCGCCCCAAACTACTAAAATATTTTTATTCGCTATGGATATGGACTCAGTAGGTTCATCAGACTGAGCCACCATGCTGCTGCTTAAACCGATTAACATTAAGAATAACATTGATTTTAAAGCATTCATATGAGAATTGTATTTGATGAAAAGAGATAATTATTAGGGATAATATTTGGAATCAAGATACATAAAAAACGATATTTATTCATAAAATGATGGGCAATAATTTTTTATCTCAATGTTTGATCTTGCTGCTGTATATCGAATTAGAATTTATTTTCCAGGCAGCTTTATGATTTAATTTGAATTAGTTAAATTTGAATAGGTACATGAATTAATATTAATTCAATGTAATTATTTTTGAAAATCAAATAGGCCTTGTTTTTAGCTTATATTTTTTAAAGCGGTCAAATAACCAAACCAGCAAAATAAATGAATAAGAAGAAAAATTTCAATCGATCAATCAGAAAACAATCAAGTTCCAAGTCAAGAAGAGATTTTATTAGGAATACTGCAATCGGAGCAATTGGTATTTCCATTATTCCAAGACAAGTTCTGGGTAAGGGTTTTATAGCACCCAGTGACAGGATCAATCTTGGTGTGATTGGTCTGGGAAAACAAATAGGGGGTTTGAGTTCAAATTTTATTAAAGGAAGTGGTTCGCAAATAGTGGCGTGTTCAGATGTATGGTCAACTAAAAGAACCTGGTTCAAGGAAATGGCTGAAAAGGCCTACGCTAAACAAAATAATCAGGACGATTATAATGGAATTACAACCTATGCTGATTATAAGGAGTTATTGAGTAAGTCTGAAATTGATGCAGTAATCATTGCAACACCGGATCACTGGCACGGAATTCAGGCCGTAGACGCTATGAATTCGGGAAAGGATGTGTATTGTGAAAAACCCCTGACCCATACAATTGCTGAAGGTATAGATATGGTGGCTACTGCTGAAAAAACGGGTAAAATTGTGCAAACCGGAAGCATGCAAAGATCCTGGGAAAACTTTAGAAGGGCTTGTGAATTGGTAAGAAATGGATATTTGGGGGAGATAAGTAAAGTTTTGGTAAACGTAGGAGATCCTGCCGTACCCTATGATTTGAAGGCTGAAGCCATTCCAAGTGAAATCAATTGGAATCATTGGTGTGGACCCGCGCCCTTGCTCGATTACAACCATAGACTTGCTCCTTCAAAAAACAGTGTTGATTTCTGGCCAGATTGGAGACTGTATAGTGAAGTAGGGGGTGGTATACTCTCAGACTGGGGTGCCCATATGTTCGACATCGCACAATGGGGACTTGGCATGGATCATTCAGGTCCTGTATCATTTAATCCACCAAAAGATAGAACGGCTAAAAGAGGCATGCAAATGTTCTATGCGAATGGTGTTGAAATGCTTCATGAAGACTTTGGAAGAGGATGGGGTGTCCGCTTTATAGGATCAAAAGGAACAATTGATATTAGTAGGGACTACTTTGAATCAAATCCAACAAATCTTATAAAGATTAAGGATGATGAAATTTCAGTACCCTTATATAGAGTTGTGAAAGATCATTATCAAGATTGGTTAGATGCGATTAAAACCAGAAACCAGCCTATTTGTAATGTTGAAATAGGGCATCGTTCTGCAACAGTTTGTAATATCGCAAATATAGGCTATCAATTAGGGCGTTCTTTGAAATGGGACCCCATTCAGCAAAATTTTGTAAATGATGATGAGGCGAACTCCTTTAAATCAAGGAAAAACCGAATGATGGTATAATACTTGACCGGGTTAACCCTCTGGATTAATTTGCTTAAGTTTCGATTCTAACCTGCATTTTCTTTTCTTAATACCTGCAACGGAGGACTATTTAAAACACTTCGGCTATTTAATAATCCAATGGCCAAGACCAATAAACTTATCCCCGGAAAAAGTACAAGGAAAGGAAAAGTCGACGGCACAAATGCCAAATCAAATATAAAATAGGCTAGTGTTTGTGCACTTAGCAATGATAATAAAATACCGCTAAGACTTCCTAAAACGCCAAGGTATAAGTATTCAAGAGCAGTGATCTTAAGAATTTGTTTACTGGTTCCTCCAAGTGTCCTTAATAAGACATTTTCTCTGATTCTTTGAAATTTACTGGTTCGTACAGCGCCAATCAGTACTATTATTCCTGTAAAAATGCTAAAGATGGCCATAAAATTGATCACCCAAGAAATTTTATTAAGGACACTTTCAATAAGAATCAGAATTTGACGGAAATCAATAATCGAAATATTAGGATACTTTTTAATGAGTTCACTTTGAAGCTTTGCAGATGTTTTCTCATCCGGTGCATGAGTAGAAAGAACATTAAACTGAGGGGCAGATTCAAGTATCCCCGCTGGGAATACTATGGAAAAATTAAGCTGCATTCTTCCCCAGTCGACTTTTCTGATATTGGCAACTTTTGTTGTCATCAAAACACCTTGAACATTAAAAACGATAGTATCTCCAACTTTCACGATAGCATTTTTTTCAATGCTTTCAGCAATTGAAATGGAAACGGGAGTTTGAGAATCAAATTTTTGATTTTCAACCCAGTTACCACTGACTATTGATTCTGATGCAATTAGTGAGTCTCTATAGGTAACCCTAAATTCGTGATTAAGCATCCAGTCGTTTATTTTGCTTGTTGTGTCTTTTCGTATCTCATTGACTGTTCTTCCTTTAATACTATGAACTCTCATCGTAACAATAGGGATATTATCAATTACATTCCCTAAAGTTTTTGCAACATCATCCTTCTGGTCATTTTGAACGTCCATCAGTATAATGTTAGGTGTATTTTCTCCGCTTTGAAATGATAATTTAGCCAGCAACATGTCTTTGGTAAAGTAGAGGGTGCTGATTAAAAAAGTACCCACCCCTATTGCTAAAATTAGCGTCATGGTTTGGTTTTGAGGTCTAAATAGATTCAACAAACTTTGGCGGGAAATGAATCCCCAGGAGCTTGGAAAGAATTTTTTAATTAATTTCATGAATAAACCGGTAATTCCGATAAGAATCAAAAATGTTACTAAAATTCCAAGGATGAAATACAGTGCATATTTCCAATTATTCAGAAGCCAAAAAGAAAAGCCATACATAAAAATGAGTATGAGCCCAATAACGATGAGGCTGGCCTTTATCGATTTTTTATTAGTCGTTTCTTCTATTCTTAAAACGCGAAGAGGAGAAACATACCACGTACTTAATAAAGGAATTAAAGCGAACATAACTGACATAAAAATTCCTAAAAGAATACCAATAAGAACAGATTCAGGATAAATAGTAGTCTCAATGTCAAAAGGCAGCATATCACTCAAGACGTATGGGAAAAGTTCCTGAAGAATAACACCAAGCAATGAACCCAATAGACCTCCAACAAAACCCATGCCCATAATTTGGATCAGAAAGATCAGAAAGCTTTGTCTTCTGGTGGCACCTAAACATTTTAATACGGCAACTGAGCGCAATTTTTCTTTTACATAAATGTGTACTGAGCTGGCGATTCCAACACATCCTAAAAGAAGGGCGATAAAGGCAACAAGATTTAAAAACACTCCGAAATTTTGGTAGCGCTGGCCCAGTTGTTGACTCGAATCAATATGGGTATCCATATCAGCTTCTTCTGCATCTAAAATTGGATCCAGTTTTTTGTTTAGCGCTACGAGGTCGGTTTCTTCAGAAGCGACGAAGTAATATTGATATTCCAATCGGCTACCTACCTGAATCAACCCGGTTTTTTCTATGAAACGGTATGGAATATAAACAGGTGGAGCAATCCCGTTTGCAAAACCTCCGTTTCCGGGGGCAGCGTCTAATGAACCTGCGATGGGAAGTGTAACGTTTCCAATTTTAATACTATCTCCAGGTTTTATATCATATTGCAACATCAGTGTGGCATCAACCAATGCAGAACCTGAATCCTGATAGCTTTCACCGGCTGTGGCAGGAGTCGTCTCAAAATCGCCATAAAAAGGAAACCCACCTTCTAATCCTCGTACTTGAATGAGTTTGGTGCCCCCATTTTTTGGAAACAATCCCATTGAAGCAAAGTTTATCTCGCTGGCGTCAGCACCACCTAATGAATCAATGATGCTTTGGACTCTTTCATTTGGCGCATGTCGGCTATCAATGATGAAATCCGCCCCCATTAAGGCTTTGGACTGCAGCTCGATATTAGTTTTAAGGTTTTCTCCAAATGACTGTATTGAGACAACAGCACCTATTCCTAAAACAATGGATGCCATAAAAAGAGACAATCTCTTATAACTGGCTTTGGCATCTCTCCAGGCCATTTTGAACAACCACCCAGTACTTGCGTTTGATTTTTTTTTATTTCCCACCTTTATAAAACGCTTTGTTCTTTCATAATTTTTCCTCGTTGAAGCCTAAGGATACGTTTATTCATTTTTGCAAGATCCATATCATGGGTTACAATAACAAGCGTCGTTCCAGCTTCCTTGTTGAGATCGAAAAGCAATTGCACCACTTTTTCACTGGTTTCGGCATCTAAATTCCCAGTTGGTTCATCAGCGAATAATATTCTAGGTTTGTTTGAAAAGGCTCTTGCAAGAGCAACTCTTTGTTGTTCTCCACCTGATAATTGCGATGGATAATGGTCATATCTGTCGGCTAGACCAACTTTCTCCAAAAGGTCTTTGGCAATTTGCTCAGGCTTTTTAATTCCTTTTAATTCTAAAGGAACGGCTACGTTTTCCAATGCAGTAAGCGTAGGGAGTAACTGAAAGTCTTGAAAAATAAATCCAACTTCTCTGTTTCTAAGTAGGGCTCTTTCATCTTCACTTAAGTCGTTCATTTTTGTCCCACACAGTTCAATTTCCCCATCATCGGATTGATCTAAACCCGCGCAGAGCCCGAGTAAAGTTGTTTTTCCACTTCCTGAAGGACCTACAATTGCAAAAGTGTCACCGGTTTGAATGCTAAATGAAATATCATCAAGAACCTTTAATTCCTTTTCTCCGCTTTTATATGTCTTCGCTAGATTCTTTACATTTAATATATTTGTCATTCTTTATCAGTCTTTTTTTAAGGTGCAGAAAGATAAGGAAAATCATTAAAATTAAATTTGCTTCTTATGTGTTATGTGTTAAAGTTTTGTTATTTGTCTTTGTTTTTTTTAATGATGTCATGTTCTGGAAATGATGCAAAAAAGAATGATGAACAGGAAAAGGTAGAACCTGTCAAGGTAGAAGCTCAATCTCAAGATAATCAAAAGATCATTTTGTTTTTTGGGAATAGTTTAACCGCAGGAATGGGTCTTGAGGTTGAGGAGGCATTTCCTGCGCTGATTCAAAACAAGTTGGATTCGACATCATTAACCTTCAATGCAATTAATGCAGGGTTAAGTGGTGAGACAACAGCAAGTGGTAAAAATAGATTGTCCTGGTTGTTAAAGCAAAAAGTTGATGTTTTTGTCTTAGAACTAGGTGCAAATGATGGTTTGAGAGGCATTCCTTTGGATGAGACTAAGAAGAACCTTCAAAACATGATAAATGAAGTTAAAATTCATAATCCGGAGGTGATTATTGTTTTAGCCGGTATGCAAATTCCTCCAAACATGGGAATTGATTATACCAAAGATTTTCAGGCAATTTTCCCTGATTTGGCATTAGAAAATGACATTTCATTAATTCCGTTTTTATTGAAAGATGTTGCCGGGAGGCCAGATTTAAACCAACAAGATGGTATACATCCTACTGCAGACGGACAAAAAATAGTAGCGAATAATGTTTGGGAAATACTAAAGGAAGTTCTTTAAAATTAAACCAAAAATTATATTGATTATCACCTAGCCTGTCAATCTAATTTGCTTCTGGTTTTTTTTGAAATTCTATTTTGAAACTTTTTATCATCCTTAATGATTTTGAAAAAGCCCATGAGATAATTCTTGGCTTCCTTAAACTCTTTCGGGTCTTTAAAATAAGTTTCATATTGATCAACGATACTGTATACTGCATTTTCCTTTTCTATATACTCCTGTCTTACTGCTTGAAGGACGGCTTCATCCCTGTCAAACCCTCGATACAAGCGAGTCGTAACATTTGAAATAGGTAAAGGTTTTTCTTTTATCGCAGAAACCACTGCATAACTTGCGTTAACAAGTCCTGACATGTCAAAGTCATAAGGGATGGGTACATATTTGTTATCTATGATAAATAGTTTTTCATTGTGCTGATATGCCAAAGAATAATCAGTATTGCCTATCATGTACTGAAATAAGTCATTACGAGTAGAATTAATTGGATCTTGAGCATTAGGGTGAATACGCCTTTTAATTTTTTTGCCATCATGTAGAACAGCCAGTTTTTTATCATCCTGGATAAAGAACCCAATCAGATCATGTTCAATGTTTTTGCCTCCCTTATCTTCATTTAATTTTACAGAAATCATTTTTGTTTCAAAGTGATAGGGAGATAGTAATTCATACAATTTGTAAGCTAGGTATTCTTTAATAACATGATCATTAGACCTTGTCGATTTCAAACACGGTAGAACTACTTTCAATTTTTTATCTTCTTCAAAAATAGTTCCCTTGGATACATCTTTATCAATTTTTAACTTAAGAGGGAGATAATAACAATGTAGACGGCGGTAATTTCCTCTTGCTCTTATTTCAACGTTAATTTTTTCAATGCTGCCATCAACTTTTAGATAGCTAAGTTCTGTGGCCATATAAGTTGAATCATTGGTGAATGTCAGAATATCTTTTTTTGAATAATTAAGATTTACCTGTAAAATATTTTCGTTTTTAAATAATGGAGAAACATGATGTGTGTTTTCTTTTTGGTCAACATGCTGTCCATAACCGAAGAAGCCAGTTATGAAAATGACAGCGAAAAAAAACAGTAGTTTCATATGCTAATTTGATTGTAAATTACTAACAATCAATTAAATATACTAAATTTATTTAAAAAAAACGAATTATTCTCCATCATTTATTGACATTGAACTCTTGAAAATTTTACTACAGGGAGGTAATCCGCCATATTGAAAATCAAAAAAAGAGTTACTATCTTTTTTTGATATACTTTATAGGGTTAATTTTTGGACCGAAAATAATAGGCAAGCCCAAAGTTTAGGGATGCTAGACAAATGATTAAATTTTTCATGGTAGTTAAGTCTGGTTTGAATTGAGTGTTTGAAGCATAAATATATAAAATAAGGACTTTTAGGTGGAGTTAAATTTAAAATCGCTCTCCTCATTTTGTTTAGCTCATAAATTTCTGTTAATAAATGGGCTTCAAAAATTAGATTATCAAAGGTTTTTGGTATTATTGCTATGAATTCTAAGGAGCTAATCTGCTGGGCTTTTTAGTGGTTGAGGATGTATGATTCGGATAAACAATTCTATTTTGATTAAAAAACTAAAATTCCTTTTAATATTGTTGCTTTTTACAGCTTCTTCAAATGTATTTGCGCAAGAGCCTGTTATGGTTGCAGGAATAGTGCAAAGTGATTCTGTGAGATTAGCTGATATTCATATTTTGAATTTAAGTACAAGAAAAGGAACCATTAGCAATATTGAAGGAGAATTTGGAATTACAGTTTCTCCAAATGACACTTTGATATTTTCTGGAATACAATTTCATACCTTAGGTTTAATAGTGGATAAAAAAGTTTTAGACAAGAGGATACTTAGAGTTGAACTTATACTGAGAGTAGAGAAATTGAGTGAAATAGAATTGAAAGGTCATGATCTTGATGGTTTATTTTATGTTGATACAAAGAGATTGAGGGATTCATTACCAATTATGGGAAGAGAAGCTGTAGACTTTTCAAATCAAGGATCAGATGATCCAACTAGTAGCAATTACGTTGTTCCGTCTGCCAATCTGTTAAACCTGGTCTCTTTGCTAGGAAAGAAAAGACGAGCGGAAAACCAGAAGGAAGCTAGTTTGTTACAGCAAAAAAGAGCAGCGACGGATAATATTAGGAAAGATATAGGAATAGATGTGTTTGAACAGCAATTGGGCATTCCTAGAGCACATATCGAACCTTTTATCCAATTCTGTCAGAAGAAAGATATCATTAATCTTTATGTGGAAGGCAGGATCATGGAAGTCATTGATATTTTGATAAAAGAAAAAGACAACTATATTAGAGAAAGAATAAACGACGAGTAGTTTTCCTATTTTTGATACCTACATAGAAACTAATTTATAATTTCAAAATGAAAATTTTATTTATAGGTGGTACAGGAAATATTTCATTGTCAAGTACAAAATTAGCAATTGAAAAGGGGATAGACATTTTTCTCTTAACAAGAGGAACATCTCATGAAATACCGAAAGGCGTAAATAGTCTGATAGCTGATATCAATGATGAGGCTAAAGTGAAAGAATTAATCAAGGATCATCATTTTGATGCTGTTGTGAATTGGATTGCTTTTACTCCTGAAGATATTAAAAGAGATTTTAGACTTTTCAATAGTAAAACAGATCAGTATATTTTTATAAGTTCAGCTTCCTGCTATCAAAAGCCATTATCTCATCCCATCATAACAGAATCTACGCCCTTGGCAAATCCGTTTTGGGATTATTCGAGAAATAAGATTGCCTGTGAAGATGTTTTGACAGATTTATATCGGAATCAAGGCTTTCCCATTACAATTGTCCGTCCTTCTCTTACCTATGATACTGTAATACCTGTTCCTATTGGTGGATGGACTGAGTATACTATTGTTGACAGGATCAAAAAAGGCAAAGAGATAATTATTCATGGAGATGGGACATCTTTATGGACTATTACGCATGCTAAAGATTTTGCTGTTGGATTTGTAGGATTGATTGGCCATCAACAGGCTATTGGGCAAAGTTTTCATATTACTTCAGATGAGATACTTACCTGGAACCAAATCTATGAAGCTGTTGCAATGGCTGCAGGTAGAGCGGCTAAAAAAGTATATATTCCGTCTGACTACCTAGGATCATTTGATCCTCAATTAAAAGGGAGTTTATTGGGTGATAAGGCTGTAAGTACGATTTTTGACAACAGTAAAATACGCAGATTCGTTCCAGGATTCACTCCTACCATTAGATTTAAGGATGGAATTAAGGAAACCATAAATTGGTTTGAACAAGAGCCAGAAAGAATGGTCATTAAAGATGAAACTAATGATTTTATGGATAAAATTATTAGTGCGTATACAAGGCCTTAACTAATTCTGTTTAAGAATTTTCCCCAATAGAAAAGGCTCATAATTAGACTTTAAATCTTATTTTTATCTAAAAACTGATTATATATCAAACCCGTAATATGAAAAAGCCACTGTTTTTTATACTGGCAATCTTTGTTTCTTTATTATGTCAAAATTTATCCGCTCAAGAGGAAAAACCAAAAGTCGCTTTAGTTTTAAGTGGAGGTGGTGCGAAAGGAATTGCTCATATTCCCTTGCTTCAAGCACTTGATTCACTCGGAATTGTTCCTGACATCATCATCGGGACTAGCATGGGTGGTATAGTTGGTGCTTTTTACGCCATTGGGTATTCTGGGGATAGTATTTCCCATATAGCTCAAAACGCTAATTGGTCTGAATTACTGGGCGGTGACACCTCTTTGGATGATGTTAGCATGGAGGAGAAGAGTGAGTTTAAAAGGCAATTGGTTGATTTTGATATTATTGAGGGAAAACCTAAGGTTAAGTCAGGCTTATTGAAAGACCAAAACCTTCGAGAGTTCATTTCGAAATATACCTACCCGGTTTTTAATGTTCGTGATTTTGACGATTTACCCATTCCATATCGGGCAATGACAACTGACATCGTTAATGGGAAAGAAGTGTTACTAGATGAAGGGTCTATTGGCCGTGCTATGAGAGCCACAATGTCTATACCCGGAGTCTTTCAAGCCATACCTCATGATAGTATCTTATTGGTAGACGGAGGTGTTCTGAATAATTTTCCGGTAGATATTGCCAAAGAAATGGGCTACGATATCATTATCGGAAGTGATGTAGGTGGTGGCATGCAAAAGAAAGATAAACTTGATAATATTCCAGCCCTACTTTTTCAGGCAGGAATGCTTAGCAGTAATCTCAAAAACCCATCAAATAGAGCTGACTGCGATATTTTAATTGACCATATGCCTCATTTGACCTATTCAACCGGTGATTTTACCGATGCTACTGAGATTTATACTGAAGGGAAAATTGCTACGAGCCTGCAATTAAATGCCTTAGTGGAGTTAGCAACTACACTGAAACAACACAAACAACGAGAGCATAAACTTCCAGTCGTAAAAGACGATATCATTCTTGATAAAATTTTTTACAATAATATAAGTGAAGCAAATCTTGAGTTAGTTATAGCAAGGGCAGATATGCAAACTGGTAAAAAATATTCATCTCAGGAGATTATTAACGGAATTGCCCGAGCGATGGGTACAAACCTTTTAGCCAAATCAATTTTGAGGGAGGCATAGTGGATGGGAAAAAGGAGCTGTATCTAAATGCACATGAACGATCTAAGAATGTTATAAAAGGATCACTTCATTATGATACCTATAGAGGCGTTGGGCTTATGGTTAATGTTACAGGAAGAAATTTGCTAGGAAAGGCATCAAGATTATTGGTTACGATTGATATAGCTGAGCAACCAAGATTTCGAGTACAGTATCAAAAACTATTTGGGCCAGACAAAACTTGGTGGTGGCGTTCTGAAGTGTTAGGAGAGTTTTTAGAGCAAAAATTCTATTTAAATGGTGAGTTCGCTGATGAGGTGAATTCGAATTATATTCAATTTGATAATCAATTAAATAAAAATTTAAATTCTCTTCATAGTTATGTGGGAATTGGACTTAGTTATGAGTATAGTGGATTAAAACCAAAAATAAATCAGGAAATTAATGATAGTTTTCTAAGTATTGAAAATTATTTATTTAGCAATTTTGAAATCGATGCTCATTATTTATACAGTAAAATGGATAAGGTTTATTACCCGACTAAGGGAACTTTCATAAGAGCTGGAGTAGCTCGTTCATTGTTGCATGACACAGAGGTCATCTATGCAGGTGATGATTTAGAAGATGTAAAAGGGTCTACTAATGGCTTTACTAAATTGACGCTTGATTTTGAGCGTAGATGGGAATTTAATGATAAAGTCACAGGAATTATAGGAGCCAATGTTGCTTTTATTTTTTTGGACAAATTGAAATCAGATGATTTGTCATTCAGTGATTATGGTTTTGCTGCAAAATATTCCTTGGGAGGAACTATAACAGCGCCAAGAAAAGGTTCTATTATATTTCCAGGTCTACATGAAGATGAGCTATCTGTAAATCAAATGATGAGGTTAAATTTTGGAGTTCAGATCAATCCATTTTCGAAATTTTATTTTACACCTCATTTAGATTTGGCAACTGTAGGGTTTGCAGGATTTGATGACTATATTGCAAATGCTTTTTCCCCAAAAGGGAGGTGGTCTGATGGATATGAAACGGGTAGCTCTGATGGATCTGAAACAAGTAGCATTATTTCTACAGGAATTAATTTTGCATATCACTCTTTTTTAGGTCCTGTTAATTTTGACGTTTCTTATGTAAATGATGTGAATAAGGTAAGGGTGTTTTTTAGTATGGGTTTGTTGTTTAACAGATCTAATTGAAATTTTATATAATTCTGGAACACTATTACATTGAAAGTAACAATACAAGACATAAAAAAACCTGTTAGTTTTAAACTAACAGGTTTTTTTTAATATTCTAATTGAGATATTATCTCATTTCAGATTTGAAATTTGGTCCTCCAACTGAAGCTTCATACATCACTCGTCCTTCACTGATCTATGATTTTGTAATACCGGTTCTAACCTGTTACCAAATTGACGAAGCAGTTGCGATGGTCGCAGGAATAGTTATAGAAAAGGTATATATCCTGTCTGATTACTTGGGATCATTTGATCCTCAATTAAAAGGAAGTTTAATTGGTGATAAGGCTGTAAGTACAATTTTTGACAACAGTAAAATACGCAGATTCGTTCCAGAATTCAATCCAACCATCAGGTTTAAGGATGGAATTCGTGATACTATAAATTGGTTTGAAGGCATTGGAAAGGATGGTTATAAAGGATGAAACTAATGAATTTATGGATCATATCATTGAAACTTATAATCGTTGATTTAAGCATCATTTATTTAACGGTTAAATACTATACATCAGGGATTAGCCTATTTTTAAAATGTATATTTGTTGATGAAATAGTATCTTCAAACTTATTATTATAAATTCTGTATATGAGAAAGTCATTACTCCTATTCACTTTACTACTTTTTATTTCTTTCAATCAAGTTTTATATGGTCAAGAGAAAAAACCAA
>RCND010001241.1_pt1 | contig 14467 bp, 12 predicted proteins | sample 2041351 | NCBI WGS metagenome assembly RCND01 (sample SAMN09708230, study PRJNA481090) | Marine sediment metagenome, whole genome shotgun sequencing project. | biome: marine sediment; feature: ocean; material: sediment; isolation source: Sewage treatment plant 12B marine sediment (STP12B) ...
ACAATAAGCTTATTAAGTAAAGAAAGAAAACGTCTATAAAGTTATCTTATAGACGTTTTTCTTTTTAACTCATCTGAAAATTTATGGAATATCTCACACGACTTTTAGTCTATTGATGACGGTTTATTTTCAATAAATAACTTTTTTATTATAAAACAAAAAAGCGTTCCGAAAAATCGGGACGCTTTTTTAATGTTTTGTTTTTAGAGGAATCTCCTATAAATTGATCACACAATTTTCTGCGGCTGCATAGTCGTTCCAAGCATAAGAATCTGCTTGCTCGTCGTTGACGTAAGATTTACCATCAACTAGGTATCTAAATTCATAAGAATTTTCACTTGCTAAATCAACAGTCCCTTTAAAGGTTCCGTTTTTTAATTTCTTTAATTGAGTAGCTTTAGTACTCCACTTGTTGAAATCTCCAACAACAGCTACTTTTTTTGCCTCTAATGCAGGAACAGAAAATGTCACCTTACAAACGGGCTTACTTTTTAAATACTGCTTTTTAATTGCCATAATAATAAATTTAATTACAAACAAAAGTATAAAAGTTAAGTCCATAAAATTTCGATTAAAAGCTTAAAAATCAAAAAATTATCAATTTCTTAAAATAATGACTGCTTTTTGTTTAAGTATGTAAAATTTAAACCTCTTTACTAAGAGATTAACAACGCTAATAATCAACTATTTACACTTATTTTTAGCGATATCGTTTTCGGAAATACCAATCATTAAAACTCTAAAAAGCACGATAACGATTTAGTAAAAAACAGGTATCTTTGTCTTCATTAAATAATGATTATGTTCGGGAAGAAAAAACAAGTCTCAACTATAGATAAAGACCAATTAGAGCTTATTGAAAACGCTCAAAAACGGATTAAACAAAAAAAGCGTTTATACATCCATTTTGTTCTTTTTTTAATTGGTGCCGTATTTTTAATTTTAGCCAATACCGTTTTAGGCATCGGAGAAATGTTTAAAATAGCGGGTATCGACTGGTTTGTTTATGCCATCGTTGCTTGGTTATTCATTTTTATGTATCACTTTGTCAATGTCTTTATTACCAATAAATTCATGGGTAAAGATTGGGAAAAACAGCAGCTAGAAAAATTAGTTCGTAAACAGCAAAAAGGCATTGATAAGCTCACAGAAAATTTCTTAAAAAAGGAATCCAAAATAGCGAAAAAACAAGCCATTAGTGACACTAAAACGGAAACTAAAGCGTTAGAGCAAAAAAACACCAGTGAATTAACAATTGTTGTGGCCGCAGGGGAACAGAATGCCATTGGTAAAGACAACGACCTCATCTGGCATTTAAGTGATGACTTAAAACATTTTAAGGCATTAACTAATGGCCACCATATCATTATGGGAAGAAAAACGTTTGAAAGCTTTCCCAAACCTTTGCCCAACAGAACCCATATTGTCATTACAAGACAAAAAGATTATAAAGTTCCTAGTGGTGTTATTGTCGTGAACTCATTAGCAGATGCTATTGATGCAGCGCGATATGACAAACAAGCCTTTATTATTGGTGGCGGCGAAATATACAAACAAGCGCTACCCTTAGTTGATAAACTAGAGATTACACGTGTGCATTCTACCTTTGGCGATGCAGACACCTTCTTCCCTGAGATCGACCTTAGTCAATGGCAAGAAGTGAGTAAAACCACTCATAATGCTGACGAAAAACATGCACATTCCTTTTCTTTTATCACCTATTTAAGAACGTAAAATTCACAAACACCATAGTGTTTACTTTTAACTAGCTTTGCAACATGATAAAAGCCTTGCAACTCCGCATCAATTTACACGAAGAAGGAAAGCCAGATGGCCTGCTCAATAAAGCAGCTCATGATTTAGGGATGAAACCTTCTGAGATTTCTGGAATTAAAGTGCTAAGAAAATCTATCGATGCTCGCAAGCGTCGGATCATGTTTAACTATAAGGTTGACGTTTACATCAACGAACCCGTTCCTGAAACTTCAGACTACACCTTTGATTATAAAGATGTGTCCCATGGAAAACCAATTCATATTATTGGTTTTGGGCCAGCAGGTATGTGGGCGGCCTTGCGTTGCATCGAACTTGGTTTTAAACCCATTGTTTTAGAACGCGGCAAAAATGTACAAGACCGCCGACGCGATTTAAAAGCAATCAATCGCGACCATATTGTTAACGAAGATTCTAATTACTGCTTTGGTGAAGGAGGTGCTGGCACCTATAGTGATGGTAAACTTTATACCCGGAGTTTAAAACGTGGAGATGTGCGCCGCATATTTGAAAACCTAGTTTATCACGGTGCGACAGATCAAATTTTAATAGATGCACATCCACATATTGGGACGAATAAGTTGCCTAAGGTAGTTCAGAATATAAGAGAAAATATTTTAAAGTTTGGTGGTGAAGTTCATTTTGAAACTAGAGTTACCGATTTTACAATAAAAGAGCATAAGATAGTGGCGCTTCAGCTTCAAAACGGCAATGAGCTCACTGTTGATAAGGTTATTTTAGCCACAGGGCATTCAGCACGCGATATTTTTTATTTATTAAATGATAAAAATATTGCCCTTAAAGCAAAATCATTTGCCATGGGAGTTCGGGTAGAACATCCACAAGAAATCATTGATGGTATTCAATACCATTGCAAAGGCGAACCGCGAGATGAGTTGTTGCCAGCAGCAGCTTATAGCTTGGTACAACAAATAAATGACCGCGGTGTCTATTCGTTTTGTATGTGTCCTGGTGGATTTATTGTGCCTGCTGCAACGGCTAATGGAGAAGTTGTGGTTAATGGCATGTCGCCATCCAAACGAAATAATAAGTTTGCTAATTCTGGCATCGTCACCGAAATCAATGTCGACAAAGATTTATATAAATATGAACATTTCGGAGCTTTAAAAGCACTCGAATATCAAAAAGATTTAGAGCGTTTAGCATTTACCGCTGGCGGACGAAGCCAGTCTGCACCTGCCCAACGACTAACAGATTTTGTTGAAGGCAAGCTCTCTTCTAGCTTAAATGAAACTTCTTATCAGCCCGGTTTAAAATCTGCACCCTTGCATTCTTTATTACCTAAATTAATTGGAGGTTCATTACGAAAGGGATTTAAAGCGTTTGGAGAAAAAATGAAAGGGTATCACACAGAAGAAGCGAATGTCATCGGTGTAGAATCTCGTACCTCATCACCCGTAAATATTCCAAGAACAGAAACCTTAGAACATCCTGAAGTCACCAATTTATATCCATGTGGAGAAGGTGGTGGCTATGCTGGTGGTATTGTCTCTGCCGCAATGGATGGCGAACGGTGCGCAGAAGCGGCTTGCTTATAGCGTTTTTAGTCTTCGTATTGGTAATCAGATACATATCGTATTATTTTTATAGATGGCACTTCGACTGCGCTCAGTGTGACCAACCTAAATAGCATGAGTCGTATTTATCGACTGCAGACTGAAACTGTTTACTAAGACTGTTTACTGAGACTGTTTACTGAGACTGTTTAGTGCAATTGAAAACTGTGACTGTTTACTGAAAACGGATTACAATATTATTCCTATTTTTACACCATAAAACAAAACAACGATGAACGCATATATATTTCCCGGTCAAGGTGCTCAATTCTCAGGAATGGGATTAGACCTCTACGAAAAATCCCCTTTAGCACAAGAGCTCTTTGAAAAAGCCAATGACATTTTAGGCTTTCATATTACAGATATTATGTTTGAAGGTTCTGCAGAAGACTTAAAAGAAACGAAGGTGACACAACCGGCGATCTTTTTACATTCAGTCATCTTAGCTAAAACTTTAGGTAATACGTTTAAACCAGATATGGTTGCAGGCCATTCGCTTGGAGAATTTTCTGCATTAGTTGCTGCAGGAGCTTTAACCTTTGAAGACGGTTTAAAATTAGTATCGCAACGCGCGCAAGCGATGCAAAAAGCCTGCGAATTACAACCAAGTACTATGGCTGCCGTTTTAGGTTTAGAGGATGCTATCGTGGAAGAAACATGTGCAACTATAGACGGTATTGTTGTTGCTGCAAATTATAATTGCCCTGGTCAGTTAGTGATATCTGGCGACGTTGAAGCGATTAATAAAGCTTGCGAAGCACTTAAAGAAGCGGGTGCACGACGTGCTTTAGTATTACCTGTTGGCGGAGCATTTCACTCACCACTTATGGAACCTGCTCGCGAAGAATTAGCCGCTGCTATTGAAAATACGACATTTAGTACGCCTCATTGCCCAATATATCAGAATGTAACGGCGACTGCCATTACTGATGAAAACGAAATAAAAGCAAATCTAATTTCGCAATTAACAGCACCTGTACGCTGGACACAATCCGTAAAACAAATGATTGCTGACGGAGCGACACATTTTACAGAAGTTGGTCCTGGAAAAGTATTACAAGGATTAGTAAAAAAGATACACAGAGATTCTGAAACGGCTTCAGCAACTTTTGAAACTAACGCTTAATTCACCTCTAATTTTGAATAGAAACATATTTATTACGCTTCTGATCGTCTTTAATATTGCTATTGATCAGATTACAAAAGTATTAGTGCGCGCTAACTTTGAGTATCGAGAAATAAAATCGATTATTGGTGATTACTTTATTTTGCAATATGTAGAAAATAAAGGAGCCTTTCTCGGTATGGGAAGTGACATGAATGCTTCTTTAAAACTGATTTTCTTACTCATACTACCCACTTTAGTCTTGGGTTATGTGATATATTACATCATCAAAACCAAAGAATTAGACCGTTTAAGTCTCATTGCATTTTGTTGTATCATCGGAGGCGGTATTGCCAATGTCTTTGACCGAATCGTTTACGGACAAGTCACTGACTTCTTCTTTATAAATCTTGGTGGAGTTTTTAAAACCGGTATTTTTAACGTTGCTGATCTTTCTGTAACAACAGGTATGGTCATGCTACTATTCAGTGGAGTCTTTAACACTAAGAAAAAAGAAAAAGTTTCAGTTTAACTCGGGTTACCCTTAGTAAGCTTCCTATTGTAAACCTATTAAAAATGGGGTGATTTATAAAAAATCACCCCATTTTTAATACAAAAAAACAGCTTCTGTCAACAGAAACACTCTTATCATCTGAAACTAAAACCGTTTCATGATTTTTTTATTTGCTCCTAATTTTTTTCTCCCATTTCCATGCAGAGGACATCGCATCATCTAGAGTTAATTCAGTCGTCCAGCCTAAAACATCATTAGCTTTTGTGGTTTCAGCATAAGCCGATACAACATCACCTTCTCTTCTATCTACGATTTGATACTTTAATTTTTCTCCAGAAACCTTCTCAAAAGATTGAATCGCTTCTAAAACAGAACTGCCTGTTCCTGTTCCTAAATTAAACACTTCGAAATCAGATGTGTTTTTGTTCTCTAATAAGCGTTGAAGCGCTACGACATGTGCTTTCGCTAAATCGACCACATGAATATAATCTCTTACACAAGTTCCATCTGACGTTGGGTAATCCCCACCAAAAACAGAAAGTTGCTCTCGCAGACCAACAGCTGTTTGCGTAATAAATGGTACTAAATTTTGTGGTACTCCTATTGGCAATTCACCGATTTCTGCTGATGGGTGCGCACCGATAGGGTTAAAATAACGTAAGGCGATACTATTTAAGCTCTCATTAACTTTACACGTATCGCGTATAATCTCCTCACCGATTTGCTTGGTATTACCATAAGGGGACTCTGCTGGTTTTACAGGCGCATTTTCTGTTATTGGCAATTCGTCTGCTTGGCCATAAACCGTACATGAAGAGCTAAAAATAAAGTTCTGTTTGTTGAGCTTGGTTAATTCCTGAAGCACATAAACTAGAGTGTTTATGTTATTTTCATAATACATTAAAGGATTATTAACACTTTCACCAACGGCTTTACTCGCTGCAAAATGAATCACACCAGCCACATCATTATGCTTTTCAAAAAAAGCTTTAACGTCTTGTTTATCTTTTAAATCTAACTTCTCAAAATGTGGTTTTAAGTTTGTAATTGCAGTAATGCCATCTAAAACTTCAACAGAAGAGTTGCTTAAATTATCAATAATAACAACCTCAAAGCCTTCATTCTGTAATTCTACAACGGTGTGAGACCCGATAAAGCCTAGACCACCAGTGACTAAAATTTTCATATTTCTAATTTATGTTTATAAAGTTTAAAATTGTCGTTGTGATAAATTCAATCTGCTCATCATCTAGCTCTGTATGCATAGGTAAGGATATGACTGATTGCACTAATTGATTGGTGACCTCAAAGTCATCTTCATTGTAACGATCATCTAGATATGCTTTTTGTCTGTGTAGCGGAATTGGATAATAAACACCACAAGGAATGTTCTTTTCTTGTAAATGTGCCACTAAAGCATCTCTATCGACCCCTTTTAGATTTAAAGTATACTGATGAAAAACATGGCAATCGCAAGTATCACAAATACTATCACAGGCTGCTAATCCGCTTGGTGTTGTAATATTAGGATGATTTTTAAAGGCTTTGTTGTATTGTCTTGCTGCATTTTGTCTCGCTTTATTGTACGTATCTAAATACGGTAATTTTGCATCTAATACTGCTGCTTGAATAGAGTCTAATCTAGAATTGACACCAACGACATCATGATGATAGCGCTCGTACATCCCGTGATTAACAATCCCTCTTATCATATGTGCTAAATCATCATCATTAGTAAAAATAGCACCACCATCACCATAGCAGCCTAAGTTTTTAGATGGAAAAAACGAGGTGGAAGCTGCATGTCCAATTGCTCCTGTTTTGGTCTTAGAACCGTCTTTATGTGTATAGTCAGAACCGATTCCTTGTGCATTATCTTCGATGACATATAGATTATGAGCTTTCGCCAAATCCATAATAGCATCCATATTTGCTGCCAAACCAAATAAATGAACAGGCACGATAGCTTTTGTTTTTGGTGTAATGGCCTTTTTTATCGCCTCGACATCGATATTAAAAGTTATAGGATCTACATCTACTAAAACTGGGGTTAATTGCAATAGAGCAATCACTTCTACGGTCGCTGCAAATGTAAAATCTGCTGTTATCACCTCATCACCTGGCTTTAAACCTAAACCCATCATCGCAATCTGCAAAGCATCCGTTCCGTTCGCACAGGGTATCACATGTTTTACACCTAAGTAATCTTCCAAGTTTTTTTGAAATTGATGGACTTTAGGACCGTTAATAAAAGCGGCACTATTCATCACTTCTTCTATCGAAGGATCTACTATATCTTTAATTTTGGCATATTGACCTTGAAGGTCTACCATTTGGATTTTTTTCATTCTGAAGACTACATTTTTAATATGAATAAAAAAGCCTAACGCTCTACACGAAAGTACGAAATTGTAACGGCTATGACAACGCATTTAATTGAAAGAAATGTATTTTAGCACAAATCTTTATCTTTGATAATACTTTATTCCATAGGAATTTACATTGCTAGTTTTCTGATCAGACTCTTGGCACTATTTAACCCTAAATTGAAACAAGGAGTTGAAGGAAGAAAAGAAACTTTTGAGAAACTTAAAAGTGCTCTTGCTCCAAACGATAGAACCTTATGGTTTCATTGTGCTTCTTTAGGGGAATATGAGCAAGGCTTACCTGTTTTTGAAGCTTTAAAAGCGAAGCATCCGGATTATAAAATTGTCTTATCCTTTTTTTCACCTTCGGGTTATGACGTTCGAAAAGACACAAAAATCGCTGATGTTGTCATCTACCTTCCGCTCGATACAAAGGCGAATGCAAAACGTTTTTTAAACCTTGTAAAGCCAGAGTACGTCATATTTGTAAAGTATGAAATTTGGCCAAATTTTTTACTCGAAATCAAAAAGCGCCAACTTAACGCCCTTTTAATTTCGGCCGTTTTTAGAAAAAGTCAAAGTTTTTTTAAATGGTATGGTGGCTTTATGCGCTCAGCGTTATTTGGTTTTAATCACATCTTCACACAAGATGAAAACTCAGAAACCTTACTTAAAAGCATCAACTATCAAAATGTTTCAATTTCTGGAGACACCCGTTTTGATCGGGTTTCTAACCAACTGAAAGTAGATAATTCGGTGTCTTTTATTGAAACGTTTAAAGATGATGAATTATGCATCGTCTTTGGCAGTAGCTGGCCCGATGATGATCAGCTTTATATCGACTTTATTAATAGTAAGGCAAAGGAAGCTATTAAATTTATTATTGCTCCACATAACGTAAAAGCAAGTTATACAGCTTCATTAAAAACACAATTAAATCTCAAAACAGTCTGTTATTCTGAAATGACTGATAAAAATTTAGCAGATTATAAGGTGTTTATAATGGACACCATAGGGTACTTAAGTAAAGTCTATAATTACGCAGACATTGTTTATGTCGGTGGTGCGGCTGGAACTACAGGTTTGCATAACATTTTAGAGCCTGCCGTTTTTGGGGTTCCAATACTCATTGGAAAAAATTATGATAAATTCCCTGAAGCAAAAACACTTATTAATATCGGAGGAGTCCTATCCGTTTCAAATTCTAAAGCATTCGGAAGTAAGATGCAGGAGCTTATGGATAACCGTACGCTTAGAAAAGAAAAAGGACACCTAAACAGTGACTTTATAGAAATAAATAAAGGTGCCGTCATCCAAATCATGGATTACATTCGTATATAATAACGTTGTACGGGAAATAAATCATGAAATCATATTCTAAATTGATTGAAACTATTATTTTCGCGCATTAACAAAAATTAACACTAAAACCATTAAAATGAAAAAAGTTGTATTAAGTTTAGCACTAGTTGCTTTTCTAGGATTATCATTGACGTCTTGTAGAGACACAAAGGAGACTGCTGAAGACAAAGTTGAAGGCGCTATGGAAGAGGCAGGAAAAGCTATAGAAGAAGCTGGCGATGCTGCAGAAGAAACAATCGATGATGCTGTTGATGCCGCAAATGAGGCTGCAGAGAGTGCTGAGGCCGCAGCAAATGAGGCTGTTGATGGCTTAAAAGAAGGAGCTGAAGATATGGCGAACGATGCTAAAGATGCAGCAAATGACGCTGTAGACAAGGCAACAGAAGCTGGTAATGACGCTGTAGACGCAGCAACGGAAGCTGGTAATGATGCTGCTGAGAAAGCTAAAAAGGCTGGTAGTGATGCTGTAAATAGTGCCGCTGATAAAATGACGGGGAACTAATTATAGTTTACTCTTAAAAATTAAAAGTCTGATGAAAATCAGGCTTTTTTTTATGCCCTGTTATCATCTAAACTACTTTGTCGATTCGCTCAATTTGAGTTCACTTGGCACGACAATAGTTTTTACTTTATGATCTTTATCTTTTATGTTTTCTATCAGTAGCTTAATAGACATTTCACCAATTTTATGTGCCTTTTGATGAATAATTGAAATATTAGGACTCGACAATAGTTGTGTGTGTTCGTATCCAAATCCGACTACGGATAAATCTTTAGGAATTTCTTTTCCTAACCTTTTAGCCATATTAATAGCAACAATTCCTGTAATATGGTCAATTGATAATATCGCATCAACGGCTTTGTTCTTTTTTAAATAATTGTATATAATTTTCTCAACGTCCTTATCATCTGCGTGATCCAACTTTAAAATATTAGGTTTTAAATTATGATCTTCTAAGGCTTTAGAGTATCCCTTGATTCTTAATTGACCAACACTAAGTTCCTCGATATTACTGACTAAAAGAATATTTTTTCTACCTTCTTTCTCAATGAGATATTCCGTCGTTTCATAAAGCGATTGATAATCGTCAACAATAACTTTATCACATGTTATATCATCTACCACCCTATCGAACATTAAAACAGGTATTTTACTATCGAGAATAGCTTCTATATGTTCTGCTTGCTTTGTAACTTGGCTCTCACGAGCAACCGCCATTATAAAACCATCCACACTTCCATTAGATAACAAATCTAAACTCCTTTTTTCTTTACTTAACGTTTCATTAGAAAGACAAACGATAATATCATAATCGTTATTTGTTGCTGTCGTCTCAATACCATGAAGCACTTCTGCAAAAAATGGATTGATCACTGTTGGCAGTATCACACCAATAGTCTTCGACTTATTCGTCTTTAGTTGCTGTGCTATTCTGTTGGGCTTATAGTTAAGCTTCGTCGCCAATTCCTTCACCCGTATTCTTGTTTTTTCACTAATCTCATGGCTATTATTTAAGGCCTTTGAAACTGTTGAAACAGAAATATTTAATAGTATCGCTAATTCTTTTAATGTTGTCATTATCTTACTATTTTTAGTTCGAAAAAAGCCTAAACTGTAGCCCTTTTTCTAGTGTGTTAATTAGTGTTAGTATGTCTTTAAAATCTGGTCTATCGCTTTTTTAGCACCCTTAACTGGCAACTTACAAGTCCCATTTACGCAAACATAGATAAACGTTTCGTCTTTTATAAATTTATGCGCTAACAAAGGTAAATTACTATTTTTATCAGATCCAGAGATTAGTATATTCGGTAAATAATATAAATCTAGTTCTTTTAATTTAGAATGTGCTTCTGATCCTGATATCGCAACTTCATAATACGGATTGGCATAATTTAAATATAGCACCATCCAGTTTGTATATGCTGAAGGTGAGTTCTCTAGATTCTCATTAACGTTACTCAGCATTTGCTTTGCTAAATTATGATACGTCTTATTCGAATAATAATGTCCTAATTTGAACAAACTTTCGGCCAAAACAGAATTTGATGACGGTATGACATTATCGTAAACTTCTGTTTTTCTGGCAATTAAATTAGTGGCACTATCTGTAGTAAAGAAAAACATACGACTCTCTTTGTTTAAGAAATGTGCCATGGTATAATCCATCAATTCCTTTGCCGTATTGAGCCATTGTTCGTTAAAAGTCGCTTGATATAATTCTATAAACGCCGAAATGGTGTGTGCATAATCTTCAGAAAACCCTTCTATTGTACTTTTACCATCTTTGTAGTTATGAAACAAAGCTCCATTTTTTTGAATTTGTTTTTCGCTTATAAAAGTCGCATTTTTAATGGCTCTATCTAAATAAGAGGGGTCGCCAATAGCACGATAGGCATCTACATAAGCTTTAAGCATTAGAGCATTCCAAGACGTTAATACTTTATCATCAGTTCGAGGACGCGCTCTGCTGGCTCTTAACTGATAAAGCTTTGTTTTCCACCCTGAGACTTTTGAATATAATTCTTCTGACGTAATAGCATTGTCCTTAATAAAGGCTTGGTCGGTTTTTGTTTTATATAGAATGTATTGGTCTTTTTCCCACTTTCCGGTAGCGTTAATATTATAATAAGACTTAAATAAATCAAAATCAGTTCCTAGTGCATTTCTGAGCTCATCTTTGGTCCAAGTATAAAATACACCTTCCTCTAAAATACCGTCTTTAGTCTCACTGTCCGCATCTAAAGACGAATAAAACGCACCCTCTTGTTGTGTTAATTCTTTTTCAATAAAATTGAGTGTTTCTGTAACCGTCGTCTTATAAGACTCATTTTTTGTGATTTGATATGCCTTTGAATACAAACTTACTAGCTGCGCATTGTCATATAGCATTTTTTCAAAATGAGGCACATGCCAGCGATCATCTACTGAATATCTAGAAAAGCCGCCTCCTATTTGATCGTAAAGACCCCCATTTGTCATCTTCGTTAAACTTGTAAGCACAAACTGCTGCAAGTCTTCATCATTATTCTGAAAACTATATCTCAGTAAGAAATTTAAGTTTGCAGGCATCGGAAACTTAGGCGCTCTTTTTTGCCCACCATTCTTAAAATCTAATGTTTTTTTCAATTCAGCCACTATGGGCTCCATTTGTTGCTTGTTAAAAGGGACTTCCTCTTTATTAATTGTAATAAGATCTGAATTCTTAACCCCTTCGGTGAGTTTTTCTGCAAAGGCGATCACTTTTTCAGGATCATTTTGATACAAGGTAGACATCTCTTCTAAAATTTTAGTCCACTGTACTTTTGTAAAATAGGTGCCTCCAAAAACGGGTCTACCATCTGGTAAGGCAATACAATTTAGTGGCCAACCTCCTCGCCCAGTCATTAATTGAACCGCATTCATATATATTTGATCAACATCTGGTCGTTCCTCACGATCTACCTTAATATTGATGAAATTTTCATTCATTAGCTTGGCGACAGAATCATTTTCGAAACTTTCTTCTTCCATAACATGGCACCAATGACAGGCTGAATACCCTACAGAAATGACGATCAGTTTATTTTGATCGGTTGCCAGTTTTAATGTTTCGTCATTCCAAGCTTTCCAATCTACCGGATTGTAGGCGTGCTGAAGTAAATAGGGACTTGTCTCTTTAATTAAGTCATTAGATTTTTCTTCTTCATCTACCATAACTGAGGTATTGCTTTGAGCACAACTTATAACTAGTACAGGCAAGAGCATGATGTAAACTAATTTATTCAATTTGCTGCTTTATTGTTTCATGAAACTAAATATTCTTCAGATAAATGTATAAAAAAAGGAGCGTATATATACGCTCCTTTTGTTACTATTAAAAATTAGTCAATTTAGTTTTTAACTAACTTAACTGTTTTTGTACCATTAAGAGATGTAATTTTAGCAATATAAATGCCTTCCTTTAATTCTGACGCATCTATTGAAACTTCAGACCCACTTGGAGCCAATTTAATAACTTGCTTTCCGAGAATATCAAAAACTTGAACTGAGACTATGTCTTGCGTTCCTTTAAGCATCCAAATATTATCTGTAGGATTTGGATAAATCTCAAATGAGCTTTCTGTAACTGTATCTACTCCCAAGGTTGTAACCGCAGAAAAATAGATGTTATCTAAATAATAATCATTACCGCCAGCATTAACAAGATTAAATTGACCTAAAGAGTCTCTATCATCAGGACCTGTTGGTAGTATAATCTCTACACTGTTCCATTGACCTGGGACTAGAGTACCAATAAGATTTAATATCCCTTCAGCAGGAGAATTATCTTGTATTTGAAAGAAAATAGTATTAGAATTTGAGCTCCAAATATCAATATGCATAAACTGCATGGTAGTGGCATCAATTGGTGGGCCAAATGGTATAAATACTGTAGTAGCTCCTTGATAAAAATGCATATAATCTACAGGATTAGAATCTACGATTTGAGCAGAACTATAATTTCCAAGAGTGCTGGCTCCATTGCCCGCCCAAACTGCTCCTAAATTTTCTCCTTGAGCTGTATTAGGTCCATAAAAATCGCTAAAAACATTTATGACTTGAGATGGATCTACGTTAGGAAGTGGTGCCGCAACCATAGGCATTGCTGGTGGTGGACAATCAGGGCAGAAAGAACCGCCACAATCAACACCTGTTTCATCACCGTTTTGAATTCCGTCGTCGCACGTTGCATCTGGTGCTGCACCAAAAGTAACGTTATCAAAGTAAACGACATGCCCAGTAGCTCTAGGGCCATAACTTGGAAAAAAGATTATTTGGTCAACCGGGTTTTGAGGAACGCCTATCCATGCAGATATATCAAACACGACTTCTGTCCATTCGCCAACAACCTCATTAGAAGCAGTAACTTCGGGTAGTGCAAATCCACTAGCTGTTGCGAATTTAAGCGCAACTGTAGATGCAAAACCTTCTTGGTAAATTTGCATAGTAACAAAACTATTTGCGCTAGTGATCGTGAATGCACCAATATCTGAACCATGTTGAGATTCACATCCGGCCTCACCCCAACCTTCGTCAGTAGCAAATGAAATATCTACCTTGCCCACATTAGCAGAACCGTTTAGAGCATCTACAGATGGGTTATCGGCCACACTAAATATTACTGATTCATCCGCAGGTGGTTGAAATGTAGCCCAGGTCCACTCATTTCCAACAGTTTCAAAATCTATTGGTCCCACTTGGGAGAAGCTTAATGCCATGGTGAATAAGGCAATTAAGGACATTGTACTTTTCTTCATAACTTTTATTTTTTTTTAATTTGTTGATATTACTTTATTTGTTAAGTAATACTTCTAATTTCATAAAACTATACCAAATATATTATGTTGCGATGTTGTATGGCACAACAAAAATCATACAACGATATCGTTTTCGCAATATCAGGTCGTAAACACTCTATAAACCCTAATTTATAAAGCCTCCTGATGAATTGTTAAAGTTTTAAAATTCTAAGTCTGTAGTGTTCAGGTTGTGTTTATGTAGTGTTTATTTCTCTATAAATAAATTGCTTTTTGTTGTGCCATACAAAATCCCACATAGGAGGCTCCATAATATGCATCAACAAACTACAAGTCTAAGCAAAACATAAAAAATGGAATGTTTCAATATTCGATCTTGCTGTTCAATTTTCGATCTTTATAACTTATTGCCTAGCCGTTTTTCTTCTTATAAAAACGGAACTCTCAGACTTCCACGTTGACTAACAAGCAGCGCGTCTTAAATAGACTCGTT
>RCND010003836.1_pt1 | contig 14453 bp, 11 predicted proteins | sample 2041351 | NCBI WGS metagenome assembly RCND01 (sample SAMN09708230, study PRJNA481090) | Marine sediment metagenome, whole genome shotgun sequencing project. | biome: marine sediment; feature: ocean; material: sediment; isolation source: Sewage treatment plant 12B marine sediment (STP12B) ...
CGTCTATGGCTGCCATCGCTTGTGCGTCATTGCCGGGCGGACACTCAAGGATCTGCACGCGGCCCTGTGCGACAGGATCAAGTGCCGCCATTTCTCCGCCGGGTGGTTCTTTGCCACGAGCCTGGTCGACGGTGATGTCGTGGCCAACCTTCATCCTGTCTGCGGCGTGCTCAATGACGGCGTTCGCAGCTGAGATGATGTTTTCGGCTGAACGGTAGTTGTCGGTGAGAAAAACTGGCTTCGCTGAATAGTCATGTTCAAATTGCCTGATGTGCCGGACCGAGGCACCAGCAAATGAGTAGATATTCTGATCGTCGTCTCCGACCGCAAAAAGGCTTATGCGAAGGTCAGGATCATCGAGGCTTCGACCAGCCACCGCTGAGATCAGAGCATACTCCTCGGGCCCTACGTCCTGGTATTCATCGACCAAAAGCCAGCGGTATCCATGGACTAGGGTATCTCGCAGCGCTTCTGCCGCCGCTTTGTCCAACCCGTCGCCGCGCAAAAGTCGCACCGCGTCCATCAAGAGACTGTCGAAATCCTGGCGCTCGGCGCCTGCGTTACCTGCAAAGCTCGCACCCACAAGACGCATGGCGAGGGCATGAATCGTTGAGACTGTTACAAAACGCGCATCGTCGCCGATCAGGCCGCGCAACCTTTCTCGGATTTCAGCGGCTGCATGGCGATTGTATGCGAGCACCAGTATCCCGTTCGGGTTTTCGCGCTTAATCTTCACGAGATACGCGATGCGATGCACTAACACCCGCGTCTTCCCGGAGCCTGGCCCTGCGAGTACAAGCACATTTGTTTGCTCGCGGTCGTCTTTGACGATTTGTTCCTGAGTGGTGTTGCCCAGAGAGTCGACGATGCTTGTCCAGGCCTGCCCTGTTGCTTGTCGACGGAATTCAGTTCCTCGGCCTGGCATCCATCGACGCATAAATGCGTCCCGGTTGAGTTCGAAATAGTCTTGAGCAAGCCTCTCGGCGTCAACTATGCACTCAAGTCCCTTTTCCGCATAGGCGGCCATGACATGGGTTTGAATCGTCTGCTCTGTGTAGTGTTCTTCGAGAGGGACGAAGTTCTGGACAGTGAAATTTCCGCCCTTTGGGTCAAGATGAAGTGTAATGGCAGGTCGGAAAACTGACAGGCCTTTGCCAAGCGTCACAACCTGCTGTTCATGGAGCCAAAGGAGCGCCCTATCCATAAGCTTGTTTGGATCATTGACAGCTCCACGAAGCATCGCATCACCGTTGATCGCAGCCAGTAAGTCGCCAAGCGTCGTCTCAACTGGGATGTCCTTGCCGCGCACCCCTTTCGGAACCTTGTCAGTCAGTTGCGACAGAAGTCTCTCAGCCCCTTGCCTGCGGATATTAGCCGTCTTCTCAACCACGGACCAGGAGCGCTGCAATCGGACAAACAGGCTGCCGCGCGAAGCTCTCCGAACATGCAGGTTACCCCGCCCGCCTTCCATGTCACGCCCGTCCTGCGCCATGCCGCGCAGGAGACCTTCGACGATATCGGGGCGCACCGAGACATGGCCACGGTCACGCAGGACCTGACACGTGGCCGCAAGATTGAAAGGAGAGGGTTCGCCATTGTCCGCATCAGGGGCCTCTTCCCGCAATTGAGAAATCAGGTCAGCCTCAAGTCTTGAGGCTTCTTCGAGCCGAACACGGGACATGTCCTCGACACCCACATGCACGAAGATCGTGATGTTTGTATCGTCATTGGCAATGCCCTGGGCTTCCAGATCGGTCAGGGCCTTGCGTAGTGCCGGACCTGGCAGGCCGCTGGCCCCGCTCAGCACATCTGTTGAGATGCCTTCTTCTTTAGGCGCATTGATGATGTGTCGGACAATGTTTAGTAGCTTTAGCCGCCTGGCCTCCGTGATCTCAGCCCGATCAAGGATCGTCTTTGCGTGTTCGAGATCACGTACAAGAAGCGACGCAGGGAATATCTGGACCCGGTTTTCCTCGCGCCTCAGGAGCTTCGACTCCTCCAGCCAGGCGACCGCCGTTTTGACCCGGGTGTCATCTGTTGCTGTGTCGCGCTGGAAATCGTAGTCCTTTTCCTCTTTTACTATTTCGCCTGAGGTGGCCACGATTTCGCCGTTCTTGCGAGTCCGATTGTCCAGCCGGCGCACTGCTTTTAAAATCGCACTGATTTCATGCCGCGCCAGGCGTGAACGGGCGCTAAGGCTGAACTGGCGGTCAACGTCTTCTGTGTTGAATAGCAGAACGCATTGAGCCGGGTCCCGATCACGCCCGGCACGACCAGCCTCTTGCAGGTAATTTTCGAGAGACCCGGGAACATCTCCATGAACGACCAGGCGGATGTCCGGCTTATCAATACCCATACCAAAGGCATTGGTCGCCGCAATGACCCGGAGGTCACCAACCCTGAATGCTTCCTGGACTTCTCTTTTCTCTTCGGCGCTCAGGCCAGCGTGGTACCGCTCGGCTGTGAACCCTTGTTGCTTCAGAAACGCCGCCACCCGTTCTGTCGCACTACGCGTTGCGCAGTAGACCACCGCACCTGACGCGCCTTTATCGGGCAGGTTTGCCTCAATCGTATCGAGGATATCGGCCAGCTTCGTGGACCGTTGCGTTGGTAGCACTTCAAAACCCAGGTTCGAACGCGACGCCCCGCCATCGACTTGGGTTAATTCAAGCCCAAGGCGATCTTTGAAGTGTGAACAGATGTCCTGAACGACATCCGGCTTTGCAGTAGCTGTAAGGCAAAGCACGGGTGCGATTTCGTCACCCGAACTCTCTTTGATGAAGCGGCCAACGTAGCGATAGTCAGGTCGAAAATCATGGCCCCATTTCGAGACACAATGGGCTTCATCCAAGACCCAGAGGCCAACCTCTCGTTGCGCAAGCACGGATCGAACGGACACGCTGCGAAGTTGTTCCGGCGAAATCAGCAGGATAGCCGCATCGCCCAATCTCACTTTGTCCAAAGCGTCGTGTCGTTCCGGGAGCGACAGCATTCCGTTGACTGTGACCGCTGAGGCAATGCCCGCACGCGCCATTCCTTGCACCTGGTCTGCCATAAGAGCCACAAGAGGCGAGATCACGACAGTCAATGCGCCCGTCTTGTCAAACCGGGAAAGCGCTGGGATCTGGTAGCAGATGGATTTTCCAGTACCTGTGGGCAGGATGCCGAGAAGGCTTTCGCCCTTCATGGCGCTGGAAACGATCAACTCTTGAAGTGGGCGCCCGAACTCGTCCGCAGGCTCAGGACGAAAATCTTTGAAACCGAACCATCGATCTAAAGCTTTTTGCGGGTCATTGTTTGTGCAGCAGTAGCTGCAATTATCGTCTCCGCAGTTGCTGTCCCTGAGCTTTCTCACAATCCGCGCGGCGTCACTGAACTGCGCCCGCACCCAAGGCGGCATTACCGAGTCCCCGCCAGCCACTGAAATCCAGGACAGAGCATATGCCATTGGCCAGCCAAGGCTGGAGTCGTCGAGTCGTGCGAGGGTGCTTGCAAGCATCGATGAGCATGCCGCCCCGTCGAGCAGTCTTTGGATCGCGCCTTGTGCTTCTTCTATTCCTGGTTTTGTGCGGCCTCGAATATTAGCGAAGAGCTCATCAAAACCACCGCTCTGCGGAGACCGGCAGCACAGATAGTGGTACGACGTAAGGGCCTCGGGGGATTTGCGATTAAGCTCAGAAAATGCCTCAATCTGGTTTTCCAGAACTTCAAACACAAGCCGGGCATCAAATTCCGGATCATTCACATGACCTGTCTGAAGCCTTCCATCTTGGTAGTGTTTCACCAAGTGGTGGTAAGGGTTCCTTGGAAACGCAAGCGGGTTGAGCCAGAGCGTATCTATCGGTGCTTCCGCCAAGGCCACGAACCTCGGCGACGCTGCGACCAGATGGGGTAAGTCGTGACGTAGAATATTGTGCCCAATGACATGGTCAAAACCTTGGCAGAACGCGTCGAGTTCGGTCAAAGCCATTCCAATGTTGTTTTTGGCGACAATCTTTGGTGCATCGGAATCCTGTGCAACTGCCGCAAGCGCGAAGATTTTCGCCTTTTCGGGATCGACTTCGAGGTCGATCGAAACAGATCGACTGAGAACGTCACAACGATTGATGTTTTCTGTCTTGTTCATTTCAGGATTGCCAACTGCCTAGCATCAAGTGTCTGAGTATACTTCTTTTTTGGGTGAAACTATGGCGCACTATATGGGTCGCAGTCCAGTGACCGACGGCAATCGGTGCAGATGTGTATCGTGCGGGTACCTGGCAGCAAGGATGGTATTTGCCACTTTTCCTCTGACACCAAATTCTAGCCCGTGGTCACGGTTCAGTCTAGGTCTCAAAAATTGCTTATTTTCAAATAGATGCAAGCCACTATAGCAATGGGAAATCCGGCGCATTCACCCGCAATAACGTGTTCGCGCAAGATCGTCTATTTGACGTGTCAACGCCTTCGTAGGTCATGGCGTTTTCTCTTTATATTATTATTGCTTCTTGCTAGATGCCGCCTATGAATTTTTTTTGTGAAAGCGGTATAAAATGAGCGATGCAAAAACACCGAAAAAGGCTGAAGCTGTATCAAAAAAGAATGAGACTACTAAGACTGAGGTTGCTAAGACCACGGTAGATAAAACTGAAACGACCAAAACTGACAGTAAACCAGTAGATAGCCCGACAACTGAAGCAGTTTCATCGTCTAAGTCAGCCGCTCAATCATCCATCAGTCATTTTTCCAGTGTTTCAACGCCACAGTACCGCTCAGGATGGAATAATATTTTCGGTGATGGAACTGTCGTTAAAAAGACATTGCCCGAGGAGGCTAGCGAAACCGATTTTCCGATGAAACTTGAAATCTTAGATGATGAGGTCGATGCGATCTTGCGAAAGATACTTGATGAGACGTTTATTGATTTGGCCAAAAAGCATGGAATCGACTTAAATGGCTCAAAAAGTTCATTATGTTTTGAGTACAATATCAACTGTGAGATCAAAGAAAACTAAACTGCAGCGGCTTGATGTGGCAGAAAGAGACCGGCACCAATCTGAACCGCGCCGACAGCTAAGAGCCGCCAATATAGTTGACGCGTCGGCACACCAAAAGGTAGCTGAGGAGCCAACGCATCCCTTCAGATCCGCAGGATTTCCATGAAGTTCCTCGCCGCCCTTCTCACATCACTCACCCTGCTGACAACACAGGCTCAGGCCCAGAACAAAGCAGCCATCGAGAAGCAATTCCAAAGCTGGCTTGTTCAAAATATCTGGCCACAAGCCAGATCCAAGGGTGTCTCCCGCAATACATTCAATGCGGCCTTCTCTGGTGTTACTCTGAACTGGAAGCTGCCAGATCTGGTTCCGCCAGGAGCAAAGGCCAAAGTGCCTAAGAAGCAGCGACAAGCTGAGTTTGGCTCTCCTGGTAAATACTTCAACCGCGGGTCCGTGGATGGCGCGACATCTGTGGGCCGCCAGATGGCAAGAAGACACGCCAACACCCTCAAATCAGTGGAAAGCGAAACTGGTGTTCCTGGCCGTATCATCCTGGCAATCTGGGGCCGCGAAAGCGGGTATGGGCGCGCCGCCATTCCCCATGATGTCTTTGAGGTGCTCGGCACCAAGGCCTTCATGAGCACCCGGAAAGATTACTTCCAAGGCGAACTTATCGCGGCTCTTGAGATCGCGCAGGCAGGTCATGCTCCGAGCGGTGCTATGAAAAGCAGCTGGGCCGGCGCACTTGGGCAGCCACAGTTTATGCCGTCGAATTTCCTGAGATATGCGGCCGATGGAAATGGCGATGGGCGGGCTGATATCTGGACTTCAGAAGCCGACACAATTGCCTCTATCGGCGCCTATCTGGATCAGCATGGATGGGTGACCGGTCGGGACTGGGGGTTCGAGGTCACGGTTCCTTCTTCTGTCTCCTGTACCCTTGAGGGACCGGATCAGGGGCGCCGTATCTCCAAATGGGAAGAGATGGGTATCGGGCGCATTTCAGGGCGCCCGTTCCCTGACCATGAAAGACGTGGTGAGGGCTATCTGCTGATGCCGGCGGGGCGCGGCGGACCTGCCTTCATCGTGACCCCAAATTTCTATGTCCTCAAAGACTACAACATGAGTGATCTCTATGCCCTCTTTGTGGGTCATGTCGGGGATCGCATCCAATACGGAGTTGGAGACTTTGCTGCCCGTTGGGGTGCAGTCGACAATCTTTATCGATCAGATATCGCAGCGATGCAGCGATCACTCGAGAAGCAAGGCCATGATGTCGGCGGATCTGATGGTTTGCCAGGATTCAAAACCAGACGTTCTATCGGACGCTGGCAGGAAAATAATGGTCAGAAGCCGACGTTTCCCCGAAAGAAGAATGAATTTGGACTAAGCGCTCCCGATTCAGCGCAACTTGATCGCCCTTTGGGATCGATTGGCTCATTGGCGGGACGCAGGAAAGAGGGAACTCATTCGTCAGGCCCCGCACAAATGGCCGCTCTAGGTGCTCAGTATTGGGGGCAGACTTAACCTAACGGCCCCAGCCAGGCGCTGAGGTACTTAACATGATGGTTCTCTTAAACTTATTCTGAGCGATCCGTAGCCGGAGCTGGTGTGCGAGAAGCTGCACTGATCAGGTCGTAGAGATCGTCCGAAAGCGTATAAGAGATGGCGTCAAGAGACGGCGCAAGTTGTTGTACAGACCGGGCGCTGATAATTGGATGGGTGACACCGGGATTTCGAGCAACCCAAGCAACAGCGAGTGTAGCCGGAGAAACACCAAATTTGTTTGCGATTTCGGATAGATTGCGTGCTGTTTCGTGCATCCAGTCAGCGCCGTATCTAACTTTATACATGCTATCGTCTGTAATCCGTCCATTTTGTCCGCTGGAATACTTGCCTGTTAGCAATCCACCTCCAAGTGGTGAGTATGGGGCGACACTATATCCTTCGCTAAGAGCCATCGGCAGGATTTCCACTTCGACCTGTCTTTTCACCAGATTGTACATCGGTTGAAGAATGTCGATGTGTATGCCATTTCTTTCAGCGACATTTGCGGCTTTCATTGTCTGCCACGCAGAAAAATTAGAAACACCCAGATAGCGAAACAGACCGTCGCCCTGAAGCTCAGCCAGCGTTGAAAAAGTCTCTTCCAGGGATGTTTCATTGTCCCATTGGTGAAGATAGAACACGTCGATCATGTCCGTTTTCAATCGTTTGCGACTTTCATCCAATTGGGAGCGGATGTTAGATGATGTTGAGCCCCCAACAGACGCACATTTTGTCGCAATGATAAGTCCATCACGTTCAGTGGCTGCAAATTCGCCAAGATACTGTTCGGATATCCCGTTGGTGTAAACGTACGCCGTGTCAAAGAAATTCAAACCAGCAGCTCGGCTGGCTTCATACAATCTTTGGCTTTCTTCTTTTCCGGCTTTTCCACCAAATTGCATTGTACCAAATGAAAACTTCGATGCAGGTGTTCCGTCTGCGGCTGTCAAGGATGGCGGTCTCATCGTGTCTCTCCGAATTTAAGCCGCAGTTTCTCTGACCGAGGTCCGTAGGTTTTGTTTGCAGCAGCTAGGGAAATCGAAAGTCCCGGTGCATTTTTGCATTCACCGGGACAGGTATTGGTTCAGATTACTGGTGACACCCGCGGAGTCAACAATTTGAGTGTCTTACCTGAGACCGAAAACGTCTATTCAGGATCAGCAATCCCAATTTTTGGTCCTGCGCTCTCAATATCCGCTCCTGCAGCAAGTAGAATATCCTCCCTGTAGCGCCCCGCGACAAGTTGCACCCCGACGGGAATCTTGCCGACCAAACCTGTTGAAACTGCCAGACAGGGTAGTCCCAACACAGGTAAGGCGCGCTGTGTCAATTGGGCTTCCATAATTGCCTCAAACGCAGCTTCCGAACGAACATCCTGCTGCTGAGAAAACGGAAGTTCCCCAGATACCGGGCAAATTAAGACTGGGTATTTCTGCATGAACTCCTGCCATTCGCGCACTAGCGCTACGCGGGTCTGCAACGCACCCAAAAGGCTCTCAACATTGACTGGGTCAATTCGGTTTTCCATCTGCTGATATACAAATTGGGAGTCCGCTTCGGCTTCTTTCTCGATCAAGTCGCCTGCGCCAACACGCATTTCGGTCATCCATAGTTGTTCGTTGATTTTCGCGGCAAGATGCATAGAAGGGCATTGAACTTCATCGACAGTCCAGCCGGCGTCTTTCAGCCTTTGTGTGGCGTCGCGAAGCGCAATTTCGACCTCAGTTGCGACCGACATCCCGTCCGGGGCAACTGTCAACGCGGCGCGTCTTGGAAATTTACCTTGATCATACGGTACTGGCACCCACCAGGGATCGCGCAAGTCCTCTGCCGACATTGCATTCAATGCGATCCGGATATCCGCAATTGTCCTGGCAATTGGACCCGAAACCGCCATCATTTGCGCGCCGATGTGTCGGTCCGCGCCGGAAGCGTTGAAAGCTGGCACGCGCCCTAGTGTTGGACGTAGCCCGTGCAGACCACACGCATAAGCAGGATAACGGATCGATCCTGCGATATCGGTTCCATGTCCTATCGCGCAAATGCCGCTGGCCACAGCTGCTGACGCGCCGCCAGAAGATCCACCCGGCGTGATCGTTTTGTCGCAAGGGTTGAGCGTCTGGCCATGCAGGTCGTTCTTGGTGAACCAACGCAACGAGAAGGCCGGCGTATTAGTTCGCCCGACAATAACGCCTCCTGCCTTGCGAAAATTCGAAACAACAGGACTGTCGGTCTCAGCGATCAGGTCCTTAAGGAGCTTCAGCCCGTTTGTCGTGGCATGCCCCTTTTGGTCTATGTTCACTTTTACAGTAACGGGAACACCACACAAAACACCTGGGTCCTTGCCTTGCGCGATAGTTGCGTCCACAGCGCGCGCCGAAGCGAGAGCTTCTTGGGGAAACTCCTGCACCACCGCGTTAATCGCTGGATTGACGTCATCCATCCGCTTCAGGTGTGCCTCGGTCACTTCAACGGCGGATAACTGTTTAGACCGGACCGCATCGGCGATTTCTGTTGCAGACATCCGCCAAAGATCGGTCATTTCGGTGCTCCTAATTTTGTCTATCGTATTTCGAGAGTGATAGCATTGCGTCAGACGGTTCAATGGCACTGGACTGTTTTACTTGGCAGCAGATGCGGTTTCAGAACATACAAAACCGTTCATGCAACGCCTTTAATACCGAACCAAAACATAGTGGAGTAGGTGCACTTTGGCAAAGCGCTACTGTTCGTACGAAGGCCGCAATGCGGCAATTGCTCGGCGGCGTCGGATATCCTATTTCAGAACAGGACCAGATTTGGCCTGACCAAACAACAATACTAACGCTGAGACCCGAAACTTCGACTTGTCCTCATTGCCGCAATGACCACGACGAAAAGCTGTGCTTTCATTGAGCTCGGGCCAGAGTTCACGGTGTCTCAAAGTCGGCCTTCGTCGCGCGCTTTCTGGATGTCAGCCGTAGCGCGCCGCGAACCGCCGCAGGATTTCGCCGGGCACGGTCACATTGGCGGCATGACAGGCCTCAATCAGCCGTTCGGCATCTTCCGGCGGGAAGTAACCGTGTTTGCGGTAAATGTGAATGCGGCGCTCGAAATCATGAGCATCCGCCTCCGGGTGAAACTGGGTGGCATAAACGTTCCGGCCATACCGGATCATCTGAACAGGGCACGGGGTAGAACCCAGCAAGTGCACCGCGCCAGGCGGCACGCTCTGCACTGCCTCCTTGTGGCCAACAAACACTTCAAATTCCACATCCAGCCCATCCAGAAGCGGGTCATCCGCCCCGCCGGGCATTAGGGTGCAGACCGATGGTCCGACCGGCTCGCTGTAGCGCACCTTGCTCACCTCTCCTCCGAGATGGTGCGCCAGTATGCCCAGCCCGTAGCAGCATCCCATGAACGGATGATCCCGACCAGTGATCTGTGGCATCAAGCTCAGGATCTGGCGTTCGATCCGTGCCTCCAGCCCACTTTTCTGCTCCGGTGTGTCGCTGACACAGCCAGGTCCGCCTCCGACGATCACGCCCGCATAGTCAGTCACGTCCAGATCGGCCGGAATATCCTCTTGATCCACGCGAATACGATGAGTCTGATCCGGGGTCAGTCCACATTTGCCCAGAATGGACACATATTCATCGTCCGACGCGTCAGTTTCCGGGCGCAACTGCAGGATCAAAAAACGTTTCATGCGGCTGCGTTAGCGTCAGAGCGACGAGAACACAAGGAAAGCGAGGATATGGCAGTCTATGCAGGTGAGTCTGGCATCAGTGCTGAAACCATTAGCAACGCCATTACTCTTGCTGACTGGTATCTGGCTGAGGCCGTACGCTTGCGCGACTGTGCATCAATATCAGGTATCGTTGATCCAGCCCAACGCGTTTTACGGTACTGGTCAGACGGATGGCATTGAAGCGGCAACGGGGGCTGATGGCATCATCTTTTGAACCATCAACACCTGCTGCTTCATTTCTGAGTTATCGCCTACGGGTTCGTGTTTTGATCCATAAATTCGATCATTTCAGCCGCGATCTCGCTGCCATATTCTTCAAGCGCAAAGTGACCCGTATCGAGCAGATGGAACTCAATGTTGTCCAAATCACGCTTGTAAGGATATGCCCCATCGGCCGGAAAAATATGATCGTTCTTGCCCCACATCAGCAGCGTTGGTGTTTGATGCTCGCGGAACAGGGCCTGCCATTTTGGATATTCGGCAACGTTAGTACCGTAATCCAAGAACATCTCGAGCTGTACTTCTTGATTGCCGGGACGGTCCAGCAAATATTGGACATGCCAGAAATTATCAGGGCTGATTGCCTCGGGATTTTGGGTGCCGTGGGTGAACTGCCACTTTGTCGCGCCCATCTCCAGAAACCCGCGCAGCTGGTCGCCATTTTCCGATGAGGGATCGGCCCAATAGGCTTTTAATGGGTCCCAGAACTCGCGCAGGCCTTCTTCATAAGCGTTGCCGTTCTGGATGATAAATCCAGAGACCCTCTCAGGGTGTTCTGCAAACATCCGGAACCCGACGGGCGCGCCGTAGTCCATCAGGTAGACCGCGTATTCTTCGACGTTCTTCTGGTCCAGCAATTCCGTGATGATCGCTGCTGTGTTGGCAAACGAGTATTCATAGTCCGCAGCATCCGGCATATCCGACGCACCAAACCCAGGGTAATCAGGAGCAATCACATGATATTCGGTCGCAAGCTCGGGGATCAGATTGCGGAACATATGCGATGACGTTGGAAAGCCATGCAGCAACAGGATCGTTGGCTTTGATGGGTCACCGGCCTCGCGATAGGCAATCTTGATGCCGTCAATGACTTCTGAGCGAAATGAAGTTTGAGCGGGGTCTGCCATGGCTACGGCTTCAGCTGCGATTACAGACGAAGGGGTCATGATCGGCGATGCGATGGTCAGCGCCAAAAGGCTCGCGCTTAGGACTGATTTAAGGGCATTGGACATTTGGGTTTTTCCTTGTTTGGGGTGGTAATGAAGTAATATGGGAGGCTGGAAGTGGCGCGGGAATCAGTCGTTCTGACCAAGCGCCAATCTCAGTTTTTTGTTCTCTGATTTCATTCGAGCGAGTTCGTCTCGTATGGGTTTGAGTTGTGGTTCCAACTCTTCCAATGTCATTCGCTGAGGGATGTGCTGCGGGCAGTTCCAGTCGAGTGCTTCAACCGTGATGATAACCGCGCGTTCAGGGCGCCCACGATAAGACTTGTCCTGCAACTGGGTCATAAGTTCCGGGTTGTCGGTCGTACTGATCAACTTGGCCCGGCCCCAAATCTTTAGTCGTCTACGATTGGGATAGTCCATCAGGATCATCGATATGCGATCATCATCCGTAAGATTGCCAGCGCTCAGGTATTGGCGGTTCCCGCGAAAATCAGCATAAGCAATTGTTCGATCATCCAGCACCTTGAGGAAACCGAGGGGGCCGCCGCGAAACTGCACATATGGCCAACCAGATTCTGAGACTGTGGCTTGATAGAAGCCATCCCTGCCTGAGATGAACTCAGCTTCCATGGGACCGATACGATCGCCACGGTCAGCCTCTGGTTTCAGGAACTTCGAGTACCCCTCCGCTGACCCGTTTTGTTGCTGGAGAGCAAGAACGGAGGGCGTAAAACTAATCTCTGCGAATGCGCGTGACATGATGTGTTCCTGTCTCAGGTGGTTGAATATGGTTGGGCTCAGAGGCCCAAATCGGTGAGTCCTGCGTGATCGTCGGGTCTGCGACCCAGCGGCCAGCGAAACTTCCGCTCTACTTCCGAAATGGCGAGATCATTGATGCTGGCGATGCGCCGGCGCATCAGTCCGTCTGCATTGAATTCCCAGTTTTCATTCCCGTAGGATCGGAACCAGTTGTTGTCGCCATCCCGCCATTCATAGGCAAAGCGCACAGCGATACGATTGCCCGTGAACGCCCATAATTCTTTGATCAATCTGTATTCGTGTTCTCGGGCCCACTTGGCAGACAGAAGCGCCTCGATCTCATCTCGGCCCTGAACGAACAGCGACCGGTTCCGCCAGGTGCTGCATTGGGTATACGCCAATGCCACTTTGCTCGGATTGCGTGAGTTCCAGCCGTCTTCTGCAGCGCGTATTTTTTGGACTGCAGTCTCTTCGGTAAAGGGTGGGACTGGTGGGCGGGTCATTGGCTTGCTCCAGGTGACTTATTCGGTGAATCAAGGGTAACCGATCGGTAACTCTTGTTGACAACATAACTGTACTGATCGGTTACCTATGTCAAGCACATCGGTAGAGAATAATGCGATTAGGTCACCAATTTCGTGAGTAACTCGTTATTTTTTAAGAAAAATAAACTTCTGCTTGCGCCTCTTACGCGAAATCAATATATACCGATCAGTTAATTTAGGAAAGAAAATGAGACCTACTAAACGAGACGAGCTGGTTCAAAAAGCGCTTCACGCGTTCTACCGAAACGGCTTCCACGCGACCGGGATGGATATGCTTGCGTCTGAGACAGGCATATCTAAGACCTCAATGTATAAGCACTTTCGCGCGAAGGAGGACCTGATCCTCGCCGTTTTGCGTTTGCGAGACGAGCATTTTCGAAACTGGCTCTATCGCCGGATGGAGAAACTGGCCGAAACGCCCCGCGGTCAACTGATCGCTATGTTTGACGCGCTGGAAGAATGGTTCGATGAACCCGGTTACAGAGGCTGCTTGTTCATCAAAGCAACGTCCGAATATCAAGATTCCAGTCATCCCATTCATATGCAATCGGCTGATCACAAGCGAATGCTGGAAAGACATATCACCAATCTGGCGCAGAAAGCCAAGATGAGCGATCCTGCTGGACTGGCTCGTCAACTGTTGCTGTTGAAAGAAGGCGCAATTGTAACTGCGCATCTTGGGCACACTGAAAAGCCTGCGCAAAACGCCAAAACTGCAGCAATAGCCCTGATTGAAGCAAATTGCGGATAATCGGATCTCAAGGTGTATTTCTCGTCGCCCTACTCAGCACACCCAAGGCAGTTGCTTGCAGGTTGAGACGAGATGATCAACAAACAACCGCAGCCGCGTAGACTGGTAGCAGTTTGGTTGGTAGACCGCTTATAGATCTCGATTGGGCCATGTAACATAATCCGGCAGTACTGGGTGCAAGTCTTGGTTTTTTTGATGTATGCGGCAACTTAAAAAACAGGAAGAAGAGTAATGCCAACCCTCTCTTAGGCGGCACGGCATAAGATGTTTCCAGAATCCGACTTAAAATCCTGGTCAGACCAATCTGTTCTATTTGGCCCTCAGCATCCTTATAGCTCCACTCGTGCAGACCGCTGTTTCCTGTAAAGTCCGTTTCCTTCGTATGTTGGACTCGCCAACTCTGAAGGTCCGGTGTTTTTTACGAATCCCCGGTCTCCGCCTTTGTAGGAACACTGGGGCTGGCCATCGGCGTCCACAGTTGCGAGGAAAAAGAACCTTGCGTTTCTGATAAAGTCGCGTTCAGCTTCGCTAAACTCTTCATAAAAATAAGTGCTTACGCACACGATCTGCCAGTTTAGTGCACACGAAACGTTCCTGAAGATCGCGGATTTCATAGCTAAAGTGGATCATCTTTAACTCCCGCATTCCTAAGAATATCATCACAGATCTGCGAAATGCTGAAATGCAGCGGATTCCGCCCGCCCCATTGAGGTTTTTGACTTTTCTGTGCATAGGATGCCAACCTCAACCGGAGTTCGCCGCTGTGCTCAAAACCCGCATCATTCCATGCCTCGATGTCGCAGATGGCCGTGTCGTAAAAGGCGTGAATTTTGTCGATTTGATCGACGCGGGCGACCCTGTGGAAAGTGCCAAGGCGTATGATGCTGCTGGCGCAGACGAGCTTTGCTTTCTGGATATACACGCCACACATGAAAACCGGGGCACGATGTTTGATGTGGTCACGCGCACAGCCGAGCA
>RCND010001243.1_pt1 | contig 14451 bp, 10 predicted proteins | sample 2041351 | NCBI WGS metagenome assembly RCND01 (sample SAMN09708230, study PRJNA481090) | Marine sediment metagenome, whole genome shotgun sequencing project. | biome: marine sediment; feature: ocean; material: sediment; isolation source: Sewage treatment plant 12B marine sediment (STP12B) ...
TTTTTGACATCTTTACAATGTCTCCACCAAATTCATAACTTTCTTCCCAGTGAAACCCAACCTCATCTTCGCAAATAAGTTTCCCGTCCTTAGCATCATATATAGACTTGCGCATATCTTCCTTTGCGATCTTACAGATCAATTTTGAAGTCGTAATCACATAATGCGTTTTATCTTCTTTGAGGTCTAAATGGTTGTATCCCTCACTGGCATATTTGGTAATTGCATAAGAAAAATCCTTATCGAAAATCGTTTTGGTACTGTATCTGAACCTTAAGACACTGTCTCTACGAACAGTTACCTGTAATACCACATAGTTTTCACTTGTAAAATAAAAGGTATCAACGTCTTTTCGGTAAGAAATTATTTTAGATGGGAATAAATTCCCTTTGTTTTCCAGCTCCGTATTTAAAATCATAAATCATCATTTTATCTCCCTGAGGGCAGCATATTTTACAGCTTACAAACCTAATGAAAATCGTTAATTCAATCTGTATGGATATCCTAAAAATACCCCGTCATTTTTATGAAGAATCAAAAAATAACGAGGTATTACTTATAAAAAAGTAAATATTGTACTATATTATCTTAAAGGCGACCAAACTTAGTGGTGGCAAGGTAATGGCTGCAGAAAACGGTCTTCCGTCTCTGGTTTCCTTTTTTATACTAATCTCTTTTGAATTGCTGATACCACTACCAAAATACTTTTTAAAATCACTGTTAAGGACTTGCTTTAATTTCCCCTTTCTCGGGAGTCCAATTTGATAATTCTTTCTTATCACAGGATTGAAGTTACACAATACAATCACATCTTCTTTTTCTTCATGACCCTTGCGAATATATGAGATTACAGAATTTTCTTCATCTCCATAATTGATCCACTCAAACCCTTCTCCACTGAATGCTTTTTCATACAGAGCAGGGGTAGTTTTATAAAACGAGTTAAGATCCTTAACAAAGGTTTGCAAGCCTTTATGTGGCTTAAATTCAAGTAAATGCCAATCTAAACTTTGAGAAAAATTCCATTCTCCAGACTGGCCAAATTCACCTCCTTGAAACATCAATTTAGTCCCGGGGTGTGTATACATATAGGCGTATAATAATCTTAAATTTGCAAATCGCTGCCATTCATCTCCTGGCATTTTATCCAGAAGTGATTTCTTACCATATACAACCTCATCATGAGACAAGGGCAACATAAACTTTTCTGAAAATGCATAGGCCAAACTAAAGGTTATTTCATTTTGATGATGCCTTCTATATACTGGATCCTTAGAAAAATACTCTAAGGTGTCATGCATCCATCCCATCATCCATTTCATCCCAAATCCTAAACCTCCAAAGGCTACGTCATTAGTGACTCCTGTAAAAGCAGTTGATTCTTCAGCTATTGTCTGAATTCCATCAAAATTGGCATAAACTTCCCGATTAAAATCCTTTAAGAAATCAATGGCATCCAAATTCTCTCTTCCTCCAAATTCATTAGGCTCCCATTCCCCATCTTCACGTGAATAATCGAGATAAAGCATTGAAGCAACCGCATCAACTCTTAATCCATCGATATGGTATTTATCAAACCAATAAAAAGCATTACTGATCAAAAACGATTTTACTTCATTTCTTCCATAATTAAAAATAAGACTCTTCCAATCTTGGTGATATCCTTTACGAGGATCTGGATGTTCATACAAATGAGTTCCATCAAAAAAGCCTAAACCATGATCATCAGAAGGGAAATGTGAAGGCACCCAATCAAGGATAACTCCAATATCATTTTGATGTAATTTATCACATAAATGCATAAACCCTTGGGCCGTTCCAAACCTTGAGGTTGGAGCAAAATATCCGATAAGTTGATAACCCCAAGAAGGGTCATAAGGATACTCCATAATTGGCATCAACTCTACATGCGTAAAATTCATCTGCTTCAAATAGCTTACAAGCTTATCTGCCAATTCCTCATAACTTAAAAAACTATTGTCATCTGTATTTCGCATCCAAGAACCTAAATGCGCTTCATATACTGCATAAGGTTTATCCAGAGCATTTTTATCTTTTCTATAACCCATCCAAGCCTTATCCTTCCAGTCATATCCTCCTATACTTGAAATAATTGACGCGGTATTAGGTGGCTTCTCATATGAAAAAGAATAGGGATCTGACTTCTCAGTAACGATGTCATTATGACCTGACTTAATCTTGTATTTGTATCTCATCCCTTCTTTGGCATCGGGAACAAAACCTTCCCATATACCTGAAGCATCCCATCGCACATTTAATCGATGCTGTTTCTCATTCCAAAAATTAAAATCTCCAATGACCGATATCGATTTTGCAGATGGTGCCCATACCGCAAAGTAAGTTCCTTCTACTCCATCAAGTGTCATTGGATGAGAACCGAACTTTTCATAAAGTCGGTAATGCTTTCCCGATTTGAATAGATCTACGTCAAATTCAGTAAAAAGACTATAATTGATTACTTCTGCCATGTCATTAATGATTTATAATATTAGAAATTCCTTTTAAAGGAATCAAAGCCCATCGAGGACGTGAATTTAATTCATATCCTATTTCATAAACGGCCTTTTCAAGCAAACAATATTTAAGAATAAATATTCGCTCCTGGTTATAGCCAATATTTAAATTGGCATCTTGTATTTGATCTATGTAAGTGCCCAAAAATACACTTGTCAGATAACAGTATAAGATCTCAGCTGCCTCAAAAAGTTCATCCTGAGATCGGTTAAACGAGTCCGAATTATTAAAAATAGTTGCGTAAATCGCATAATGGAAAGACCTGAACAAACCGGCCACATCTTTTAGCGGAGGCTGCTTCACTTTTCTATCACGGATCGTACTTTCTGGTTCACCTTCAAAATCCAAGATATAGAAGTCCCCATTAGTTACAAGTATTTGCCCAAGATGATAATCACCATGGACCCTGATTCGTTCCCCCTTAAGTTTTGTCCAATCAAAATTTGTGATTCGCTTTCTTATCAAAGTTTTTTTCTCCAAAAATTCCTTAGCCAAATCCAAGGCCATGCCATCAAGCTTATGCATTCTGTTCTCAACAGTATTGAGTCTATTCTGAAACTGATATAAAAGTCTGTTTTTTAACCATACTTCATAATCCCCGTTAAAGTGATTTGGGGTAAACGCTGTATCCTCAAATTCAGAGCCCAAAACAATATGCATTTCAGCTGTTCTCACAGCGAGCTGTTTTATTTTAACCAAAAGATTAAGCCCCACCCAATCAATGATTTCAGGTCTAACTTCATTAATTTGAAGCCTGTCAAACATATCCACCTTTGGCAAACTACCAATGTCAATATGTTTGGAATTCAAGTTATGAAATACGCCTTTTAATTCTTTTAGCATATAATCCCATGCATCTCCCTCATTAGGTACCAATTTCTGCATCAGGGCTATAGTTACATTAACATGATCAGAATCAATAATATTCAAACTACCCTGATAGTAGGGTGTGTTTTGAAAATCCTTGATTTCTGTTAGAAACCTGCTCATTTCATAATCAGGATTTTTATCTGCAAAAATCCTTCTAAAGAATTTTAGCACATACTGGTCATTATAGATAATCGAAGTATTGCTTTGTTCCAAACCCATGAATCTGGACGACTCATATTCAACATCCTTAAAAGATTCACTTCTATGATATTGAACCTTTGTCTTATCAAAAGGCGCCGCTCCTAAAATTCTTTCAAAAACCAGTTTTCTAAAGGCTTCTAAATTTATCGCATCAATAATAAAGCCCTGCTGCCCTTGAATATTAATTGGTAGTATACGGTCACTCTTTGCAAAATTGACATCTGTAACGAAGGCAATTGGCAAAAAATAGTGATGGAAAAAAGCCTCAACAAAATCAATTTCTAATAAGAGTCCAAAGTATACTTCACCATGTTGTTGAATCCTAAAGTATTCACTAAGTTCAATATACTTTAGCTTACTCGATTTCCCTCCATACCACCTTTGTTTTATAATATAATCTTCAAGTACTTCTGACAAGAACACCTCAATAAAATCTTTATTATCAAGCAATTCTTCCCAAACACCTTCAAATTCAAAAGTGGACTGCAATTTCGTTTTTGTGGCCTTATCTGGCATGGGTTATTTAATTATTTCAAAAATATGAAATGGCATATTAGGATGTAATTCTACAAAATTCCACTCACCATTCCAAGTATATTGTATATCTGGTAAAATGTCTCTGATTTTTAATTGGTCGTTCGGGCCAATTCCCAAATCATGAATGGGTAATTGAACTGTACCACGTTGTGCATGATGATGATCAAGACTGATAACCACAAAAACTTGAGATGTCAGCTCGTCATTCCATTTATAAAAAGCTAATAATTGATCATTATCAATATGGCAAAACTTAATATTATTAGTTTGTTGTAAGGCCTCATTTTCTTTTCTTGCCTTATTGATTCCTGAAATCAATTTAATGAGCCAATTATCAGCGGTCCAATCATAATGTTGTACTTGAAATTTTTCCGAATTCAAATACTCTTCCCTGCCAGGAAGCGCCTGACTGATCATTTGCTCAAAAACTGGTCCGTAAATACCTATATTCGAACTCAAGGTTGCCGCCAAAACATAGCGCTGAATATGCTTTGATTCATTAGCACCTTGAAGATGAAAAGGATTAATATCTGGTGTGTTTGGCCAAAAATTAGGCCTCATATATTCTGATTGCTCAGTCTTGGTCAATTCTTCAACATAACCGATCAATTCATGTTTATTATCTCTCCAAGTAAAATAGGTGTACGATTGTGTAAAACCTTGTTTGCCCAATTGCTCCATAATTTTAGGCCTGGTAAATGCTTCGGCCAGAAAGATGATATCTGGATGCTTCTTTTTAACTTCATTAATAATCCAATTCCAAAAATAAAAAGGTTTTGTATGTGGATTATCTACTCTGAAAATATGAATACCGCAGTCTATCCAAAAATAAAGAACATCAAGACATTCTTTCCATAAACCCTTAAAATCCTCAGATTCAAAATAAATAGGAAGAATATCCTGGTACTTTTTTGGAGGATTTTCAGCATATTGAACGGTCCCATCAGGTCGCCATTTAAACCAAGAGGGATGATCTTTCACCCATGGATGATCAGGAGCTGCCTGAAGCGCATAATCCATAGCTATCTCAATATCGAACTCTTTTGCCTTCTTTATCAATTCTTTAAAATCATCTAAAGTCCCCAGATCAGGATGAATATCAGTATGTCCACCTTTTTGGGATCCAATACCCCAACAAGAGCCTACATCGCCTTTTAATGTGGTTGTTGTATTGTTCTTACCTTTTCTATTTACCTCTCCAATTGGATGAACTGGAGGGAAATAAAGCGTATCAAATCCCATGTCAGAAACCCTGTTCAACAACGGAATACATTGTTTAAAAGTCCCATGCTCTCCTTCATTTTCAGAAGATGACCTTGGGAAAAATTCATACCAAGTACTAAATAATGCCTTTTTTCTGTCGACATAAATAGGTAAAGGGCTAGAGGTATTTACCAGAAACTTCTCTGGATATTTTTCAAATATTAGTTTTAATTTTTCACCAACTGCCTCTTGGACTGCAACATCATAGGTTTCCTTATTTTCAAAAAGATTTATTAACTTTTTAAGATAGGATTTTTCCGTTGTATTTGCTTTTTCACCAACTGTTTTTAGGTATAGTAATCCTTCTGCCAATTCAGATGTCACTTGCTGCCCATCAGCTATTTTTCTACCAATTCCGTATTGCCAGTTCAAGGCATAATCAACCCAAGCTTCAATTTTGTATGCATACTCTCCTTGGTTCTCAACTTTGATAGTTCCAAACCAATCATCATTATTTCCGGGAGACATCCTTACTTCGGACCATTTTTTCTCACTTTGATGTTTGTATAATATGGATGCCGCCATGAGATCATGCCCATCAGCCAATATATCCGCGGAAATATTTACCAATTGCCCTATTACTCTCTTAATAGGCAACTCTCCGCCATTGATCTGAGGCGAAACACCTTCAATAACCACTCTTTGCTGCTTTTGCATGCTCCTCAAATTTATTCTTAAATGACGTATCCTTTCGGGATAGTAGCTCCTTTTTTAATTACAACAATACCCTCTCTAACGCAATAAGTATCTGTCTCTTTGTCTTTCAAATGTGTCCCTCCATTGATCCTGACATCATCACCTATGCGACAATTCTTATCAATAATGGTATTTTTAATAAAACAACGTTCCCCAATACCCATTAAAATTTTGGTTTTGTTTCTGTTAATTTCATCCAAAGTTTCGTAAGAATCATTACCCATCATATAAGTATTGATAACTGTTGATTCATTACCAATTCTTGAGCGAATTCCAATAACGGATCTGTCAATTTTTGCAGCATGAACAATACAACCTTCTCCAATAACACTTCGATTTAATGTAGTCCCAGAAATTTTTGAAGTTGGCAGCATTCTGGCTCTTGTATAAATTCTTTTATTTCTATCATATAAATCAAAAGCAGGAATATCATCTGTTAATCCTAGATTGGCTTCAAAGAATGAATCAATATTTCCTATATCTGTCCAATATCCTTCATATTGATGACTTGTTATTTTATGTTTGCCCAATGACTGAGGGATAATTTCTTTTCCGAAATCGTTTGTGTCCGGATTTTTCATCAATTCGATCAAAAGATCTCTGTTGAATATATAAATACCCATAGAAGCTAAATAATTTCTTCCTTTAGATTTCATCTCATCACTAACCTCAGAGGTCCAATCTGGTAAAAGCTTTTCTTCTGGCTTCTCAATAAAAGAAGTAACTTCATTTTTATCATCTGACTTCAATATCCCAAATGACGTAGCATCTTTTGCATTTACAGGAATCGTAGCTATAGAGATTTGAGCTCCAGTCTTTATGTGTTGTTCAACCATCAAATTATAATCCATTTGATACAATTGATCTCCAGAAAGAATCAACGCGTATTCAAAGTCATGCTGTAAAAAATGATGCAAACTTTGCCTCACTGCATCTGCAGTTCCTTGAAACCAATTGCCACTCATTGGTGTTTGTTCAGCAGCAAGAACATCTACGAAGGCCTGGCTAAAGAAACTAAAATGGTAAGTGTTTTTTATATGTCGGTTCAAGGACGCCGAATTAAATTGGGTTAAGACATACATTCTCTTTATATCTGAATTGATACAATTAGAAATTGGAATATCAACCAATCTAAATTTACCGGCAATTGGCACCGCTGGTTTTGACCTACTTTCTGTTAAAGGATATAATCGAGAACCTTGTCCTCCTCCTAGTATGATTCCTAATACTTTTTTATTGAACATATTTATGGGGTTAAAGATTTGTATAAAGTTAAATATTCTTGGGCTGATTTATCCCAAGAATGATCAATTCTCATGCATTTTTTTATTATTCTTTCTAATTCTTTTTTATTTTTATATAATTCCCTGGCCCTCAGCATAGAATCGCAAATATCTTTTACTGAAGCCTGCACATGACAGAGTCCAAATCCATCATCTCCTATATCAACAACTGTATCATTCAAGCCTCCTGTTCTTCTTACTATGGGAATTGCACCGTACCTTAAGGCATACATCTGATTCAATCCGCAAGGCTCAACCCTAGAAGGCATTAAAAGAAAATCAGCAGCTGCGTATAAATTATGGGCTAATTCCTCATCAAAACCTATAACGCAAGCATAATTTTCATTAAAATGAAATCTCAATGATTTCAATTCAGATTCAATTGAATCCTTTCCTTCACCAAGAATGAACAAAGAACAATCCTTCTTCAACATTGACTTATACAATACTGCTGGCAGTAAGTCTGCTCCCTTCTCATTAACTAATCTTCCTATAAAAACAAATAAAGGTAAAGATCTATCAAAACCAAATCTTTCACACAGGTCTATTTTATTGGCCTTCTTCCCCATTGTAAAATTTGCAATACTGAGGGTTGCGTCCAATATCTTCTGCTTCATTAAATCAGCGATTTATATAAATCCTCTACTTGTTTGGCAATAGCAATCCAATCAAATGTTTCTTCCACCCTTTTTCTTCCATTCTTTGCCATTTGACTTGTGAGTTCTTTGTTTGCTATCAATTGATTGACCCCATCGGCAAGGTCTTTTGAAAACTTATCCGGATCCTTTGGCTCAAAAGGAGCCTCCTCCTGCTGCTCCAATGGCACTAACAAACCAGTCTCACCATGAACAACAACTTCTTTTATCCCTCCAACGGCACTTGCAACTACAGCAGTTTCACATGCCATTGCCTCAATATTGATAATCCCAAAAGGTTCATAAATAGAAGGGCAACAAAATACATCTGCGTGAGAATACAACTGAATTACCTCTTCTTTTTTTAACATAACATCAATCCAAATGACATTATCTCTTTCTTTTTTAACCTCAGCTACACTATCCTCCATCTCTTTTGCAATCTCAGGAGTGTCAGGAGCCCCGGCGCAAAGAACAATCTGCGTATCAGGATCTATATACTTAACGGCATTAACGAGATGAATAATTCCTTTTTGTTTCGTGATTCTACCCACAAACAACACAAAAGGTTTTGATTGATCAATACCGTATTCTTCTAATGTTGAAACTTTATCCGTTACCACATATTCTTGAAGGTTAATCCCATTATAAATTACCTTAACCTTTTCCTGATCTACATTAAAATTATTGAGTACATCTACTTTAGTTTCTTCAGAAACTGCAATAATGGCGTCAGCCATTTCAATCGCAGTTTTTTCAACCCACGAAGAAGCATCGTAACCTCTGCCCAATTGCTCTCTTTTCCATGGTCGCAATGGCTCCAATGAATGAGTTGTAATCACCAAGGGAATTCCGTAACAGAGCTTGGCCACTATTCCTGCAAATTGAGCATACCACGTATGGCAATGAACAATATCAGCATCTACCTCCTCTGCATTCATATGGATACAGGTACTTAAAGTCTTAAACACAGCCTTAAGTTTATCATTTGAATTATCAAAATCAGCATTATCGAAGGGAAATCCTTTTACAGATAAATTCCCATCCTTTTCATCCTGATCTCCAAAGCATCTAACATCAATGTCCATTAATTTAGATAATTCTCCTGCCAAATATTCTACATGAACTCCTGCTCCTCCATAAACATATGGTGGAAACTCTCTGGTATAAAATAATGCTTTCATTTATTTAATGCTTTTATTAGAATAATTTTTAACTAAGTGTGAATCTGTCTCAGGGTTCCAAACAGTCGTGTCAATACCGTTTAATATACCTGAAAATTTGTCGTTTTCTTGATTGATAAGCTCTTCCAGTCCATTTGCATTCGCTTTCAATTCTTCCAAATAACCGGGAGATACAGTTGTTACTCTCCAGGAACTTTTAATTGCAGTTGCCAAAGGATTAATAGAACCGTCCCAATCAATAAGACCCATTTTCTTTAAATCAAATTCTGGAAAATATTTGAGTTTATCATAGCCAAACTGACCTTGATATTGGGCATTGTGAATTGTAAAAATCGTTGGTATTTCTTTTAAACTTTTGAATCTATTGGTATTCGACATTAGAAAAGGAATAAACCCCGTCTGGTGGTCGTGACAATGGATAATTGAAGGTTTATTAACCTTTCTTGATATCCAGTCTAATACGGCCAATTGAAAAGCCAAAAATCGTTCAACATCATCTTCATATGAATAGATATCTGAACGATCTAACAAACCTGGTATATCAACTAGAAAAATCGGGAACTCCAAAGGGATAATTGGCCTCAGAATTTCATATTCATAACGAAGTCTTCCAAGCTTTAAATAGCCAGTATTTACAACTTTAAACTTATTGTTCCTTTTAAAATCATTGTCATAAAAAGGCATGACAACCTTTGACTCAACGCCTAGATTTTTTTGGTATTTTGGTAACGCGCCTACAACATCTGCAAGCCCACCTACTTTAGCTACCGGAAAACACTCCGCGCTGACATTCAATATCTCCATGATAATTATACAGAATAAAAACCTACACCGCTGAATATCAATGATGTAGTTTTATAAGTTTGATTTTTTTAAGATATAAAATAATTATGTTATTCGAAAAAAAATCAACATTTATATTAATTCGACACAAAAAATAAAATGAATTATTATGAAACATGTTTTTTTCTACCCCAAAATTTCAGAATTACCCATGTCTCACTCTTTAACACTAAAAAACACACGCCTATTAGCGATGTGTTTTTTTTAAGTCAAACTTTATGTCTACTTAGCCAGTTGACTATCTTCAGTTTTGATTGACTGATAAGAGGGATGCCCTGTTTGCCAAAAAGCAAAACCGAATATATCGGCAAACTCTTCAAACGTTTTAGTTTTTGAATTACCAATACCATGGCCGGACTCATAATCAACTCTAAAAAGAATTGGATTATCCGAAGCATTTGCGGCTTGCAATCTTGCCGCAAACTTACCTGGTTGCCAGGCAATCACACGAGGGTCATTCATTCCTGCCGTAGCCATGGTTGCAGGATACTTGACCCCATCTTTAATATGTAAGTATGTGTCCATTTCATATAATCCTTTGAACTCTTCCTCAATAGCAACTGTTCCAAACTCAGGGGCATTGACTGGTCCATTAGGGGAATTTTCCATTCTAACCGGATTCATACAGCCAACAGAAGGAATAGCCACAGCAAATAAATCTGGTCTGTCAGTCATTGCCCTTCCTACTAAAATACCACCGGCACTACCTCCAAATATTGCCGTCTTTTCAGGTGAACTATATTTATTCTCATGCAAGTATTCTGCGGTCGCAATAAAATCCTTCCAAGTATTTGGTTTCGTACTCTTAAATCCGGCCTTATGCCACTTATCTCCAAGTTCTCCCCCACCGCGAACGTGTGAAACGACTAATATCCCTCCTTCATCTACCCATGAAAGAAAAACCGGCCAAAAGAAAGGTCTAATTTCGTTCCCATAAGATCCATATCCATATAGCATCAATGAATTATCGCCATTTTTCACCATATCCTTTTGATAAACAATAGATACCGGGACCATAACTCCATCATGTGAAGGAACCATAATTTCTTCAACAACTAAGTCATCAAATTCAGGATACTCAGGTTTAAACGAAAGCGTTTCATCCTTAAATGATCCATCTCCTTTTGAATATTTATATCTGTGATTATCATTAGTCCATCCAGCGATACTTATCCAAAAATCATCATGATTAATATCTTTATTACTGATACTGACCCTACCTGCAGCATAAGGCAGGTTGACCTCATTAAATTCACCGCCGTCTAAGTCAGCAGCATATAGTTTACCCTCAACGCCATTTTTCATTGTTGTGAAGTAATAACTGTCATTTGTAATAACAAAATCTCTTAAAACTTCGTCTTTTTTTTCTGCCACTAATACTTCTGCATTATTGACATTCGGATTATTCAAAGGAGTTTTTAAGATTTTATAATTTGCTGCATCTTTGGTTGATCTGAAATAGAAATAATCTGAATCTGAATAAAAATCTTCAATTTTATCCTCTCTGGAAACCAATTTTTTCCATGCCACTTTTTCATTTTTCAATTCATCAGAGCTAGCGTAAAATATTTTCATATTATTCTCAACTGTTGAAATAATAGCATATAACAGATCAGTGTCTTTATCATATACCATTACAGGATATTCTTCGGCCAAGATTTCTAATTCAGGATACATAAGCCTTGATAGCATTTCTTTATCGGAACTTTGATCCTCACCCACATTGTGATAATATGTTTTGGTATCATGCGTGGCTTCTTTCTCATGAACATCATCAGAATTATACTTACCATAAAAAAATGAATCCCCATCAGGTAACCAACTCATAAAGGAAGTCCAGCATGGATACAACTGATCTTTATAAAACGATTCATTCTTCACATCCATAACCATAATAGTTGCATTTTCAGCACCATTAGCAGACACACTTACTCCAATCTTACTCCCATCCTTGTTGGGAGATATCGAAGAAATGGTATAATGCACCTTTTCTTCTGTTCGGAATTTTTCTGGATCAAAAAGTAATTTTTCCTTGCCGTCGAATCCATTCCTGTAGAATAATTTTCCTGTCTCATCTTGAGGCGTTTCTTTTAAATAGAAATACAAGTCATTTTCAGTGATATTTAAGGAATAAATACTGTGAGATTGTCGTTTGTCAAATTCTTTGAATTTGGCTAATAATTGGTCACGACCTTGAATTTTATCTAGAACGCCTCTTGTATAATCACCTTGGCCTTTAAACCATTTATCAACATCAGGGTTTTTAAGATCTTCCAAATATCGATAAGGATCATCTATTTTTTGTCCAAAATATTCGTCGGTAACAATTTTAACAGGGGCAACAGGTTGAGATTGGGCAAAAGTCAGCATTTGAATTGCCAGAAAAAGGACTAGTAAAAAACGTTTCATAAGGTTTGATTTTTGGTTTAAAAATGACCGGAGGCAAATATAATTGCATCAATAAAAAATCAATAACCTATTCTATTTCAGGAACTCATATTCAAATTATACAATTTCCTTTAGCAGTGTAAATATAATTGAATTTATCCAATTTGGAATAAACCGGCAATTCACAGCAAGATGAGAAACTCAGATCTGCTTCAATTAAACTCAATCCTAAGACTATATCTAAGAATTTTTCCAATACTGAGGCTTCGCATCTTCAGAAATCTGATTCCAATATTCTTGATTTACTTTATGCTTGCCGTCAAGCGTTTTTAACCTTCTTTGAAAAACGTATACGGTAGGATTAAAAACCATGTCGGTTACCCCAATTGTGTACAATTGAGGCTCATCCTCACTTTTTCGTTTTTCTTCTTGGATAACAACTTCAAAACCATTGAATTCAAGTAGTTTCTTTAAAAACTCCAAGCGATCCGGCTCAATTTTTTTTTCCACAAAGGTCACTCTTTGTTCGCCTATGGCACCAAACATATGTTTTCCTTCTAAACCCATATTCTTATAAAATACTTAATTGATAAATATATTCATAAATCGGACTGTAAACACCAATAAATAATACCCCGACTACAGCAAGAATCAGCCCTAATTTCATAGTGAAACTACTATCAAAATAAGGTATTGCCTGATCGCTTTTTCTAAGGAACATAGCCCTAATCACAAGCAGGTAATAATATAAAGAAATGGTAACATTCACTACTGCTATGAAAACCAGAAAATACAAGCCTTGACTAGCTGCGGCAGTAAACAAAAAGAACTTACCAAAGAATCCAGCCAAAGGTGGAATCCCAGCCAAAGAAAACAAAGCTAGCATCATAATAAGACTGAGCTTAGGATTTGTTCGATACAGACCATTATAGTCATCCATGTTTTCTTTCCCTGTCTCAGTTGAGATTGATTGAACAACCCCAAAAGCAGCCAAATTTGTAAACACATAAATCGATACAAAGTATACTACAGTTGAAACCCCCAATTGATCATTTGAAAGAAACCCTAACAAAATAAATCCAGCTTGAGCAATTGATGAAAAGGCTAAGAACCGTTTCATATTCTGTTGCCTTAAAGCAAATAGATTTCCAATAAACATCGTTGCTATTGAAACAATATATAACATTGAGGTAGTTACAATCTCGAAAGGCTTCATAACAGTAAATACAATGATCATTAATATCATCACAGCTGACCCCTTAGAGATTACTGACAGATATGATGTAACTCCAATGGGTGCCCCTTCATAAACATCAGCGGTCCAAAAATGAAATGGAACCAGTGAAATTTTAAACGCAAGACCTGAAAAGAAAAATAAGAATCCTACTAAACTCAAATTCGAATACGTTAATACTTGGGCCACCTCCTCAAAATATATACTTCCTGTGGTGGCATAGATTAAAGAAACTCCAAAAACTGAAGTCCCTGAAGCAAGAGCCGCAGACAGAATAAACTTTATACCCGCCTCTGCAGAAGTTCTTTTCGTTGTATCAAAAGCAACCAAAGCAGCAATGGGTAAGGCTGACAATTCAAGCCCTAAATAAAACATTAGAAAATCGCCTGAGGAGATCATAAAGTACATTCCTAACAAGGATGATAACATCATTATAAAAAATTCAGTTGACTTATGCTGATCCACAATCTCTCTTTTGATCCATTCAGCAGATTGGAGTAAAATAATCAGAACACCAATGTTTAAAACATTCTTAAACAAATGCACAAGTTGACTCGTTTGATACATTCCTCCAAAAAGCACTCCCTCCTCCATTGGCATAAAACCCATTAAAGTATGAAGCCCAAATATCACCAAGGCCCAATTAACTAAGGCTTTTTTGTTGTTTATGAAAATTTCAAAGATTACAAGAAGCAAGATCACAGCCAGCAAAAGCAGCTCTTGTCTCATTAATAAAAATCCTCCTAAATCCATTTTATATCAATTTTAATAAATCTTCTATT
>RCND010001244.1_pt1 | contig 14450 bp, 11 predicted proteins | sample 2041351 | NCBI WGS metagenome assembly RCND01 (sample SAMN09708230, study PRJNA481090) | Marine sediment metagenome, whole genome shotgun sequencing project. | biome: marine sediment; feature: ocean; material: sediment; isolation source: Sewage treatment plant 12B marine sediment (STP12B) ...
TGGAAAGAATTAGTGTTTCTGGTTCCGTAAATGATTTTACGAAGTTTAGTCTACACTTTGAAAAACGTATTCCTTTAACTCCCCATGTTGTTGCCATTATAGGCGCATCATCAGGCTACACCTTTTTTAATGATTCCGACAGTAATACTAATTCTTTCCAAAACTTTGGTTACGCTGCCCATTATTTTTTAGGTGGTAATATTGTAAGACCTCGCAAAGATAACTTTGTGCTTCCTGGCCTAAAAGAAGATGAATTGGCGGTAACTCAATTTACAATGATTAATATGGCTGCACAATTTAGGACTATTCATAAAGTATACCTAACTCCGCATTTGAACCTAGGGTCTGTTGGATTTGCAGATTTTGATACTTATTCGAACGATTTTTCATCTCCAAACGGTCGTTGGGATGAAAGTATTACAACAAGTTTTTTATTAACTGCTGGGGTCACGGCCTCATATAACTCAATTTTAGGGCCTATTAATTTTGATCTTTCTTGGGTCAATAATGTAAGTAACATACGCTTATTTTTTGGCGTCGGTTATCATTTTAACCGATCAAATTAATTGTATTGACATTGAGTGTCAAAATGAAATCTAACATGTCTGATTTATAATAGTGGTACCTAAATTAAACGGTTTTAAAATTATTGTTCATCGAGATACTACTTCGAGAAAAGCATATTCGTATCCCGATACGCTATTGAGACTCGTTTACAGCTGGTTCTTGCAACATATATCAATCTAATTTTGGTAATTTAAAATTATCAAGCGCACTTGATTGTTTCATCATCTGTTCAATTTCCTCTGATTTTCTTGGCGCTTTCACGGAAAGATTTATAGGACCTTCTAGAGTGATTAATATATCATCTTCAATACGCACAGCAATACCCCACCACTTTTCATCACACTTACTACCTTCAGGAATATAGATACCTGGCTCTACTGTAATGACCATATTTTCACCAAAATTTCTGCTTGAAGATACATCATGAACATCCAAGCCAATATGATGTGAAGTACCATGAGGAAAATATGAATGTTTCTCATCTGCTGAATTGATTATACCTAACTTCACTAAGCCTGTATTGATAATATTCTGAGCTGCAATGTGCGTTGCGGAAAATGAGTTTCCTACTTTGGCTTCGGCTATTCCTGCTTCTTGTGCTTCATAAACGAGGTCATAAATAGCTTTTTCTTCTGTACTAAATTTTCCATTTGCAGGAATTGTTCTAGTTACATCTGCTGTATATCCGCGATATTCGGCTCCTAAATCCATTAAAACCAAATCATCGCCTACTTTAGTCTTATTATTTTCTACATAATGTAAAATACAACCATTTGACCCGCCACCAACAACTGCAGGATAACCTTGATATGCAGCCCCATATTTTTTATATACAAACTCATGTACACCTTGTATTTCCGTTTCAGACATGTCTGGATGCATCGCTTTCATAATTTCTATCTGTCCTACTGCCGAAATTTCAATAGCCTTTTTCAATAATTTAAGTTCTTCAGGTAGCTTAGTCTCTCGCAATGACGCCATTAATGTACCTAGTATTTGAATATCAATATTCGTTTTTGGAGCTTCCTCTAATTTCAATACTATTTTTTGTTTAAACTCATTTCGTAATTCGTTTGATGTCGCTTTTTGGTAACCAGTCAATAACTGATCTTTTTTTAATTCAGGATAATAATCAAGATATCTTCCTAAGGTCTGTGCAACATTGGCACTATTCTCAATTTCGGTCGATTTGATCATATTATAAACCTGTGCCTTAGTAGGGTCGGGAAGTGTCTCTCTATCAAATCCTATTTTTTGCTTTAACTGACTCGTTAAATCAAATATATCCGCCACATTACTTTTAGAATTTCTGTAGTCATCCTTAAAATCAAAAAGTAAAACTTTGTCAAACTGCTTGAAATCAATACTTAAATTTTTAAATGCACTACCATTAAACGCATTCAAAAAACCCAATTCATTAATCGCTCCTTCTACACCGATTCGTCTTCCTGTCCACATTTCAGCCCTTTTATTTTTCTCTTGCACATAGATTAATTCATTAAAAATAGCATCCTTGTCAGATTGAGAATCAGAAAAAATTAGCAGTACTGCATCAGGTTCTCTATAGCCTGTTAAGTAGTAAAAATTAGGATCTTGATGATAGACATAGTCAACATCATTTGCTCTATTTCGAAGCGGGTTGGCAAAAAATATAGCAACACTATTTTCTGGCATACTCTTGCGCAAGGCCTGCCTTCTGTTCTTATGAAAATCTTTTGAGAGAAAATCTGTAGGTATTAATTCTTGTGCACAAAAGTTTTGGAAAATCAAGATTGATAATACTGTGAGGAAAATATTCTTTTTAAACATTGTCTTTTTGTTCATAAGCGTCAAAAATACAATTAAAATGCTGTGGTCAAAAAGAGATTTTATTAAATATTTGTGAATTATTTGACTTCAAAATACTGATATCACAAAAAAACTGATAAAGCTACTAAAAATGATGTATTTCTAATTTTATCTTTTACATTTGTGATATGCAAAACAATAGAATTACATTTTGTACACCTTCTTTGCCTGCATCGCTAGGCTTTGTAATTTCTATGAAAACTATTATGACCCTTAGGGGTTAATTATACACATATCATCTGCATACACACATCTTTATTCAAGAAAACAAGCTCAAATATTAAATAAAATCTTTAAAATGAAAGTTTTAAAATTCGGCGGAACATCGGTTGGCTCAGCAAAAAATATTAGATCGGTAATCAATATCGTTAAAAGCAACTCAGAAAAACAATTAGTAATTGTTTCTGCATTTTCTGGAGTAACTAATTTACTTCTTGAAGGAATTCATGATATTCTAGATAATAAAAATTCCTTCGACTCTATTAGCGCTAAAATAGTAGATATTCATTTAAATGTAATTAACGAACTTATTTCAGACGAGACTGTAAAAAATACAATTTTCAAATATCTACATACCGAGCTCGATAAGCTAAAACAACTATATCAAGGAATTTCGTTAATTAAAGAATTAACACCAAAGGCAGAAGCCAAAATCGTGAGTTTTGGTGAATTATTATCATCTTTCATCATCAAGGAAGCTATGCAAGCCAATGGCCTCAACGCAGAACGTATAGATGCAAGAGAGTTAATAGTTGCAAACAATAATTATTCAAATGCACTGGTAGACTTTAAAGTAACAAACCAAAATATTCAGGCCTTAGTCCGCCAAACTACCTCAAATGTGATCATTATTCCTGGTTTTGTAGCCGCCAATAAGAAAAAGGAAACAACAGTACTCGGTCGTGGGGGTTCTGATTACACTGCCGCGATTATTGCTGCGGCCTTGGACACCGATGCTTTAGAAATTTGGACTGACGTAAGTGGTATGTACACTGCAAATCCTAAAATAGTAAAACAAGCAAAACCTATTGCGCAAATTTCATACGAAGAGGCTATGGAGTTAGCGCATTTTGGCGCGAAAGTTATTTTTTCACCCACAATTTACCCGGCATTTAAAAAAGAAATTCCTATTTACATAAAAAATACCTTCAAACCAGAAAAAGCAGGAACATTAATCACCAATAAACCCAACGAAAATCAGTCTCCCGTTAAAGGAATCAGTCACATCGAAAATATTACCTTACTTACACTAGAGGCTCCTGGTATGATTGGAGTACCTGGCGTATCTAAAAAGGTATTTGAAACATTGTTATTACACAACATACATGTCAAATTAATAACACAATCATCTTCTGAACATTCTATATGCTTAGGTATTGACGACGTCAATGCAGATACCGCAAAAGAAGTAATCAATACTGTTTTTGAATTGGAAATTTTTAAAGAACAAATAAACCCACTCATTATAGAAAAGGACTTAGTAATCATTGCATTGGTAGGTGAAAAAATGAAAAGTCATCAAGGAATTAGTGGTAAAATGTTCAGTACATTAGGTAAAAATAATGTGAATATTAGAGCTATCGCACAGGGAGCATCCGAAAGAAATATTACAGCCGTTATTTCAAAAATAGATGTAAAAAAAGCCTTGAATAGCTTGCATGAAGCATTTTTTGAAGACAACATAAAACAAATTAATATTTTTATTACTGGTGTCGGTAATGTAGGAAGTAAATTAATCAATCAAATCCAACAACAAAGGGCATACCTCAAAAAAAATCTCGCAATTAACTTAAGAGTTGTTGGTCTTTCAAACTCTCGAACTATGATTTTCGATGAGTCAGGTATTGATTTAAAACAATGGCAAGAGGAGCTCCCTAACGGGGAAAAAGCTTCTTTACAGGGATTCTTTTCAAAAGTAAAACAGTTAAATTTAAGAAATAGTGTTTTTGTAGATATTACGGCGAACGAAAAGGTAGCCAATCTCTATCAAGATTATTTAAAAAATAGTATTGGCGTTGTTGCATGCAATAAAATAGCATGTTCAGCTACGTTAGAAAGTTATAAAAAGCTGAAAAGGCTATCTAAGAAATATGATGCACCTCTCCTATTCGAAACCAACGTAGGTGCAGGGTTACCAGTTATTGACACCTTGAATAATTTAATTGCCTCGGGAGATAAAATTAATACCATTCAAGCAGTCCTATCTGGAAGTCTAAATTTTATCTTCAATAATTTTAATGATACCGTTAGTTTTTATGACGTAGTCAAGCAGGCACAAGAGGAAGGTTACACAGAACCCGATCCTCGAATTGATTTAAGCGGAATTGACGTTGCAAGAAAAATTCTTATTTTGGCTCGTGAATGCGGAAATGATATGGAGCTAAATGATATTGAAAATGATTCATTTCTAACAGTCAGTAATTTAGCTGCTGATACTGTGAGTGACTTTTACACCTCACTAAAAGTAGATGAAAAACATTTTCAAGAGCTATATGCTTCAGCAAAAGCAAACAACTGTCAGTTAAAATATGTGGCAGAATTTAAGAACGGTAAGGCTCAGGTAGGCTTGAAAGAAATTCCTGTCGGACACCCATTTTATAATTTAGAAGGTAAAGATAATATTGTGATGTTCTTTACAGAACGGTATCCAGAACAACCGATGATTATAAAAGGAGCTGGTGCTGGTGCAGATGTTACTGCTTCGGGATTATTTGCTGACATTATTCGAACTGCCAATAATTAAATTATGGATCAAATCAGAATATTTTCACCGGCTACTATTGCTAATATTTCCTGTGGGTTTGATGCCTTAGGGCTGGCACTGGACGCCTTAGGAGATGAAATGCTATTTCGTAAAACTTTAAACAAAGGATTGCAAATATCTAAAATTGAGGGAGCTAACCTATCTTTTGATATTGATAAAAATGTTGCTGGTGTAGTAGCAAACGTTATGTTACAGCAACATCCCGTTGCGTTCGGAATTGAGATAGAGATTTACAAAAATTTCAAACCTGGAAGTGGATTAGGAAGTAGTGCTGCCAGCGCTTCTGGGACTGCCTTTGCTATTAATGAATTACTCGGAAAGCCTTTTTCAAAATTAGAATTAACGAAATTCGCTATGCTCGGTGAAGAAGCCGCCTGCGGTTCTCAGATAGCCGATAACGTAAGCGCTGCCCTCTATGGAGGATTTATTTTAGTACGAAGTTATGAGCCTTTAGATATTGTACAATTACCAACGCCATCACATCTTTTTGCTACTGTAATTCATCCTCAAATAGAGATCAAAACAGCTGATGCAAGAAATGTACTAAAATCAGAAGTGCCTTTAAAAGATGCTATTACGCAATGGGCAAATGTTGGTGGCTTAGTCAGCGGATTATTTAAAGATGACTACGATTTGATCGGTAGATCCTTAAAAGATGTGATTGTCGAACCAGCTCGCAAGCATTTGATACCACATTTTGATACAATCAAACAAATGGCTATTCAATGTGGTGCGCTGGGTGCCGGTATCTCTGGGTCAGGCCCTACTATTTTTGCCCTGAGTAAAGGTGAAGAAATTGCAAAAAAAGTAGCACAGAGTATGCATGATGTGTATGTTAAGACGAATATAGAATTCATCATCTATACTTCTAAAATAAATTCAGAAGGTGTTAAAATTTTAGATCAAAAATAATATGAACTATTATAGTTTAAATAAAAAAGCCCCCAATGTTTCTTTCAAAGAAGCAGTTATTCGGGGTCTCGCTCCAGATAAAGGATTGTATTTTCCTGAATCAATCACACCATTATCGAAAGACTTTATTGAAAATATTGCGACATATTCTAATGAAGAAATTGCATATCAAGTTATAAAACAATTTGTTGACGACGAGATTCCTGAAAAGGAATTGAAAAAAATCATAACCGAGACATTGTGTTTTGATTTTCCAGTTGTAGCTATTGAAAAAGGTATAAAGACATTAGAATTATTTCATGGTCCTACCATGGCGTTTAAAGACGTAGGGGCGCGTTTTATGGCGCGTTGTTTAGGTTATTTTAATCAAAATAATGACCAAGAAGTTACGGTATTGGTCGCAACATCTGGTGATACAGGTGGTGCTGTCGCAAGTGGTTTTTTAGGTGTTGACAAGGTTAATGTCGTGATTCTTTATCCGAGTAAAAAAGTAAGTGAAGTTCAAGAAAAACAATTAACGACGCTTGGGCAAAATATCAGTGCCTTAGAAGTTGAAGGTACTTTTGATGATTGTCAGGCTATGGTAAAAAATGCCTTTTTAGATGAAAGCTTGTTAGATAAAATGCAGCTGACTTCAGCAAATTCAATCAATGTAGCACGTTGGCTTCCACAAATGTTCTATTTTTTCTTTGCTTATAAAGAATTGACAACAACAGATAAAAAATTGGTGTTCTCGATACCCAGTGGAAATTACGGTAATATTTGCGCCGGTATGATGGCAAAAAAATTAGGCCTCCCTATTCATCAATTCATTGCTGCAACGAATGCCAATGATATTGTTCCACAGTATATGGAGACAGGCGAATACCATCCAAAACCTTCTGTGCAAACAATTTCAAATGCCATGGATGTTGGCGATCCAAGTAATTTTATTCGCATTCAAAAAATTTATAATGGTAAGTTTAATGCATTAAAAAAAGATCTTCACTCCTATGCATTTACCGATTATCAAACACGCGAGGCCATACTGCATCTGTATGAAGAGTGTAATTATATTGCTGACCCTCATGGTGCCGTAGGGTATTTGGGAATAAAAACATATCAACGTAAAAATCCAGACACAATGTGTGTGTTTTTAGAAACGGCACATCCTGTAAAATTTTTAGATGTTGTAGAACCCGTTATAAATACATCAATCGAATATCCCCCTCAAATCAAAGCCGTTATTGATCTAAAGAAAGTAGCGTCAATGATCAGTAATTATGTTGAATTAAAATCTTTTTTACTCAGTAATTAATCATTAGTTTTGTTTCAATATAAGAGATGGCATTCTGAACATTGAAGAAATTCTATTCAGATATTTAACGCTATTCTTTTGATTTAAACGAATATTCAAATGAAAAATACTGCTTTAACATCTATACATGAAGCTCTTGGGGCTAAACTTGTACCCTTTGCCGGATATAATATGCCCGTTAAATATGAAGGTATAAACATAGAACATGAAACCGTTCGCAACGGAGTTGGTGTATTTGATGTTTCACATATGGGCGAATTTTTAATTACAGGTCCCAATTCCTTAGCCTTGATTCAAAAGGTCTGCTCTAACGATGCCTCAAAATTATTCGATGGAAAAGCACAGTATAGTTGCTTACCAAATACATCTGGTGGTATTGTAGACGATTTGATCATCTATAGGTTAGCAGAAGAAAAATATTTACTTGTCGTTAATGCTTCTAATATTCAAAAAGATTGGGATTGGATTTCGTCGCAAAATGATGTTGGTGCAGAAATGCGTGACCTCTCAGAAAATTATTCACTCTTAGCTATTCAAGGGCCTAATGCAGCGAAAGCGATGCAGCAATTGACTTCGGTAGATCTAGAAAATATGAAATATTATACTTTTGAAGTTGCTGAATTTGCAGGTATTGAACATGTTATCATTTCTGCAACGGGCTACACTGGTTCTGGAGGGTTTGAAATTTATTGTAAAAATTCTGATGTAGCACAAATATGGAATAAAGTCTTCGAAGCAGGTGCTGATTACGGTATCAAACCAATTGGTTTAGCCGCAAGAGATACTTTGCGCTTAGAAATGGGTTTTTGCTTATATGGCAATGATATCAATGATACGACTTCACCAATTGAGGCAGGTCTAAGTTGGATTACTAAGTTCACTAAAGAATTTACCAATTCAGAGAATTTAAAAAAGGAAAAAGAGCACGGGCCAGAACGAAAATTAGTTGGTTTTGAATTGAATGACCGCGGTATTCCACGTCAAGGGTATGATATTGTCGATGGCAATGGACATAAAATTGGAGAAGTTACTTCTGGCACCATGGCCCCGTCATTAAAAAAAGGTATCGGATTAGGCTATGTACCAACTATTTTTACAGAAGTCGGTAGTCAAATACATATACAAATTCGAAAAAATGCAGTACCTGCTACAGTGGTGAAATTGCCATTTTATAAAGGATAATCGTCGTTGCTGAAGGTGCCAAAGAGCATGAAGCCTAATATTAGCTGTTTATGTTTTAATAAATTGTTATGCTAATCTCACAATGACATAAAAAATAACACACATGGAAAAACTATCAGAAGACCAAATAAAAGAAAATTTAAAGCGATTTCCTGAATGGGAATTTAATAAAGGCGGTATTGAAGCGACTTTACAATTTGGCGATTTCAAAGATTGCTTTGCAATGATGACGCGAATTGCATTTGAATGCGAAAAGCAAGGGCATCATCCAAATTGGTATAATGTTTATAATCGCTTAACAATTCGATTGTCGACACATGACGCTGGCGGAGTCACCGAAAAAGATTTTAAATTGGCAGAGGCAATTGAAACATTGATTGCGAATCAGTAGGTTTATTAAATTTAAAGGCCCGTTAAACAAAAGAAGGTTCGAAATATTAAAAATCAAGGTAGTATTCAAATTTGAATGATCGAAAAAATGGAAAAAGACTACACAATAGACAAATTTTATTGAGCTTAAGAATACTTAAGAAAATGTTAAATGTTTCGTACTTTCTTTAAAGTGTTTAATTTTTTGTTATATTTGTTAAACAAACCATTAAATTATCGTGTCATGAAAAAACTTTTCTATCAACTTATTTTCGTTTTCCTATTCATATTTTTGATTTCTGGTGCTCCACCAAAAGATAAATTTCAAGGTAAAGCATATTACTTTTCAAAATCATCATTAGAGTTAGGAACGTGGGGAGCAAGATTAAGTGAGGCACAGAAGAAACAAGTACAGGAACGCTTAAAAAATAGGCTTCAAAAAACGTATGTACTTACATTTAATCAAGAAGAGTCTACGTTTAAAGAAGATGAAAAACTAGACGCCATTTCTGGAGCAACAGATTCTTGGGGTAAAAACTTTACTCCGGGTGAGCAGTACAAAAATATCAAAACAAATAGCCTTGTACAAAGTCAAGAGTTCTACGGTAAACAATTTTTAGTAAAAGACAAATTGCAACCAATGGAATGGAAAATGGATTCTGAAACTAAACAAATAGGGAATTACACTTGTTTTAAGGCCACAGCGTCAATACCTAGTGCTGAACTAGGCTGGTATAATTTCTCATGGAGTGAAATTAGTACGAACGATGCAACAGAAGGTTCAGAGGAAAAGGAAAAAGAAATTGCACTTACTGAAGTCGTTGCATGGTATACCCCTCAAATACCCGTAAGTCAAGGACCTTCAGACTATTGGGGTCTGCCTGGTTTGATTTTAGAAGTCAGTGTAGGCAATACGACTATGCTTTGTTCGAAAATTATTATGAATCCGAAAGAAAAGGCAAAAATTGAAGCTCCTGAGAAAGGAAAAGTAGTTGCTAAAATGGAATATAAAGAAATCATCACCGGAAAAATGGTAGAGATGAGAAATAATCGCGGAAGACCAAGAAGCGGTAGATAGTCGTTAATAGAACTAGTCACACCAAATTAATTTTCAAAATCATCTAACACGCCTTGGGAGATCCATTCTGCCAAGGCTTGTCTATTAACTGAATATATGATGCGACGTTGATCTTTCTTATTTTGAAGATTACCAATCTCAATATATGCCATAGCTGGCAATGTATAATTAACTAGATATAAACTTCTATCGGAGAAAGTACCATTATAAGCCCTGTTAGGTTGGTACTTTTTATATTTATCTTGGAAAACCTTATGTATACTTTCGGCTAATTTTTTACCATTTTTACTTTTCTTATGGTGATAAAAGAAAACGTCTATATTTTCTCCTTTACTACGGCTATCAACATGCGTAACAAGGAGTCTGCGATAGCTTCCCTGATGCTTCTTATATAATGAGTTTACCGTTTCGGTACGTTGCCTTAAACGTTTCATTTGATCTAACGGAATTCTCTTCTTCGGGTAAACCAATTCATCATAATCGACAGCAAGTATTCGTTTATTTCTTATGCCGTCATTTTCATCTCTAACAATCATATAAACTCTAGCACTATGTGAAATCAATTCTTTCGCCAAGCGTAAGGTGACATCATAGGCATATTCATCTTCGGCGAGGATCTTATTATTATAGGATGTTACTGTACCAGGATCTGGCCCACCATGCCCAGATATTAAATAGTATATATTGCCTTGTAATCGCTTACTTTTTATAGCTGTTTCTTTAAACTTATCACCAAAAATTTCATGAGAGACAAACATCTCAGGCTTATTTTCAACGGTTTTTGCCTTTATTGAATCATTGTTTATAATTGGGGGTAATACATAAGTCCGCCCTGCATACAAATGAATACTATCTCTTAAATTAGACACATTCAATTCAATAAACTTATCATAATACACGTACGGATTTATGCCTTGCTCACGAAGTATAGAATAGATGCCATCCCCCTTTTTTGCGGTTACCGTTATAGTAGAGTCTTGAGCAGATAGTGCTACACAAAAAAACAAGAAGAAATAAACGTAACAAATTGAAAATTTCAGTTTCATTATACAATTATGTTAAATCGGGGTGCTTACCTACTACCCCATCAAAGTAGCTATAAAAATGGTTCATATCTGCGTCCATATCCTCGGTCAAATCATAGGGTTCTGAAATACGTATTTCTTTATGTGCAAAATCAAGTGTTGCCATAACTATGGGAATATTTGCACCTTTTGCGATATAGTAAAATCCTGTTCTCCAAGTATTCACTTTTTTACGAGTACCTTCTGGAGACATGCCTAAAATAAATGTTTCTTTACCATTAAAAATTTCAACAATTTGATCAACTAATTTGGTATTTTTTGATCGGTCGACTGGCGCGCCTCCGAGCCATCGAAATAAAAACCCAAAAGGTGGTTTAAACAATGAAGCTTTACCAATATAATTCACTTTGGCACCTTTAGTAGACTTTGCCATAATAGCTATTGGGAAATCTTGCCAGCTAGTATGCGGTGCGGCAATAATGAGGTATTTTTTTAATTTAGGAAAATCATTGATAATCTTCCACCCCATCAAATGGATTAAAATAAGCTTTGATAAAAATTTCATTAGTCAATGATAAGATATTAATCACAAAAGCACAAATTCTTATAGATATTTTGTAATATTATTGACTTAAAATTACACCCATGAAAAGCGTGCTATCCATCAGCTTTATATTTTTTCTCTCAATATGCTATAGCCAATCAACGACGCCTACAGATGGGCCCATAATTAAAAATTATGGTAAAGTGTATACAATAGAAAATCCAGAACTCAACTTACAAAAAGATAAAGAGTACAAAGTGATATTTGATATTTACACGAATACAACAAAGGAAGGTGCAATAAATCCCTTAATAAATACCGTTGCGCGGTATCTAAATATGCATGGACAAAATGGTATTGATGCAAAAAATATGAAAGTAGCTTTCGTAATGCATGGAAAAGCTGCTAAAGACGCTTTGAATAATGATGCCTACAAGAAACTATTTGGTATTGAGAACCCTAATGCCAAATTAATTACTGCACTTAAAGACGCAAATGTTGATATTTTTGTGTGCGGGCAATCTTACAAATCGAGAGGTTTTCCTGTCAAAGGGATCTCAAAAGATGTAAAACTATCGCTTTCAGCCCTCACAGCTCTGGTTGAGTATCAAGAAAACGGTTATAAAATCATAAACTTTAATTAATACATGTCTGAAAGTATTCTTTATATCATCATTTTCATTATTGCTGCGGTCATTGGGGTGCTATTAGGTATGTACATTGCTAGCTTAAAAGGCAAAGCCCGTTTAAGCGGGTTAGAAGAACGTGGTACACAATTACAAACATCTATTAATTCATTACAAGAAGATATAGATAAAACCGAAAAAGAACGTGAAGAAATTCGTCGAGAGAAAGATTTTCTAAATACCGAGTTAACACGAAAAAATGCTGATTTTGAAAATTTGCAGCAATTAAACTTACAGCGCGATAAAGAATTGATAAAACAGCAAGAAGAACTAGAGAATAAATTTGAGCTTCTTGCCAATAAAATTTTAGATAAAAAGTCTGAAAAATTCACGTTACAGAATAAAGAAAATATCAAGAATATTTTAGATCCGCTACAGGAAAAAATCAAATTATTTGAGGATAAAGTTGATAAAACCCATAAAGAAAGTATCGATTACCATGCGGCTTTACGTCAGCAAATCATTGGATTGAAAGATTTAAATGAACAAATGAGTAAGGAGACGCTAAATCTTACGAAAGCATTAAAAGGAGATAGCAAGACCCAAGGAAACTGGGGAGAATTAATTTTAGAGCGTGTTTTAGAAAAGTCTGGTTTAGAGAAAGATAGAGAGTACTTCTTAGAAAAAAGCTTTAATGTTGACGATGATAATAAAACACGATTACGCCCAGATGTGATCATCAATTTACCCGATAATAAAAAGATGGTCGTCGATTCTAAAGTGTCATTGACCGCTTATGAACAATATGTAAACTGTGATGATGAAGATGAAAAAGCAGCATTTTTAAAAGATCATATCAATTCTTTATCTCGTCATGTTTCGCAATTGAGCGAAAAAAAATATGAGGATCTTTATGAAATTGAATCCCCTGATTTTGTGTTATTGTTTATCCCAATCGAGCCGGCATTCGCAGTGGCTATCAATGCTGATAATGAATTGTATAACAAGGCTTTTGAAAAGAACATTGTTATTGTAACGCCCTCTACCCTCTTGGCTACATTGCGAACCATCGATACCATGTGGAACAACGAAAAACAGCAGCGTAACGCTATTGAAATTGCACGACAAGCAGGTGCCTTGTACGACAAATTTGAAGGTTTTGTCACCGACTTGACCAAAGTTGGTAAAAAAATGGATGAAGCAAAAACTGAATATAAAGGTGCTATGAACAAATTGGTCGAAGGGCGTGGTAACTTAATTACTAGCGTAGAAAAAATCAAAAAACTAGGCGCAAAAGCCAAAAAATCTCTACCTCAAAACATTATTGATCGAGCTCAAGATCAAGATTAACAAATTTTCAAAACTATTCTAAAAATATGTAAATAGTTACCTGAAAGTTAAATACATATATTAAATTAGCGCTCGTTTTGTAACAGTATTACTGTCACACATATGAAGAATATATAATTAATTAAATATTTATACAATGAAATTTACTAGTAAAACAACTCTTTATTTAGGGCTTATTGGACTAATCTCTATAGCCTCATGTAAACAGGGCGAAATAAAACCTGAGAAAGAAGCAATTCCCGGAATTAATTTAGCAAATATGGACACTACAGTTAGTCCAAAAGCTGACTTTTATAATTATGTCAATGGTAATTGGATGAAGAACACTACAATACCAGATGATCGCACCTCTTGGGGTGGATTTGGAGTGTTAAGCAAGTCAACCGATGATGACGTCTTAAAAATTTTAGCAAGTGCTAAAGCAAGTGGTAAATATGCAGCTGATACTGATCAGGCTAAGGCACTGGCTATTTTTGATACCAAACTCGACACTGTCGCTCGTAATGAAGCAGGTTTAAAACCTTTGCAACCAGCGCTTGATGCTATTGCAGGAATTAAAGATTTAAACGATTTTCAAACAGTAGCGGCTCAAAATCCAGCAATTTCTTTTCCTTTATTTGGTCTCGGAATTCAAGGAGATTTAAATAACAGTGCTATGAATGCAGTGTATTTAGGAGGTGCTACAGTAGGTTTGCCGGATAGAGATTATTATTTGGATCAAGATACAAAGTCTATAGAAATTAGAGATGAGTATAAAAAACATATTGCTCGCATGCTTATGATATTAGGCGATTCAGAAGATGATGCCTCAAGTGCAGCTACCAAGATAATTGCATTAGAAACAAAACTTGCAGAACCACTTTTGAATAAAATTGAGCGACGTGATGT
>RCND010001246.1_pt1 | contig 14424 bp, 10 predicted proteins | sample 2041351 | NCBI WGS metagenome assembly RCND01 (sample SAMN09708230, study PRJNA481090) | Marine sediment metagenome, whole genome shotgun sequencing project. | biome: marine sediment; feature: ocean; material: sediment; isolation source: Sewage treatment plant 12B marine sediment (STP12B) ...
ATGTCCGGGTGAGAAGCATCGATAGAACGCTTTGGAAAGAAGTGCGTTAAGTGTGGGCTCAGCATTCCTACCTCATAAGCTACTGCCTGCAACTGGCAGGCACCACTTTTTTCACAGGCAGGGCAGGTGTGGTTGCCTTCGACAAATAGCATTTGCAATAACATTTGCCGTTTTTCCATGATCGCATCAGAACTATTATCCACGTCCATGCCTTTTTCTGCCGGAAGTGTACAGGAAGCCTGATGGCGGCCATTGACATCAACCACACATAAGCGGCAGCTACCGTGAGGTTTGAACTCAGGGTTGTGACACAGGTGCGGAATGTATTCGCCGGCCCTGAGGGCGGCATCCATGACTGTATCGCCCTCTTCAAAGGGTATATCCGTGCCATCCAGTCTGAAGGTGTTTTCATTGTTCATCGGTCAACTCCAGGTATGCGTCTTCATCTTCACGACCTGTCAGAAGCCTGGAGAGATCCAGTGCTTTGGTCATATTGAAAGCAGGCGTGTGACTCGTGTTGTGCAGGCGTTTTGAATAAATGCCTGGAAATTTCGTCAGGGTATCGAGAATCGGATTGGGGGCCGTAGACCCGAGTCCACAGTGCGCGGTCGTCTTCATGACAAGGCCAATACGCTCCATCTCTTTGAGATCGTAGCGGGTCGCATATCCAACCATCACTTTTTCAACCAGGTCTTCCATCAATCTGCCGCCAACACGACAGGGTGTACAAAAACCGCAACTCTCATGAGCGAAGAACCTGGCAAAGTTCAGTACCATTTTCATTAAGTCACGTTGCTGATTGAAGATCATGAAGGATCCGCCGGATGGCACATCCTCAAAAGCGATTTTACGGTAGAACTCCTGCGGTGGAATAGTGGCCCCGGCAGCACCTGAGACCTGTACCGCCTGTGTATCGCTCGCACCGCAATCGACCAGAATCTGCCGAATGGTGACGCCAAATGGGTATTCATAGATGCCCGGGCGCTCACAATCTCCGGAGATGCTCAATAGCTTGGTTCCACTGGATTGCTTGGTGCCAACTGAGTCGTACCAATCTGAGCCAAAAACACTAATTTTCGCGGCTGCTACAAAGGTTTCGACGTTGTTGAGTACCGTCGGTTTATTTTTGTAACCACAAGTAACCGGGTAGGGTGGGCGGTCACGCGGTATACCGCGCTTTCCTTCCAGTGATTCAATCAAGGCGGATTCTTCACCGCAAATATAGGCACCGGCGCCCATGTGGATCTCAATGTCGAAATCAAAGCCCTTGTGGCCCTGTATCTTTTTACCCAGGAGTTTGGCCTTGCGTCTGTTATGCAAGGTTTTTTCCAGTGCATCACGCATATACAGGTATTCACGTCGAAGATAGAGCAGACCCTTTTTTGCACCGACGATGCCGGCGGCAACTGTCATGCCTTCAAACAGGTCGTCAGCGAAACTGTTGAGCAGAACCCGGTCTTTGAATGTGCCCGGTTCACCCTCATCCGCGTTGCATACAACGTAATGCTCGTCTGCTTCTGCTTCACGACAAATACGCCACTTAATACCGGAGCCAAAACCGGCACCGCCGCGACCGCGTAGACCTGAATCCTCAAGCCTCTGCAGCATCACTTCACTACCGGTGGCGGCAAGGGCACCAATTGCACTGCCTTTGATGATGTCATCAGACAAGAGCTTGTCTTTCCGCCGGATGTTATCTTTTACAACAAATAGGGATTTTGGCCAGTCTGACAGGGGAATACCTGCTTCGATACGGCCAACCATTTTGTGTATGCGTTTCTCAGTCAGGTTTGAAACTACCATTCCATTGACCAGCATTGCCGGTCCCTGATCACAGATTCCAGTACAGGAGGTCAGGGAAACGGTAACCTTGCCATCCGCCCGGGGCACATCAGGTTCGACACCCAGCTTTTTGCACAGGCTTTTGAACAGATTCTGATTACCGAGTATACGGTCGGTGATGTTGTCGCTAAAGCGGATATCATATTCACCACGGGCTCTTCTATGTAGAAAAGAGTAGAAGTCAATGACAGCATTAATCTGCATGGACGGTGTATTTAACCGCTCAGACAGTATCTGTATGGCTTTTTCTGGTATGTGTGAATATTGACACTGAATAACGTCAAGATGTTGCAGCAAAAGATCTGGAGCGTTGCCAGTTTTTGATAAACGCTTGCTTATGAACCCTTTAATGGTTTTCATGACGTGCACCCTCGCGGGACGAAGTAAACTACGTCATGGCACCAACTATATCCTCTCATTTTCGGCATCCTTACAGTCGTATTTTGATGGCATTCGAATGAATATAATATGAGCGGAGTAGACCATGTATAACCGGCGGTTTAACTGATCTAGATCATTATTTCTGTCGATAATTTGGTCAAAGATTGAACATGTTTTTAGTGCTGTTTGGCATGATTCTGGTTTGCAGGATTTGCTTTGAATAAGGCAATAAAAACAATGATATACAGCACTAAGTAAAACGGGGTTGTATTAGGAAAATTGAATCTAAGAATGAAACGTAGGTTACGAATTAATGTCTACTGAAATCATTACGCTGACATTGTCAGCAGCAGTCATCGCGATGGTGCATACGCTCCTTGGACCGGATCACTACATCCCATTCCTGGTTATGGCTAAAGCACGTGGTTGGGACACTTTAAAGACTCTGAAAATCACTTTGTTGTGTGGCTTGGGTCACTTAGGGGGTTCGGTCGTACTTGGCTTTTTGGGTATTACCCTGGGTACGCAGCTCGCTTCATTGGAATGGCTGGAGGGTATGCGTGGCAACCTGGCTGCCTGGATGTTGATTGGACTGGGAGTGGCCTACACGGCCTGGGGTTTGCGTCAGGCTGTTCGCAACAGACCCCATACCCATTGGCACGAGCATGGTGAGACTACACACCGTCATACACACGATCATCACCAGTCACACGCGCATGTCCATGACGATAAGCAAACAAGTTTGATGCCATGGATCATCTTTATCATATTTGTGCTGGGGCCCTGCGAACCCCTGATTCCATTATTGATGTATCCAGCTGCCCGCGAGAGCCTTCTCGGGGTAGTGATGGTGACGACAGTATTCGGAGTGGTTACGGTTCTGACCATGACCCTGGTGGTTACGGTTTCCTTATTGGGTCTCAAAACTGTCAAACTAAAGCGCTTCGAACGCTTCAGTCATGCCATGGCCGGCAGCACTATCCTGCTTTGTGGTCTTGGTGTTGCTTTTTTTGGGTTCTAGCTCGGGTTGTTCTCTTTACTGCACTCGGATTTATCTGAACATCCGGTGCCCGTGCAGTCAGAACAACCACCCCCGCTCTTTTTACCACGCTGGCTAAGACCGAAGCCGACAAACAGCACAATGAAAAGCAGTAAAGGCGCGATATAGTTGTCCATGCTCTTACAATAGTCCTGCAAAGCCCATAAAGGCCATGGACAATGTGCCGGCGATAATCAGCACCAGGCCGGTGCCCCGGGCGATACTGGGCACATCTGAGAACTCAACGGATTCACGTATGGAAGCCATTAGCACCAGTGCCAGTGTCAGACCCAGACCAGCACCCACTGCAAAGGTGATTCCCTGCATAAAGCCATAACCACGATTGGTCTGGAATATCGCCAGGCCGAAAATGGCGCAGTTGGTGGTCATCAATGGGAGAAAGATACCCAACTGACGGAACAGGGTGGGTGACATTTTCTTGACAGCCATCTCTACGATCTGGACCAGGGATGCGACCACGATGATAAACGAGATGATACGCAGGTAGGGAACCGTTTCCAGGATATAGGTGTTGAGTACCCAGGCACTGAGTGACGTGAGTACCAGCACAAAAATATTGGCCAGACCCATACGCAGTGCTGTTTCCACCCTTGCGGAAACACCCATAAATGGACACAGACCGAGGAACATGGCCAGCGTGAAGTTGTTCACGACCATGGCGGAGAAGAAAACTGAGAACAGAGTTTGGTCATTCATGATGAAACCTCCGCTGTCTGTTCAATTCTGGCTTTCTTGCGTTGCTCGAAAAATCCCATCGCAAGCAAGATAAAACCAAGTGTCAGGAATCCGCCTGCCGGAAGAACCATGATGACCCAAGGCTCAAAGTTAGGCCCGAACAAGGAGTATCCAAGGAATCTGCCCTCACCCAGGATTTCCCGAAAACCACCCATCATCACAAGCGCGATGGTGAAACCGATACCCGTTCCGATGGCATCTAACAGTGAGCGGAAAACGTTGTTCTTGGCAGAAAAAGCTTCCTGACGGCCAAGTATCATGCAGTTCACAACAATCAGTGCGATAAAAGCACCCAGTTCCTTATGTTGTACCGGTGCGTAGGCCTGTAACATCATGTCGGCCAGGGTCACAAATGTAGCAATGACCAGGATATAAGACGAAATGCGGACTTCGTGTGGAATAAACTTCTTACAGGTCGATATCAGCACGCTCGAACAGCAAATGACAAAGAAGGTCGCCGCACTCATGGCCAAAGCATTGGCCACGCTGTTGGTTACGGCCAATGCCGGACACAGACCGAGCATCTGGATCAGAACGGGGTTCTCTTTCCAGATACCGCGAATAAAGTCCTGAGATGGTGTTGTCTTTCTCATGGGCTCACTTCCTCATCGGCTGAAACGGCGGGTGCCTGTGGAATACCCCGGTCAATGACGGGCCTCCATTCTTTCAGTCCATTGTTAATGACGCTGATAACGACCTTTGAGGAAATCGTTGCACCCGTTATGGTATCGATCTCATTCGGTTTCCCTTTGCCGGCGCCTGCCTTAACAGCCACCAGGGGCGTTTCAGGGCCAGCGAAAAACTGATTAACAAAATTCAGATCCTTGAATATCTTATCGCCAAGCCCCGGAGTTTCCTTACTGTCGAGTATCTTCATGCCGGTAAGTTTGCCGTTGACCGGATCAAAACCAAAAATGACCTGGACAATATCCTGAAAGCCTGATTCCCCACGTGAAATGGCCACACCGCTGACTTTGTTTGCGGAGTCGTAGCCCACGTAGATTCGCCTGTACTCACTTTCCTTGGCGCCATCCGGGAGACTCAGGGACAGTGCATCGTTAACCAGGTAAAACGTGTTGTAACGTTCAATCCCCGGAAGTACTTCGTAGACCGCCAATTGAAGCTGTTCGGCCTTGTACTTGTCGATGATCGGTTTTGTATGTTGGTTGACCAGTACGATCAGGAGACCAGCGAGGGCACCGGCAATTGCCAGGGTAGCAACCAACCGGAATGTGGAAACTGCCTCTTTGACCGGCATTTCCTGCGATTCGGGCGTGGTCGATTCTTCGACAGCAATTTCTTCTTTCATGCCATTTTCGCTCATGACTTGGCCTCCTTTTTCTTACCGGAGGTTCCGAACAAGCGAGGTTGCGTCGCGCGATTGATAAATGGCACCAGCGCATTCATCAACAGGATGGCATACATTACACCTTCGGGCAGACCGCCCCAGATTCGAATGATGACCACCAGGAAGCCGATACCAAAGCCAAACAGCCAACAGCCCTTGTTGGTCATTGGGGAGGTAACCATGTCGGTCGCCATATAAAAAGCGCCAAGCATCATGCCGCCGGAGAAAAGCATGAACAATGGAGGAAATTGTGAAACACCCAGTGCATAAAACAAGCCTGAGACGACAAAAGTGGATACAAAAATACTTAACGGAATATGCCAGTTCAGGTGCCCCTTGTAAGCCAGGTAAAGACCGCCTAACAGGATAAAAATGGCCGATGTTTCTCCGAGGGAGCCACCGGTGGTACCCATAAGCAAATCCAAAATCGGCGTGATCACGGGGTCATCACCGAATTTCATGTTACCCAGTGGAGTAGCGGAGGTCGCTGCGTCGACTACGGGGCTCATGAAGGGCAGGGCGAAATTATCCCCTTGAAGGCTGAACCAGTTTGCTGATTTTGCCGGCCAGGTGGTGATTGCCACGGGGAATGCGGCCTGTAAAAACGCGCGACCGACCAGGGCGGGGTTAAAAACATTCTGCCCCAGACCGCCAAAGATGATCTTGCCAAAGGCCATACCAAAGAAACCACCCAGGAAAGCCATCCAGAGTGGAAAGCCAGGCGGCAGGGTGAGACCCAGTAACAGGCCGGTGATCATGGCAGAACCATCTGAGATCGAACCGGGTGTGGATCCGAACAGGCGCTCAGTCAGCAGACAGCCTGCGACTGCCGCGAGTATCACCAGGATAGCACTGGGTCCAAAGAAAAAGATTGAGCAGGCAATCACAGGTATCAGGCTGTAGACCACAGACCACATGATCTTTATTGTGGAATCGGCTGACCTTACGTGCGGTGACGCAGTGATTTTGATATTGGTTTCGGTCATGACGTGGGCAGTCTTCTTAGTTGGGTTTTCGACATCGCGAAATATTGTGACAGCGGAATATTAGACGGACAGACATATGAACAGCTGCCACAAAGCATACAGTCATTCAGATGGGCATCTTCAACCAGTTCTTCGTAACGTTCTGCTTTAGCAAGTTGGCCCATCATTTGCGGGTTCAGGAAAACGGGACAGGCTTCCAGGCACTTGCCACAACGGATACACGGCATGATGTCCTGTCGTTTACATTCGTCCTTTGACAGTATCAATATACCACCGGTCGCTTTCAGAATGGGTACGTCAAGATTTGCCTGTCCAAGACCCATCATTGGGCCACCGAAAACGATTTCGGCCGCATCTTCGGTCAAACCACCGCAATGCTCGATGACATCACGAAGCTTGGTGCCAAAGGGTATCTTCCAATTCCCGGGGTTCTTTATACCCTTGCCAGTGATCGTAATAATACGCTCAATCAGCGGGTGTCCGGTCTCAAAGACAGCTGCAACGTTAGCCGCCGTGGCAACATTTTGAACCATCGCACCCACTGCGCTCGGCAATGAACCCGAAGGAACTTCCTTGCCCATGACAGCTTTGATGAGCATCTTCTCCGCGCCCTGTGGGTATTTAACCGTCAGGGGCTGAACGGTGACATCAAGATCATCAGGTTTGGTCTTACGCATTAATTCGATGGCATCGGGTTTGTTGGCCTCGATGCCGATCACGCAACGGGTGATACCCAGTGCTTTCAAGGCAATCCGGATACCTTCATAGACCATTTCCGGCATTTCCAGCATCACCCGGTGGTCCGATGTGAGATAGGGTTCACATTCACAACCGTTGATCAATAGCACATCAACGGGCTGGTCCTTGGGCGGGCAAAGTTTTACATGGGAAGGGAAGGCTGCACCACCAAGACCGACGATACCGGCCTTGGCAATTTCCTTCGAAAGATCTTCGTCCTTCACATCCTGCCAGCGTGGCACCATCCTCTGACGACGCATTTGCGGGGAATTAGGGTCCACCTCGATACGGATGGATGGCGCCATACCGCCATTGGGGTGCGGCCAAAGTTCGATGGATTTGACCGTGCCGGACGCGGTCGCGTGTACGGTCGAGGAAATAAACCCTTCCGCTTGGGCTATCACATCACCGCGCTCAACATGATCACCGGGGTGAACCAGTGCCTTGGACGGTGTTCCAATATGCTGTGACAAGGGCAGAATCACTTCCTTTGGGAACGGGAATCGCTTCGAGGCAAATCCCGAGGTGATGTCCTTGTTCTCCGGAGGGTGAACCCCGTGTTTAAAACTGGGCAGTCCTTTCATTTCAGGCTTCCGTATCTATACTCGGCTCAATTGAAAGGCTCAGCACGTTTGATCAGCTTATCCAAACCTTTTTCTTTTGGATTGAGCGGATCACCCGGGTGAATACATTCTGCCGGACAAGCCTCTGCGGCCATCACGATCTGCTTGAATGTGCCTGCCTTGGCATCGCCAATTTCAGCCTGCTGGTCGTCATTGTAGATAAACACCTTCGGGTTAAGCTTCAGGCAGTCATCACAGGACGTACAGCGCAGGGTGTCGATATACGGTTCATTACCAAAGTCGTCATCGTCATCCGCAACTACCGGTGCTGCTGCCACTGCCGTAGCAGTGGCGCTTGCCGCTGCTGGTGCAGCCTGGGCTGATGGGCTCGGAATATTGAAATCAGCAGGTGCCTGGACAGCAGGGCCATCCCAGTTTTCCGCCTTTTCAAGCAACTCCGCAACCGTCTTCTCAGCGCTGCCTTTCAACAGGCCTTCTGCCAGGCGCCTTGCGATCAACAACGGATACTGGGTTGTCAGCTTGGCGATCTTGGCCTCGTACTCTGCCGTTACTGCAGCGATACGTGCATCCACTTCCTCTTCGAGGGTCTCGGAAACCGCATCACGCATATTGTCGGAAACATCCAGACCGGCCATTTCCTTCAACTGCGCCCAGTGCCCCAGACGTTCATCAGCAAGCTGTGCAATCTCTTTGGAAACGATGACCTTGCTCAGGTGGCGTTTGGCATCGACCGTGTAAATAAATGCCGTTGCGTCTTCACGATCTTCTTTATCCAGTTCCAGGTATTCGTGGAACAGGACCAGATCGTCCTCATTTCTAGCGGGTTTGTAATGACGACGGAAACGGGCTTCACCGAGGGCCCAGTCTGCAGTTGTGACCGGCAAGGTCATTTTCTGCTCTGCTTCCTCATCATCGAGATAGCTCAGTTCATAGGTCGTCCACGTATCCAATGGAGACGGGTTGCCTTCCAGGTCCATACGTTCTGAGAAGGTGGTTCCATCTTCCGGATTGTAGACGATGTTGGGTACCGCACGGCTCTCAAGTGCCAGCTTGGCAGCATCGGGTGCACCGAAATCTGCCAGGCCCCACTCAGGAGGACATGGAGTATTGAGAATAAACAGTGCAGGACGTCGTTGCTGCAGACCCTTCAGTACGTTCTGAATCAAGTGAGAAGGCGTTGCCTGCGAGGACTGCATCACGAAAACGCCACGATGTGCTATGGCAATCAGGGCCAGTTCTTTACGGGTTTCTTCCTTGCCGTGGTGATCCATGCCGTATTCGGCCATATCGGAGACCTGTGCTGTAAAGCCGGAGGTACAGGCCTGTCCACCGGTATTGGAGTAGACCTGTGTATCCACAACAATCACACGGATCGGTTTGTCGGAAGCCATCACACGCGACAGGTTCTGGAAACCGATGTCCATCATGGCGCCATCTCCACCAACTGCGAACAATGGCGGGCACAGTGTGAATTCATCATCATCGAACTGGTGCCATTCGAAATTGTCGAAGAATTCCTCATCGACGGCGGCATCGTAGCTGTCAGACAATAATTTTCCGGCCCTGCGGACATTGACAAAACCGTCGGCCATCTTACGCATGTGACCTTCGAATACGCCAACAGCAACTGATGGCGCATCCTGGAACAGGTGGTTAACCCATGGGAACGGGTAAGGGTTATACGGATAGGAAGAACCCCAGACCGAACTACAACCTGTGGAGTTGGTGAAGCCAAGGTTGGCGCGACCACGACCACTCGGGCCTTCTTCGTAACGCCATTTGAGGTCTTTGAGTTCCTTGATGGCCTTACGAATCAGCAAAACGCGTTCCTTTTTCTCACCACTGAGCTCAACTGATAGTAAATCTGCATCGGCGGAGACATCGTCAAGATCGGTCTCAGAAACCAGCATTTCATGGGCTTTCGCATCCAGATCCTTGATCAGACGACCAAGATTTTTGACATGCTCTTCAACACGTGGCGACATGAAGGCGTTGACGGTGGATAACAACAGGTGAATGGTGGTTTTCTCACCACAACCCATGCAGGCACCATCACCACCGGCCATGGACATATAATTGCTCTGTTTCAGCAGCAACGATGACATCACGCCGATACCTTCGTCGAGACTGGAAATCTTGATGAAGTGATCGTCAGTTTCGGGCAGGTTGTTCCAGAGTTTCCAGTTTTCCTGAAGCGTTTCCTGGTAGTCGTCTGTCTGACGAATGCTCAGTAGCGCGCCATCGGTACAGACTGCCACACAGATGTCACAACCCTTACAGGTTTCAGGATTTACGGTAATGGACAGCAGGCCGCCGGAACCTTTCTTCTTGCCTTCCGGCACATCAAAGAACGGAGTGGTTTTGGCCAGCGGGAACGATTCTACTACCGCATAAATCTTGTTGTATTGCTCATCGACTTCCGCGCGACGCTCGGCATCCCAACTGGATTTGTCGGCGACCGTGATATAGGCCTGTTTTAGTACTTTGGCAAAGGTCTTGAAGGTACCGGCAGAGATGATCTTGCGACTTTCTTTACCAAGATGACGAATAACCTGGTTGAAGCGTGTCAGCGGTTCTTGTGGGCTTGATACCGTTCTAACCGCAGCTTCGAGTACTTCTTCAACGGTGCTGACAACACCCGGTATGGCGGAGTCAGGACACTGGGTCCAGCATTTTGCACAACCGGTACATTTTTCGGCGACAAATTCAGGCACATTGAAACGAACCGCCGACATATCGCGCATACTTGAGGTGGCTGCCGGGATGGCTGCGATCGCTGTAAATGGATCAGCGATAATGTCTTTACCTGTCTTGTATTGAACACATACCTGGTTCCAGAAATCCGCCTGGTTGCCCAGACCTGATTCTGCATCGGCATTGTCCATTCTATGCGGGATTAATGGCAGCAACTCTTCATGACCTTCATCGAGGAACTCTTCGGGGTGGAGTTGTACTACTTCATCGAAGCCACGGGTGATAACACGGATGTTATCCTCGACAACACGCTCACCAAGGTGACCGAATTTCTTGTCCAGCTGTTTGCGGATACCTTCCATCAAACGCTCACGTGACAGGTTGTGTGAGGACATTAACGGTGCAGCACTGAAGAATGCACCCATAAATGCCACACCCTGCATACGGTAGCGAAGTTCTACCTTTGAGGCTTCGGACAAGGCAATATTAAAACCGTCGACAGCAAAGACCTTGATCTTCTTGGCACGAATGACTCGTTGTGCTGTCTTGGGGAAACTGTTCCAGAGTTCTTCACCGGAAAGTTCACTCTGAATTATGAACACACCTTCATCGCATAAACCTGCAAGCGGGTTCGAGTGCAAAAATACATTGGGGTCAGGCGAGAGTACTACGTTGACATGCTTGAGCTCACAATTTAATCGAATCGGCTCTTGTGAAAGCATCGCATAAAAAGTTGTTGGCTGGCCTTTCTTTTCTGAACCATATTTCGGATTGGCCTTGATATGCAAACCCAGCAACTGACCAGCGGTCATTGCCAGGTTTTTACCCATCGTGATTGCACCCCAACCACCGACGGAGTGGATACGCAATTCAACCGAATCTTCTGGGAACAGGTTCAGGTCACCGGCAGAAGGCAGAGCCAAATCGCCAACATTGGGGTAGTCAGCAAGAATCTTTTCCTGCCAGATCTGCATCTTCGGAAGACGGGTGTCTTTCTGGATAAACTCAAATCCCAGGTAGAACTGACGCTGTTTACGACCGCCCTCAAGCATGTTATCAACCGCAGCAATGAGATCACCGGGTTGCAGATCGCGGCTACCGAGGCCGAAACAGGCAGAGTATAAATCCGGAATCTGATCAGGCAGCAATGCGGCCAGACCAGCGTAGGGAAGTGTCTCGGCATGATCATTACCGGCACGGCCATTTTCGGTCGCCTGCGCCATCGCTGAACGGATTTCACGGATCATGGGCAATTCAACCGCCAACGGCTGATCGGTACGTTCCATGACAACGACGCCTTTTTTACCCGCGAGGATGTGCGAGACCATGTCAGCCGGAAATGGGCGATACATGACCATATCGACCACGCCGATCTTGATTCCACGTTCTTTACGCAGGTAATCAACCACGGCTTCCCCATTACAGATCACGGAGCCCTGACCGAGAATGACATACTCGGCGTCTTCCATGCGATATCCCATCACACGTTCATATTTGCGACCGGAAAGTGCGGCGTATTCTTCCATGGCCTGATCGGTCAGATCGGCGATATGGTCAAAATAGAATGGCCGTTGAGCAGCAACACCCTGCGCATAGGCTTCCTGATTCTGAACGGTACCCAACATGGCCGGGTAGTCAAAATTGTAAAGCTCGGGAATACGTCGACGTTGCTTACCGAATACAGCGCGTTGTGCACCTGTGGGTGAATCAATGATATCTGCCGGGTCACCGAGGTATTCCTTAATCAACTCACGCTCGGGTTCATAAAAGGACTCGATCACATGACTGGTAAGAAAACCGTCCTGTGCGCATATACCGGGATTCAAAGAAAGCTCTGCAACCCGGTGCGAAATCAGGTTAATGTCCGCAACGGCCTGGACATCTTTGGCAAACAGCTGGAAAAAGCCCGTGTCGTCGATCGCATGGTAGTCATCATGACCCGCGTGAACATTCAGGGAGTGCTTGGTCATAGCGCGACAGGCAACATTCAACACGTAAGTCAGACGTTTGCCCACGGCCGCATAAAGCGACTCGTGCATATATGCAATACCCTGGCCACTTGAGAAGTTGGTGGAGCGTAAACCAACCATGCTCATACCAGCGGTCACACCCGCTGCGGCATGTTCACCCTCAGGTTCAAAGAAAATCAGGTGACGACCATTAACATTCTTATCACCGCGTGCTACTGCGGAGGCCCAGCCTTCACCCATTTGGGTGGAAGGTGTGATGGGGTAGGCGCCTGCTGCTTCACTTGCAGCGGTTTCCATTGTTACAACTGCCGCGCTTCCGTCGTCGGTTTTGAAAACTCCCGGATACTTGGCCTCGTTATTCACCTGGCTCATACGACTTTCTTCTCCAGCTCCATTGAGCTATCTACAAACTGCTGTCCTTCGACCCATACGATGGCATCTGTCGGGCATCGGGCTATTGCCTTGGGATCGGTCAGCTCGTTCTTTTCATAATTAATAACAGCCAGGTTATTGATGATATCAATCACACCCGGCTCCGAATCGGCAACACATCGGTTGCAGGTATTACAGGCCACGCTGCAGAGATCTTCCGCGGCATCACCTTTGAGCAAATTCTTACATTGTACAATCAGCTTCTGCTCGATAGGCATCAGCTCAAAAAGATCCTTGGGACAGGCAATGACACAATCGTTACATGCCGTACAAAGATCGGGTATAACGACAGGCAGGTCGTCGTCATTCATATATATGGCGTCAAGCAGACATGCATCCTCACAATCCGCCAGGCCCAGACAACCCCAATTACAACCCTTGCCCCCACCGGCCACGGATGCAGCGGCTTTGCAGGTTTCCAGACCCATGTAGTCAGAGTTTTGCACCGCCTGGTTCTTGCCACCTGCACACAGCAGACGGGCCACGCGTTTATTCGACTCTCCGGCATCGACACCCAGGTATGCGGCAACATCGGCCATGTCATCCGGTCCCATTACCGTGCAGCCTGAAGGCTGTTCTTTACCACCGACAACAGCCTCTGCAAATGCCCGGCAACCCGGTTGGCCGCAGGCGCCGCAATTGGTGCTGGGTAGTAGTTCCTCGACGTCGTCAATACGCGGGTCTTCCCAAACCTGGAACTTCTTGTTCGCCATGGCGATCATGAAGCCGAAGAATAGTCCAACGCCACCCAATACAAGGGCCGAGTCTAAAATAGGGTTTCCAGTCATGTTCGGAATTCCGTGTGTCTAGGCAGACAGACCGGATAAATCTGTTTGACTCAATAGCCAGGCTGAAAGCTTACCGGCAGGATCCGATGTCGCTTCTCCTGCAATTTCAGGAGGTACGGACAAGGACTCCAGCAAGGTATAGTCCTCTGCCTGTTGTGCAGGACTAATGCCACCAATGGCGCGCTTGCGGACTTCTTTTGGAAATGCGATCGAAGTGAAGCGTTCATAAGTGGTTGAGCCCGCTGATGGATCGTGGACGAAACTCACGGCAGTCGATGGCAAATAGGCGGCGACTGCTATGCCATCAAAGGCAGCAAATGCTTCAAGTTTTGCGTCACCGATTTCCTGCTGGACAAATACCCGTGGCGAAATGACACGGGACAGCGCACCTGCTGGTGCATCACCGGTGACATTAAAGATGATCTTCATATTGGTATCAAGCAGGGGGACGATGGCCGAAGGTTTAAAATCGCCGCCGGATACCTCAACGACCAAAGCCGGGGCAAGAGCTCTTTCTGAACTGTTCCACTGTGCATAGGGAAAGCGCTTCAATGTCGCAGCATGCTTGTCGTCTTTGTATGCGCCTTTTTTGGCCAGGTCGACAATACGTGCGGCAGCAAAAGCGCGACCGATGGATCCCAGCCTGACACTCAACTGGTGGCCGAGACCCTTGCCTTCTTCCGTTCTGATAATAAACAGGTCATCACCCTGGTCCAACAGCGATTTCAAGACTTCCTCTGCAGCCCTGATGGGTGCTTCAGCCGATAAGTCTATCGTCGGTGCATTTGGGGCGAAGGAGTTGAAACGCTCCATATTCATTTTGCCCTTCGCAAACTGGCCCAGCGATTCCGACTTGTCAGCCTCGG
>RCND010001247.1_pt1 | contig 14416 bp, 12 predicted proteins | sample 2041351 | NCBI WGS metagenome assembly RCND01 (sample SAMN09708230, study PRJNA481090) | Marine sediment metagenome, whole genome shotgun sequencing project. | biome: marine sediment; feature: ocean; material: sediment; isolation source: Sewage treatment plant 12B marine sediment (STP12B) ...
GGCAAGTCCAAACTTATTTACTGCTGCCACAGAGTCACCTCCACCCACCAGGCTGAAACATCCTTTGGCAGTCGATTCGGCAATGGCTTGCGCAATGCTAACAGTTCCTTTTTGAAATTTAGGCATTTCAAAAACGCCCATGGGACCGTTCCACAGAATAGTCTTGCTATTCATGATCACCTCGCTAAGCAGTTCAATGGATTTGGGACCGATATCCAGACCCATAAAACCAGCCTTTCCCTTGTCAATATCTGTTACTTCGGTATTGGCATCATTGTCGAATTTATCGGCCAACACCTGGTCCACAGGTAGAATTAGTTTTACCCCTTTGGCTTCTGCTTTTTTCACCAGGTCGGCAGCCACATCCAGTTTGTCCTCTTCGCAAAGCGAATTTCCAATCTCACCTCCACGGGCCTTAATAAAGGTATAGGTCATCCCCCCGCCGATAATCAGGTTGTCTACCTTGTCAAGCAGGTTCTCAATAACCTGTATCTTATCCGATACCTTGGCGCCACCCATAATAGCTGTCATGGGATTTTCAGATTCATTGAGGACCTTGTCCATGGCTTTGATTTCCTTGTTTATCAGGAAGCCGAACATTCTGGAATCCTCATCGAAGAAGTCCGCAATCACTGCAGTTGAAGCATGGGCACGATGTGCCGTTCCAAAGGCATCATTAACATAAACATCGGCATAAGTGGATATTTTTTTAGCAAATACCCTGGTAGCTGCTTTTTCATCGTCCGTCTTCACCTTGTTCTCGGCACTGTAAAAACGCAGGTTTTCCAGCAACAGTACTTCACCGGGTTTCAGGGCTGCCGATTTGGCGACCGCTTCTTCACCAGTACAGTCATTGGCAAAGAGGATATCCACTCCCAGGTGATCCGAAAGAACAGGAATGATATGCTTCAGGGAAAACTTTTCTTCTGGTCCTGATTTCGGACGTCCCAGGTGAGACATCAGGATAACTGATCCACCATCCTGCAAGACCTTTTTAATGGTAGGCAGTGCTCCCCGAATCCGGGTGTCATCTGTTACCTCATACTGGGCTCCCAGAGGTACATTAAAATCAACTCTGATGATAGCTTTTATTCCCGCAAAGCTATAATTATCAATCATTTGCATATCTTTATGTTTTAAGTATTACGATTAGGTTCCGATACGGAATCCCAAAGGTAAAAAAGAAATTCTACATTTACAGTTTGTAAGAACAATGTTGTTTAAAGAGATCATAGGACAGCAGGAGGTCAAAGATAAACTCCTTCAACTGGTTCGGGACGACCGTACTCCTCATGCAATGATGCTGTTTGGGCCCGAAGGTAGCGGCAAGCTGGCTCTTGCGGTGGCCCTGACTCAATATCTGGCCTGTAACGACAGGCAGGAAGAAGATTCCTGTGGTGTTTGTCCTTCCTGCATCAAATTTGGAAAACTGGTACACCCCGATCATCATTTTGTGGTTCCAGTACTGAAAACAGGCAACATGACAGCTCCTCCAGTAAGTGATGACTATGCTGTTGCCTGGAGAGAGGCCTTGCTTGCTGACTTTTATCTGACAGAGAGCCAGTGGTACGAATCCCTTGGTGCAGAGAATAAGCAGGGGATTATTAATGTTAAGGAGAGTGAGAATATCATCCGGAAACTTGGCTTCAAACCCTATGAATCTGACTACCGAATGGTGGTAATCTGGTTGCCTGAAAAAATGAATCAAAGTGCTGCCAATAAGTTACTGAAATTAATAGAAGAACCACCAGAGAAGACCTTAATTCTAATGGTGTCTGAGCACACCGACAGATTACTTCCCACCATTCTGAGCCGGACACAGTTATTTCATGTGCCTCCTATCCTGGAAGCAGATCTTCGGGAGGGCTTGTTAAAGGAGGAACAGACAGATCTGCAACTGGTCGAGGATGCTGTAAAAAGGGCAAACGGGAATATCAGTAAAGCCTTACAGGCCCTTCGCCAGGATGAAATTCAAGGGCAACATTTTGAGCTTTTTACCGAATTAATGAGGCTCTGTTATTCCAGGGATATAATTACAATTAATGGCTGGGTGGAGCGTGTGGCTGGAATTGGCCGGGAGAGGCAAAAGCAGGTCCTTGACTATTCACTGGGCTTGCTTCGGGAGAATTTCATGCTACATATGGAGAATGATAGCTTGAACTATTTGTCGGCGAAGGAGTCAGAGTTTTCCCGGAAGTTCAGCCCTTTTATTCATGAGGGAAATGTGCATGCTCTGGCAGAGGCCTTTACAATGGCCGGGAATCATATCGAGGCCAATGGGAATCCCAGGATCATACTGATGGACCTTTCGATCGGGGTGATCAGGCTGTTGATGCAAAAAGCTCCGGCAGCAAACTGACCCTATTTTGATTTAAGAACTGAATCTCTATTTTTGCATTATGGAAAGCCTGAAAGCGAGAGGTTGTTGTAAAGAAAAGCAGTTGGAGGTCAATGATGACAATCTGCAGAGGATCGACTCCTATTTTGGAGGCTGTTCCAAGTTGGAATCGTATGACTGGTTGAGAGAGGTTTCGGAACAGGATATTCCCGAAGTGGTTGAAGTACGGTTTAAAAATACCCGGAAAAGCTTTTTCAGAAATGCAAATGACCTGCGCTTAAAGCGCGGAGATATTATTGCTGTGGAAGCATCGCCGGGGCACGATATCGGGATTATTTCACTGGCAGGGGAGATTGTTGAAAAGCAACAACAGAGAGCAAAATATCATGGGGATAGGGAGGAGATGAAGAAGGTTTACCGCAAGGCAAAACAGGTGGATATTGATAAGTGGAAGGATGCCATCAACAAGGAAGAGGAGACCATGCTCCGGAGCAGGAAGATGGCATCAGATCTGAGATTGAATATGAAAATCGGAGATGTGGAGTACCAGGGTGATGGTACTAAAGCTATCTTTTATTATATCGCCGATGAACGTGTCGATTTCAGGGAATTAATCAAGGTATTGGCGGAATCTTTCAGAATCCGAATTGAAATGAGACAGATCGGAGCCAGGCAGGAGGCTGGTAGGATCGGGGGTATTGGAACCTGTGGAAGAGAGCTTTGCTGTTCAACCTTTGTGACCAATTTTGTCTCGGTTAGCACGCATTCGGCGCGCGTACAGGAGGTCGCACTGAATCCTCAGAAGCTGGCCGGTCAGTGTGGCAAACTAAAATGTTGCCTCAATTACGAACTGTCGGGATATGAAGATGCACGAAAGCATTTTCCCGATACTGCTATAAATCTGAAATTAAAACAGGGAGAAGCCTACCACCTGAAAACAGATGTATACCGGGGGATTATGTGGTATGGAACCACCGAAGGGGGTGGACAGGCACTGATACCCGTTCCAACCGAGCGGGTTTCTGAGATTCAGGCAATGAACAGAAACGGAGAGGTGCCGGATGAACTGGTAGAGATCACCATTTCTGATACGCCGGAAAACATTGGGTATACCGATGGCGCAGGACAAGAATCTCTTACCCGTTTTGAAAGGGGAAAATCCCATAAGAAAAAGAAGAAACACAGACCCAACAGGAATCAGCGGAAAAATCAATGAGATATCCTTTAATACTGGCTGTGATAGTGCTCCTTTTGCACTGCCAATCGTGCGACTCAGACATGGTTTATGATCAATATGAATCAACAGAGCAGGGCATGTGGAACTGGCAGGATGCCATGGAATTCAAAGCTGAGATTACGGATACACTTTCCATGTACAATATTTACCTGCAGATTCGTCACTCTGTGGATTATCCCCTGAGCAATCTGTATATGTTTGTTCATGTGAAAGCTCCTTCGGGACAGCATATGGCCGATACGGTGAATATAGTTCTGGCCGCACCCGATGGGAAGTGGACTGGTAAAGGGAATGGGAACATCAGGGAGTTGATGCTGCTTTACCGTAAGCAGACCAGGTTCCGGATCCCGGGGACTTATGTCTTTACCCTTGAACAGGCCATGAGACAGCCAGAACTGCCGGTGACTGATCTGGGTGTCCGAATTGAACGTGTCAATCCATAAGCACATTGGGAAAGAAGAAATTATCCAGATTCAGGGAGTTGGAGAGCCTTGAAAGGGTTTTTCAACCTCCTTTAGAAGAGATTTTCGGTAAAGATTTTCACTTGAAAGGGAGGTGGTGCAGGGATGTTTTCGGAAACGATCATGCATTGATCCTGGAGCTGGGTTGCGGTAAGGGAGAATACACCGTAGGACTGGCAAGGAATTATCCTCAAAAGAACTTTATGGGGCTGGATATCAAAGGAGCCCGAATATGGACAGGAGCAAAGACTGCCCAAAATGAGGGCATGACAAACGTGGCATTTTTACGCACACGCATCGATTTCATCAGCTCTTTTTTTGCCGGGAATGAGGTCGATGAGATCTGGATCACCTTCCCCGACCCGCAGGAGAAGAGACGGAGGTTGAAAAAGCGACTCCCCGGTGCCCACTTTTTGAACATGTACAGGGGCTTCCTCAAAGATGAGGGAAAGATTCATTTGAAAACCGACAACCTGGAACTTTACAAGGACACCCTGGAGCTGATACGTAAGAACGACCTGCCGCTGGAGCAATATTCCACAGATGTGTACAAGGAAGGTTGGAGTGATGAGGTTGTATCAATCCAGACCTACTACGAACAGTCATTTCTGGACGAAGGCACCAAAATCAACTATCTCCGTTTCAGGCTTCCAGCCGGAAAGGAGATCAGGGAACTATCCGATGACTCAGCATAGCGGTTTTTTTCAGCGTGTTTATGAAGTGACCAGGAGGATTCCTCATGGCAGGGTTACCACCTATGGGGCCATTGCTCGTTACCTGGGATCGCCTGGTTCTGCCAGGATGGTTGGCTGGGCTATGAACCAGTGTCATACCTCTTCCGAGTATGTTCCAGCACACAGGGTAGTAAACCGAATGGGACTACTCACCGGTAAGCATCATTTTGATGGATCTAATCTGATGCAGGAAATGCTCGAGAATGAAGGTGCCCTGATCGAGGATAATCGCATTATAAACCTTGCGGATTTGTTATGGGATCCCCTGGAGGAACTGGGCCTATGATAACTTAATCTAAATAAAAAAAACTATCTTTGACGGATAAATTTTGCAGTGAATTATGGAGATACAGAAGGAAGAAATCCTGAAGGTACTTGGGAATATCCGTCACCCGGAAACAAAGAAAGATATTGTTTCATCGGGGATGGTCAGTGATGTAAGCTACCGGGAAGGTGAGTTGTGGATCGGCCTGCAATTTAGTAAAGCCAATGATCCCTTTATACAATCCATAAAAAAGGCCTGCGTGCGAACCATCAACGGAAGCTTTGGTGAGGATACCCTTCAAAAGGGTCATATACAGGTACTGGTTCCGGACCCACCCCCACAGCGTGAAGTGTTACCCTTTGTAAAAAATATCGTGGCCATAGCCTCGGGGAAGGGTGGTGTGGGTAAATCCACTGTGGCAGCCAATCTGGCTGTAGCTCTGGCGCAAGCGGGTAAAAGTGTGGGACTGATTGACGCAGATGTTTACGGACCCTCGATCCCCAAAATGTTTGATGTGGAGGGTAATCGCCCCTCAGCTCGTACGGAGGATGGTGTGGAGTGGATCACGCCCCTTGAAAAGTATGGAGTGAAGCTATTGTCAGTGGGCCTTTTTATAAAGCCTGAAGACGCAGTAATCTGGCGCGGCCCCATGGCCACCAGCGCCTTGAAACAGCTGATTACCCAGGGCGATTGGGGTGAGTTGGACTACCTTCTGATTGATTTGCCACCAGGTACAGGAGATGTGCATTTGACCATGGTACAGGAGGTCCCGGTTACAGGTGTGGTTATTGTAAGTACACCTCAGGATGTGGCTCTGGCCGATGTGATCAAAGGAATTAACATGTTTGCCGGGGAGAAGATTAATGTTCCAGTATTGGGCCTTGTGGAGAATATGTCATGGTTTACTCCCGAAGAACTCCCCGATAACAAGTACTATATTTTTGGGAAGGATGGTTGTAAAAATCTGGCCGAGAAGATGGGGCTCCCACTTCTGGGACAGATACCTATTGTTCAGAGTATCAGGGAATCAGGCGATTCAGGCAGGCCAGTTGCACTTTCAACTGACACCCAATCCGGAGATGCATTTCGCCTGCTTTCAGAGGAGCTTGAGAAGGCATTGGACAAGCGGAATACGGAACAGGATCCAACCCAGAAAGTAGAAATTACAACAAAATAGGAACTAAACAGAGCATTATGGAAGCGATTAAAGAGCGTGTTGAGAAAGCACTGGAGAAGATCCGGCCATACCTGATTGCAGATGGTGGGAATATCGCCCTGGTTGATATCACCGACGATATGGTGGTTAAGGTAGAAATGAAGGGAGCATGCAATGGTTGTCCTTTCAGCATGCAAACTTTGAAAGCCGGTGTGGAGATAGCAGTAATGAAAGAAGTTCCCGAGATTAAAGAGGTTGTAGATGTGAACGGTTAAGAGGTTTTTTCCAGCCTTATAAAATATCTTATATCAAAATCAGTTAATTACTTGTAAGAACCTCGCATAAAACTGTCATAACTGGACTGATTTGCTTTCCCGGAAGACCATATATTGGGTGGTATGCACCCTCCCTTTTATCTGCGGCCTTGTCGCTTGCTCCGTTGAGAAGAATACTTCACTTTCCAGGAACTTCCACAACCTCACCTCTCATTATAACGTTTATTTTAACGGAAATGAGAGTTACAAGCGGGGCATAGAAAAGGCCAATACTTCCATAAGGAACGATTATACTCGAATTCTGGACATCTTTCTTTATGAAGACGAGACCGTGAATTCAAGTGTGTCAAGCGATATGAAGCGGGCCATCGATAAGGCCACCAAGGTGATTACCTTTCATTCTATTACCGCCAAACCCAAAGTTAAAGAGGGAAATCAGTCGGCCAAAGACAAGGCATTTTACAATAAAAACGAGTACAATAAGTGGGTCGATGATTCATACATGCTGATGGGCAAGGCCTATATGTATCAGGGAGAGTTCTTCCTGGCCTCTGAAACCTTCAAGCACGTCATGGTTACCTTTCCGGAAGAGGAGATTCGTTACCTGGCAATGATCTGGTTGAGCCGTGCCAATATCATGATTGGTGAACAGAGAGAAGCTGAACGGATTCTGATGGCTCTCTCTGATGAGGTTTCCCTTCCGAAGGAGTATCTCCATGACTACTATAGCACAAGATCACAATTCTACCAGAAAAACCAGGATTACTACCCGGCGGCTGACCAGCTGGAACTGGCCCTGGAGCAAAATGGGCTTAGTAAGGAGGAGAAGATCAGGTATACCTATATTCTGGCGCAGCTCTATGAAGCTTCCGGCCAGAATAATCTGGCTTTGGAAAAGTACAAGCGTGTTACAAGATATAGCCCTCCTTATGAAATGGCTTTCAATGCCCGGGTGAGCATGGCCGAGGTTTATGAAGCAGGCTCAGTTGATAGCGATGATCTGAAGAAGTTACTCAGGAAAATGCTGAAAGACAGCAAGAACCTGGAGTATCTGGATCAGATATATTTTGCCCTTGGCAACATTGCCATGGAGGAGGGAGAACGGGAAAAGGCCATTGAATACTACCAGTTATCAGTCTCAACAAGCCTGCGCAATCAGTATCAGAAGGGATTCTCCTCCCTTACTTTGGCAGAGATCTTTTACGACACTCCCGACTACATACTTTCTGCAGCCTATTATGATTCGGCGGTCTCCTTCCTGGATACAGATTATCCAGATTACGCCGGACTGGCGTCACTTTCGGCAAGTCTGGACAATCTGGTTTACAATATCTCCACCTTCGAGCTGGAGGATAGCGTACAGATACTGGCCGCTTTACCTGAGGAGCAGCGCCTGCTAGTTATTGATGGAATCATTGAGAAGGTTAAACTGGAAGAAGAGGAAGCGCGTCTGGCTGAGCAACAGGCCATGCAGGATATGGCTTTCAATCAGAGCATGCTTTATGGCAATAATCAGAACCAGGGAGGAACTGGGGCCCAGCAGGGCGGACAGTGGTATTTCTATAATCTGAATGCCAAAAGTTTTGGTCAACCCGAGTTCAGAATGAAATGGGGTGAACGAACACTGGAGGATAACTGGAGGCGAAAAAGTAGGCGTACAATTAGCCAGATAAGTCAGCCAGAGGGCAGTGAATCCGATACACTGAATGGGGGCGAAGGCACAGCCGTGTTAGATAACAAGACACGAGAGTTTTACCTGATGGATATCCCATTGAGCGATTCGGCCATGAAAATATCTGATGAAAGGCTGGAAGAGGCCCTCTTTGACATGGGGCTAATCTACAAAGAGGACTTACTGGATTATAACGAATCAATCAGGGCCTTTAAGGAGCTGATCTCTCGTTATCCCGAAACAGAGCGCGGTCCCTCGATCAATTACTATCTGTATGAATTAAGTAACAGCGTACAAAAACCATCTGAGGCACAATATTATGCCAATCAGCTCACCATTCTGTATCCTGAATCACATTATGCCATGTTGCTGAATAATCCCAACTACCTGCAGGAGCTACAGGATGAAGAGATGAGGGTGGTACGCTACTATGAAGGACTATACGCACTCTATCAGCAGCAAAGCTTCAATGGAGTAATTACCGGAGCTGACAGTGCTCTCGTACTTTTTACAGACGATCCCCTGATTCCCAAGTTTCAGTATCTGCGAGCCATGGCACTGGGTTCACTGGATGGAAATGAGGCAATGAAAGTGGCGCTGGATACCTTGATTGCCCAGTATCCTTCAAGCGAGGAGGGGCTTCAGGCCCAGGAAATAATTGATTATATGTTCATGGAGTTTCCTGAGATTAAAGAGGCCGATCAGGCTGCCGAGGCTGAGATTATTTACACAGATGTTGATTCCACCCAGGAGCACTATTTCCTCCTTGCGGTCCGTGCCTCCGAAAATGCCAATCAGGTTAGTTTTGACCTTCTGAACTACAACCTGGACCATTACAATCAATATGATCTCACCATTGATCAAGTGGAGATGCTTGATTCATACAACCTTCTGGTTGTGCGCTTGTTTAATAATGCAGAGGGAGCCTCCAGATATCTCCGCGATATTGAAGCGAATCGGGATACCATATTACTGGAGCTTACACCCTCCTTATATAGAATGATGATCATTTCCCAGGATAATATTGCAACTCTGTATGAAAGCAAGGAACTTACACCCTACTATCTGTTTTACCGAAAACACTATTTAAAACAAGAGGAATGAGCAGGAAGATACATATTCTGTGGACAGATGATGAAATAGACCTTCTGAAACCCTATATTCTTTTCCTTGAAGAACGGGACTACAGGGTGACTACTGCGGCCAACGGAGCAGATGCACTGAGCCTGGTTGAAGAACATGATTTTGATTTGATCTTTCTGGATGAAAATATGCCGGGACTATCCGGACTGGAGACGCTGGAGCGGATTAAAACCCTCACTCCCTCTACCCCGGTGGTCATGATTACCAAGAGTGAAGAGGAGGATATCATGGATGGGGCCATTGGAGGCAAGATTTCTGATTACCTGATTAAACCAGTGAATCCCAAGCAGATCCTTCTGACCATCAAGAAGAACATCGATACCAAAAGACTGGTTACCGAGAAAACGACTTCAAGCTACCAGTCTCAATTCAGCCAGATCGGAATGCAGATAAATTCAGCTTCAAGCTTCAGTGACTGGACGGATATCTACAAACGACTTGTTTTCTGGGAACGGGAATTTGATACTAGTGGTAGCGGGGGGATGGAAGAGGTTCTGAGCATGCAAAAGACAGAAGCAAATAAGGAGTTTGCAAGATATATTAGTAGGAATTATGAAGACTGGTTCTCTGGCGAGGGCCATGATGCCCCTCTGCTTTCACCCGGTGTATTCAAAAACAAGGTGTTTCCTTTGCTGGACCAGGGGAAGGTGATGGTAATCATCATCGATAATCTCCGTTACGATCAATGGAAAATTATTGAGCAGGAAATGAACGACCTTTACAGATGCGATGAGGAGATCATCTTTTCAAGCATCTTACCAACGTCCACCCAATATGCCAGAAATGCCATGTTTGCAGGGATGATGCCTGGAGAGATTCAACGGCAAACTCCCGAGCTCTGGATCGATGAGAACGACGAAGGAAGTAAAAATGCTCATGAGGAGGAGCTTTGCAGGATGCAACTACAGAAGCTTGGCATTGGAGCTTCCTTTAACTATGAGAAAATCAGCAATCAACGGGCCGGGAAAAAGCTGGTGGAGAACTACCGCGACCTGCTCAATTTTGACCTTAATGTGGTGGTTTACAATTTTGTGGATATGCTTTCGCATGCCCGGACCGAGATGGAGATGATCAGGGAGCTGGCCTATGATGAGGCATCCTACCGGTCGCTGGTCAAAAGCTGGTTTCAGCATTCCTATCTCTATGATCTTCTGAAGCTGCTGAACCAGCATGATATCCGTGTGGTTATTACCACGGATCATGGTGCTATACGGGTGAATGATCCCAGGAAGGTGATAGGCGACAGACATACATCGGTCAACCTTCGCTATAAGCAGGGCAGGAACCTGAACTATAATAAGAAGGAGGTATTTGAGGTGCTTCAACCGGAACATGTTCGCCTGCCCCGGACCAACATTACTACCAGCTACATTTTTGCACTGAACAATGACTACCTGGTTTATCCCAACAACTACAACCATTTCGTAAATCTATACAGAAACACATTCCAGCACGGGGGAATCTCCATGGAGGAGATGCTGATCCCTCTGGCCATTTTGTCCCCTGTCAGCTAATATGAAAACCATCCCTATAGCATCATTGCAGGAGCTTGACTCTGCTGCCGCTCAGTTTTTAGAGTTGGCAGGTGAACATGTTGTCATAGCCTTTTCCGGTGATATGGGTGCCGGCAAGACCACATTTATTCAGGCCCTTTGCCGGAGGCTTGGTGTTCAGGTCGAAATAAACAGCCCGACCTTTTCACTGGTTAATGAGTACTTTACCCCGGAAGGGAATTCCATTTTTCATTTTGACCTTTACAGGATTGAGACACAGGTCGAGCTTTTTGACATGGGCTATGAAGAGTACTTCTATTCAGGGTCCCTGTGCTTTATTGAGTGGCCCGAAAAGGCAAGAAACCTGATTCCCCATGATGCACTCTGGGTGAACATTGTGGTCGGCGAAAACAATGCAAGACAGATACAATTTAATTAGTCTGTCCATTCAAAAATTGACATTACTGGCGAATTATCTTATTTTAGGCTAGCCCAATAACAGAAGGAGCAATGGAAAATAAAGGATCATCGGCATTTAACTTCCATAGGGAGGGCTTAATGCCCCAGGAAGAGACGCTTGAGGTAGGGAACAAACAGAAAAGTTTAAAAATCGGGATCCCCTCGGAAAATCATCAGGTGGAGAGCCGGGTTCCTTTGACTCCCGAGGCGGTGGAAATCCTTACTGGCCACGGACATGAGGTGTTGCTGGAGTCGGGTGCCGGGAAAGCTGCCAATTATCTGGATACGGACTACTCCGAACGTGGCGGATTCATATGCGATAAGCGGGAAGAAGTATTCCGGGAAAGCGATGTCATTTTAAAGGTTAGTCCCCCCACCGAAGAGGAAATCGGATGGATGAAGGAGCGTCAGGTTTTGCTGTCATCCTTCCAGGTTTTCACTCATTGCAATGAGAGCTATATCAGGAGTCTGATGAGAAAGAAGGTAACCGCCATTGCCTTTGAAAAGATTCAGGATGAACATAATTGTTACCCGGCGGTAAGAAGTATGAGTTCTATTGCAGGCACGACCAGCATGCATATTGCAGCTGAATACCTGAGCAATCAGCGCGGGGGAAAAGGAGTTATGCTGGGTGGAATCACTGGAATTACCCCTACTGAAGTTGTGATCCTGGGAGCAGGAACTGTTGCTGAGTACGCAGTCAGAGCCGCCAGAGGAGTGGGTTCAGAAGTCAAGGTTTTTGATCAGTCTCTGCATCGGCTGCGCAGGCTGCAAGCTGCCGTGGGCCAGATAATACCAACTTCCATCTTTCACCCGAAGGTCATATTAAAGGCTCTCAGGTCTGCCGATGTGGTCATTGGAGCCATAAGAAAGGAGGAGGGCCAGCCTGAATTTTTTATCACGGAAGAAATGGTGAAGGAAATGAAAAAGGGATCGGTGATCATCGATATCAGTATCGATCGCGGGGGATGCATTGAAACCTCTGAACTGCGGACCCAGGTTGATCCGGTTTTTGTTAAGCATGGCGTAATTCACTACTGTGTACCCAATATTGCTTCCAGGGTTGCCCGCACTGCATCAATTGCCATTAGTAATGTCTTTGCCCCACTGATACTTGGTCTTGGAGCCATAGGTACTACGGGGAGGCATTTAAAGGAAGATGTGGGCCTCAGAAAAGGTGTCTATATTTATAATGGTATATTGACCAGTGAACCCATTGGCCAGAAGCTTGGGATTCCCTCTAAGGACATTGACCTTTTAATGGCGGCGTTTTAATTGAAGATAAAGAGAGTGAAGATGAGATATAGATATTTGTTGTTGATGGCGCTGATACTGACATCAGCAAGCTGTAAAATGTTGTTCGGACCAGATAAAACTGGTGAATTCAGGTTGAGTTCGGAGAAGTTTCTGGCCGAAAGCTATTATTTATTTGGATATTCTTACGAAGACAGTGAGTTTTACAGGTATCCTTTTGAAAAGGACCCCGTTCCCGATATTATTAACGAAGGGACCAGGGTGCTTGACGGACAAGAAACCATAGAGTTGTCCAGCTTTAATACACCCGGAGAAGCCAATGGATTTGCGCTGGTGGGTGAATTTTCAAATCTGGATGATGCCCGTGATTTCTACAACGATTATACTACCGTAGAGGAGGGTCTTCAGTATACCGTAGATAGTAACATTGTTGAGGCATATCAGGTCTTGATACAACAGACCTCGGCAGGCAATTATGTGAAACTTTTGGTGAAAGAGGTGAATTCCCTGGAAGGAGATGAAGGTAACAAGTATAGTGAGGCACTCATGGATTATACCTACCAGCCTAATGGGTCAAGGGATTTCCCCTAAAGATCTCCCAGTTTTTTCTATATTAGAATATGAATTTTGCACTTATTGGTTTTATCTTTTACCTGGTGGTGATCCTGGTGGTTGGATTCTACACCTACCACATCAACAAAAGTCATAAAGATTTTTTTATTGCCGACCGGAAACTGAATCCCTGGGTGGTTGCATTTTCGGAACGTGCCTCCGGCGAAAGCGCCTGGCTATTGCTTGGCCTTCCAGGAGCTGCTTTTGCATCCGGACTAATGGAATTCTGGACCGCACTGGGATGTGTATCGGGTATCATCTTTTACTGGTTCATTATCGCCAGGGCCCTGCGGGAAGAGACAGAACGCCTGGGAGCCATTACAGTGCCCACCTTTTTGGCAGCAAGGTTTGAAAAGGGACAGGCAGCCATTCGGGTGCTGGCCACATTTATCATTATCTTCTTCTTTATTTTTTATCTCTCGGCCCAGTTTAACGGGGCGGGGAAGATCCTAAATGTAACCTTCGGATTGAAACAGTCCACCGGTATGATTCTCGGAGCCCTTGTCATCATCTTCTATACCATGATGGGAGGTTTCTTTGCTGTGGCATGGACCGATATGGTTCAGGGAATAATAATGATCGGCACGCTGGTAGTCCTGCCCCTGGTCGGACTGGCAGAGTTGAAGGAGATCCATGGAGGGGCTGTTCCGCTCGCCGACCTGGTGACCAGCGATGGGCATTCACTACTTTCGTGGACCGGGGGTAAGACGGGATGGGGAGCAGCTGCATTAATTATCAGCGGCCTCAGCTGGGCTCTGGGATATATGGGTCAGCCTCACCTGCTTACCAGGTTCATGGCCATCAGGAAAGCAGAGCAAATAAAAGTTTCAAGACGCATTGCCATAGCATGGGTAATACCCGCTTTTTCAGGAGCCCTTATTTTGGGTATAGTGGGAGCCGGACTCTATGAACCTGGCATGTTTGATGATATTGAGAAGTTGATGCCACACATGGCCAATGAGTTACTTCCGGCCTGGCTGGCCGGGATCTTTGTGAGTGGGGCCATTGCGGCCATGATGTCCACAGCCGACAGTCAACTCCTTGTGATCTCTTCCTCCATTATCGAAGATCTTTTTCACCGTACCCTGGGTTGGGATGTGAGTGATAAAGCTTTACTGAAAGCGAGCCGCTGGATTACCTTTGCAGTGGGCCTGGTTGGATTTGTAATTGCCCTGACTTCCGATAAGTTGATTTTTTCCATGGTATCGTATGCCTGGGCGGGTCTGGGGTCCTCCTTCGGACCGCTGATCCTGCTGATGCTAACCTGGAAAAAAGTGACATGGCAGGGTACCATTGCAGGCTTAGTTACTGGTTTTG
>RCND010004665.1_pt1 | contig 14399 bp, 8 predicted proteins | sample 2041351 | NCBI WGS metagenome assembly RCND01 (sample SAMN09708230, study PRJNA481090) | Marine sediment metagenome, whole genome shotgun sequencing project. | biome: marine sediment; feature: ocean; material: sediment; isolation source: Sewage treatment plant 12B marine sediment (STP12B) ...
CCTGATGAGCCATGAATCCCTTGGGATCGTAGACCAGGGTCTCCGGGATCCGGCGTACCCCACAGAGATCTCCGGTCTTGCTGTCTGCGTCGAGGTAGAGGAGGTCCTCCGGAATCCCCGCTCCTGCCGCGGCGGCCTTGACGCCCTCCCAAGACGGTGCCTGGGCGATGAAAAGGAAATCGACCGTCGGGTCGTCGGCGTAGCCGGCGGCGAATCTTGCTGCCGCCGTCTGCTCGCTGAGACTCACGTTCTGGGGGTCGAACCAGTGGAGGATCAGTACTTTTTCCGGGACACCAACGAGGTTTCGGCGTACGCCGCCGGCCGCTTCGACCCACAGGAACCCGCCCGCATCGAGCTTGGCGATGGCGTGGTCGTGGTCCGCATGCCGGGGAGGGGTCAGCGCAAAAAACATGTTGTAGGCGAGGATCGAACCGGCGACGGCGAGAACCACACCCAGGATCAAACGGTTTCTCGTAGCAGCTTTCATGGGCGCAGGATAGCAAAACGGTTCGTGGTGGCGCGTTCCGGACCGCGGATACGGCCGCGAACGCGGATACAGCATCTTGAGAGCTGATATCCTCAGCCGCCACTCGGATGGAGGTCTGATGATGCGCCGAATCCTGCCTTGCCTCGTGCTCGTGGTCGCGACCCTCAGTGCTGAAGCTGCGGTTGTCCCCGACGAACTGCTCAACTCGATGTCGTTCCGTCTGGTCGGCCCCTTCCGCGGCGGACGTGTGACTGCGGTGACGGGTGTTCCGGGCGATTCCATGACCTACTACATGGGTTCGACCGGCGGCGGCGTCTGGAAGACTTCCAACGCCGGTATCAGCTGGCGGAATGTCTCGGATGTCGTCCGATCGGTGGAACCGGAGCTGGAGTCTCGGATCATGGGCCAGGTCGATCCCAAGCTCGCCGCGGCGGGTGTGGTTCGGCCGCCGGTGGAGGGCCTTCCCCAGATAAAGACCAGCGAACGGCGCGGTGGAGATCCGTTCGGATCGGCCTCCGTCGGCGCGGTTGCGGTTGCCCCAACGGATCCCAATGTGGTGTGGGTCGGCACCGGTTCGGCCTGCCCACGCGGCAACGTCTCTCCTGGAGATGGGGTCTACAAGAGCACCGACGCCGGTGACACGTGGCGCCACATGGGTCTGGACAAAGCCGGCCAGATCGGGCGCGTCATCGTCCACCCGGCCGATGAGGATATCGTCTATGTTGCCGTGCTCGGGAACATCTTCGGGTCGAATCCCGAAAGGGGTGTCTACCGAACGACCGACGGCGGTCTCAGTTGGACCAAGATCCTCTTTGTGTCCGATGCTGCCGGGGCGGTGGACCTCGCCATGGATGCCTCCAACCCACGGGTGCTCTACGCATCCATCTGGCAGGCCCGACGGAATCCCTGGAACATGATCTCGGGAGGACCCGACAGCGGCCTCTACAAGACCGTTGACGGCGGCAATACCTGGATCAGGCTGAGCAAGGGCCTGCCCGAGGGTGAACTCGGCAAGATCGCCGTCGCGGTTTCGCCGGCGTTCCCCAAGAGAGTCTGGGCTCTGGTCGAGCACGAGGACAAGGGTGGTCTCTATCGCTCCGACAACGGCGGCGCCAAGTTTCGGCGAGTCAACTCGAGCCGTGAACTGATACAGCGAGCCTGGTACTACATCCATCTCGAGGCCGACCCGCTCGACGCCAACACGGTCTACGCCCTCAACGTGGCCATGTGGAAGTCGGTGGACGGCGGGACCAGCTTCCGCCCGGTTCGAACCCCTCACGGCGACAACCACGCGCTCTGGATCAACCCCGACAACGCGGCCAATCTCGTTCAAGGGAACGATGGCGGCGCCAACATCAGTTTTGACGGCGGTCGTTCGTGGTCGACCCAGGGAAACCAGCCGACATCCGAGATCTATCGGCTGACCGTGGATGACCAGCAGCCGTACTGGCTTTACGGCGGCCAGCAGGACAACTCGGCGGTGGCCATCCCCAGTCGATCGCCCTCGGGCGCCATCGCACGCCAGGATTGGTATCAGCCCGCGGGCTGCGAGACCGCGACGGTTGCGGTGGACCCACGGAACCCGAACATCACCTATGGCGGGTGCTACGGGGGATCCCTCAACCGATTCGACCGGCATCTCGGATTCCAGCAGGAGGTCATGGCCTGGCCGCAGATGGCGGTGGGCCAGCAGGCGTCTGACCTCAAGTACCGGTTCCAGTGGAATGCTCCGGTCCGGATCTCACCCCACGATCCATCGGTGCTCTATCACTGTTCCAACGTGGTCCACCGGACCACCGATGAGGGCTCCACCTGGGAGGTCATCAGCCCCGACCTCACCCGGGATGATGAGAGCAAGCAGGGCTATGCGGGTGAGCCGATCACCAGGGACAACACCGGTGTCGAGGTCTACGGCACCATCTTCGCCTTCGAGGAGTCTCCCCACCAGGCCGGACTCTTGTGGGCAGGCAGCGATGACGGGATGGTCCACATCTCCAGGGACAACGGTTCGACGTGGCAGAACGTGACCCCCGAAGGGATGCCCGAGTGGGGGACCGTCAACAGCATCGAACTCTCTGCCCATGATCCCGGCCGCGCGTTCATCGCAGTCCACCGGTATCGCACGGCCGACAACACTCCCTATATCTTCCGCACCGATGATTTCGGTGCGAGCTGGGTGCGGATCGCGGATGGGACTCACGGGATCGCCGAGGACCACTTCGTGCGGGTCGTGCGGGAAGACCCCGAACACAAGGGCCTGCTCTATGCCGGCACCGAGTTCGGTCTCTACCTCTCGTTGGACAATGGGTCGAACTGGCAGAGCTTCCAGCTCGATCTGCCCGTGACGCCCATTACCGATATGGCCGTCAAGCGCGGCGATCTGGTGCTCTCCACCCAGGGGAGGTCGTTCTGGATTCTCGATGACCTGAGCCCGCTCCGTCAGATCAGCGACCAGGTCCCCGAAGCCGGCACCCACCTGTTTGCGCCGCGGGACGTGATCCGCTGGGCGGACGGCAGTGGCGGGATGCGAGGACCCGGAGCGGGTGCGACGGGTGAGAACCCGCCCATGGGCGCGATCATCCACTATCTCCTGCCGGAGGGTGCTGACGAAGACGACGCGGATGAGGTTGTCCTCGAGATCCTCTCCGCCGACGGCGATGTTCTGCGGACCATGTCGAGCACCAAACCCGAGAAGCGCGCGCCGAGCATCTGGCTCAAACTCTTCCCTGAGTTCTTCGAACCGCCCAAGCTCGATGCCGAGCATGGAGGGAACCGTTGGGTGTGGAACCTCCGTCTGCCGGACGCGACCATCTACGAGAAGGCGGTGCTCTGGGGATCGGCGGCCGGCCCAAGGGTTCCGCCAGGGGAGTACCAGGTACGGATGACGGTGGGTGAGTGGTCGCACAGCGAGAGCTTTGACGTCATCGCTGATCCCCGACTGGATCTGGATCCCGCGGCGCTTCAAGCCCAGTACGAGTTGGCCAGCGAGATCTGGCTCGATCTCTCCCGAGCACACGAGATGGTCACCGAGATCAACACAGTCCGTTCCCAGATCGAGGGCTGGAACTCCAGGATCGAGGAAGAAGAGACCACCGAATTCGCTTCGGCGATCCTCGAGTCCCTCGACGACGTTGAGGGCCGGATTCGTCAGACCGAACTCGAGTCGAGCCAGGACATGCTCAACTTTCAGCCGATGCTCGACAACCAGTTCGTCCATCTGCGTGGCGTGGTCGAGGACTCGCCCGGGTTCCCGAGCGCGTCATCACGGGAGCGATTCGCCGAGCTGCAGGCCGAGTTGAGCGAGATCGAGGCCACGCTGGAGGAAATCCTGAGCAACGAGGTGCCGAAGCTCGAGACCCTTCTCGAGGACAGTGGTGTGCCGCGGATCGGAACGAAATAGCTATGAATTATGAATTATGAATGATGAATTATGAATGATGAATTATGAATTTCATCGCACCATCGCACCGGTTTCAGGGGCATCTGCGATGGTCATTCATAATTCATAATTCAAAATTCATAATTCATCAGTCCACCTCGACGCACGCGATCTCCCCGCGTAGCTTGAAGGCGACGCGGGCGAGGAGGAACGTTGCGACGGCGATGAGCCCGGCGACGATTCCCCACCACAGCCCCTGGGGACCGTAGCCGAGGCGGAAGCCGAGGACGAGGCTGGTGGGCAGCCCGACGAGCCAGAAGCCGAGGATGTTCACCACCAACGGCACCCGGGTATCGCCGGCGCCGCGGAGAACACCGGCCGCCACCACCTGAAGTCCGTCGAAAACCTGGAAGAATCCGGCGATGGGGATCAGCATCGAGGCAAGCAGCAGAACCTCTTCGACCGAGGTGTAGGCCCGGGCCAGCCACACCGGTATGCCGATGAACAGGGCGGCCGTGAGAGTCATGAAACCCGCACCGAGGATCAAACCCGCCGAAGCGGCCCGTCTGGCGCCGCCGCTGTCGCCTCTGCCGATGGCGTTGCCGACCCGAACCGCCGTGGCCTGCGAGACTCCCAACGGAACCATAAAGGTCAGTGAGGCAAGATTGATGGCCACCTGGTGCGCCGCCATGGTGATCGTTCCCAACCCACCCATGAGAAGCGCGATCACCGAGAACGCCACGATCTCGAGCTGGAGATTGAAACCGATGGGAATGCCCAGCCGCGCGGTCTTCAGCAGCGGTCCCAACTCGAACGATGCCCGGTCGAAACGCAGCAACGGCCAAAGGTCTTTTCGATCGACCGACAGGAGGATGACAAAGAGCAGCGTCCGGGCGATGGTCGACGCCCATGCGGATCCGAGGGGTCCGAGCTGTGGGATCGGCCCGGCGCCGAAGACCAAAGCCCAGTCGGCGACCAGATTGAAGATGTTGACCGCGATCACGGTGGCGACGATGTGTCGGAGGCGGCCCATGGCCTGGAGGGCCAGCCGGAGGACGACCCATCCGTAGAAGGGCAAAAGCCCGGGGATCGAGATGTGGGAGTAGGCGGCGGCCAGGGGCACCGTCTCGGCTGGTTGACCGAGAAGGGCGAGGATCGCGCCGATGGGAAGCAGAAACAGGATGCTGGGGATCATCAACACGGCCGCCAGGATGAATCCTCGCTGCACCGATCGCCGGAAGGCGTTTCGGTCTCGAGCTCCCAGCGCCTGGTTGAGCAGGGGATCGATCCCGAGGAGGACGCCGACGCCGAAGGATGAAATCGTGATCACCGCCACGTGACCGAGAGCCACCGCCGCGAGCGCCTGTGACGATAGGCGCCCGACGACCATGGTGTCGACCACGCCAAAGAGCATCATCCCCACCTGGACCACCACCACCGGGATGGCCAGACGGGTCATCTTGGCGATGTCGGCGCGGCTGGGTTTCTCGAACGGCACGGTCATGACGGCTCCCGGGCGGGGAGGATAGCACCGACCACCCACGGGTTGAATCGCGAAGACGCTCACGACGAAAAGACATCAGGGCCCGGTCACGGACCCCGATTCCTTCCCCCGGTCCGCGGACCGTGGCAGCGCCCGGGGACAGCGCCAGCGGCCCCGGTCCTGCTACTCTTTTCCCCATGCCGAGCAACGTAGAAATCAAAGCAAAACTCAGAGACCGCGGCGCGGTTGAAGCCCTCGTCCGCGCCCGCTCCGATCACGGCCCGGAGCTCATCATTCAGGAGGATGTGTTCTTTCCCTGCGAATCGGGGCGCCTCAAACTTCGGGCGTTCTCCGGCGATCGGGGTGAGCTCATTTTCTACCGCCGGCTCGACGGCGAGGGACCGACAAGGTCGGATTTCTTCAAGGCGCCGACCGCCGATCCGGACGCGTTGTCCACCGCCTTGAAAGCGGCATTGGGTGAGGCTGGAACCGTCCGCAAACGACGCACCCTCTACCTCGTGGGTCAGACTCGGATCCACCTCGATGAAGTCGACGGTCTGGGTGACTGGCTCGAACTCGAGGTCGTGCTCGAACCCGGACAATCCGCCGAGCACGGTGCTCAGATCGCTCGCGACTTGATGCTGGCGCTCGGTATCGAGGAAATGGATCTCGAGGCGCGCGCCTATATCGATCTGTTGACGGCGCGGGCGGAGGATCGGTGATGAGCTACAGGATCGTCGAGGACTGCTATCGTCAGGAGCACTTCGACTTCTTTCGGGCCTACGAGATGCCCTTCTACTCGATCACCTTCAACCTCGAGATCACGGCGGTGAAGGCTTTTGCCGAGGAACGCCGTTTCTCCGTCTATCTCACCCAGTGTTTCCTCTTCGCGAGGGCCATGAGCAGGGTCGAGGACTTCCTCTATCGGGTGGTGGATGATCGGATCGTCCTTTTTGACCACCTCGAGATTGCGGCCACCCTTCCAGCGCCGAAGGGCGCGTTCAGCTTTGCTCATTTCGATCATGCGCCGGATCTCGAGACCTTTATTCGTCGTGCTGAAACCGTTTCAAAACTGGCGCGTGAAAAAGCGAGTCTCAAAGCAACGGCCGAGGGCAACACGATTCTCTTTACGTCGCTGCCGGGTGTGCGATTTACCGGGATCACCCACGCAACCCCGTCCGATCGATCCGACGGAAGGGCTCGGGTCGCCTTCGGTCAGTTCTTCGAGGAGCAGGGTCGGCTGATGGTCCCGGTCGGTCTCGGTGTCAATCACATCTTCATCGACGGCACCGCCCTCGGCCGGCTGGTCGAGGAGGTCCAAGCGGAGTACGACAATCCCTCAGAATTATGAATGATGAATTATGAATGATGAATTCCATCGCACCATCGCAAATGGCCTGCTGCGATGTCATTCATAATTCATCATTCCTAATTCATAATTGGCGCTTATCTGAACCACCCCGGCTCCGCCCCCTCTTTCCTCGCTTGGCGGATGATCGTGGAGAGCTGTTTCTTCTCGTTTATGATTTCGGCGTCGATGGTCTGCAGATTGCGTTCGGCCTTGGCGATCCGATCGAGGGCTTGGCCGTCGAGCCTGCCCCGCTCCAGGCGGTTGAGCTCCGCCTCGGCGTCAAAGCGCCGGGCCTGGATTCTGGCTATGACGCTGCTCTGGGCCAGGACCCTCTTTCGCCATTTCTCGCGAGTCTTCGGATCCGCCCGATGGTCGGTTTCGACCGTAAACGGACCGGCGATGGTGGAGGTCATCAGGGTCAGTGCCGCGCCCCTGCCCAGTTGCTCCATATTGTCGTCTGTGATGACGATGACGCCGGTTCCATCAAGCTCCGGAGCGCGGATAAGCGATCTCGAACTCGCGACTGCGGCAAGGGTGCCGGGTTTCGGGGTCGGTCTCGGGCCGGGGGGTTCGGTGGCCGGAAGGACAGATGTCCAGCCCAGGCCGAATACACAGCCGAGGATCGTAAGTTGACGTGGGATATCCATGCCGGATTCCTTTCCAGCATGGACGGGATGAGATTACTTTAGCCGCACAGATGGTCCGATGCAACTCTAAGTGTGTTGATGCATGAGGGGTGTTGGAAAATCGACTCCCGACTCCTGACTCACGTAACAAGCCACAGCATCCCGAACGTGTAGATCGTGCAGACTACGATCAGCGCCGTCCAGCCCGAGACACGGATCTCGACGCCGGCTTTCCTCGCCGTCCCGTTGGCGTTCCACAGGATCGTGGCCGAGAGCACGGCGCCAAAGACCACCCATGCGACCCGGATGAGGCTCATAATGGTGACGGCCGGACCGGGCCAATGGGCCCACCACGTGTCCGGTTGAGCGACCACGACCAGCGATTCCAGAAAGGGAATGTGTCCCATCTCGTAGGCCATGAGTGGCCCCCAGCCGAGCACCAACAACGAACAGGCGGCGGCGGCGGCCAGCGCGGTGCTGTGACCGCGTTCCTGGATTGCGGGGGACAGGATCGGCGAGACAAGCGCCGCCGCGAGCAGGCTCGACCAACAGCCGATGCTCAGCCAGAGCGGATCGGCGAATACACCGCCGCGTTGAATGAGGATGATCATCGGCGAGAGGAAGAAGACGGTGAGGGCAAAGGGGACGAGATAGCTTTCGGTACTCGCGAGATGCCAGGCGGAGCGTACGCGTGGTCGCAGGTAAAGACCCGCCGACCCATGGGGACAGCTCTGAAGGCAGATGAGACATGTCTTGCACCGGTGCGCTTCGCTGACCAGCTGGGGGTGGTGCCACACCGGGCAGCCGGGCAACTCGTCGTTACCCTTGTAGCAGTCGTGGGTCGTGCAGGTCGATGCGCAGATCGATTGGCGGGCGGCAACCGTCAACGGAGCAACCGGGGAAAGTGCGACCCCGAGCCGGCCGAGGGGACAGAGGTGGCGGCACCAAACCTCGCGCTGCCAGATCACGCAGCACACCACAGAGGAACCAATGAGGGCAAGAAGTAAGATTCCGGTGGGGAAGGGGTTCTCAACCATGTGGAAGAACTCCTCGGACCACAGAATGAGCACGAAACCCGCTGCGGAGAGCCAGCTTCCGGCACGCAGAATCCAGGCCGGCGGTGGTCGGTCGAGGGAGAACCAACGTTGGACGATTCGGCCGCCGGTAGACAGGGGACAGACGGTGCACCACACCGTGCCGACAAGGAGGAAGAGACCGAAAACAAACGGTTCCCAGAGCATCCACACGGCTGCGTTGGCCGATTCGGCAGCCGCCGAGCGGCTGGCCGCAAGACAGATGACCGCCATGCCTACGAAGAACGCCGCCACGGCGATTCGAGCGACCCTCAGCCCTCCTCCCCGGACCAGCCAGCGAACGAGCCAAAAGCTGCTGATTTCGAACCCGATGGGGCGTTCGCCGTCAAATCCCGAGAAGATGTGTTCGGCGCGAATCTCGTCGCCGTCGGCGACCCGCACGGCGAGTTCGATCACCGAGCGCAGTTCGGCGACGTTTCGGTGGCGGTACTTGAGCGAAACTAACGCCTGCTCGGCGGAAGAGGTCAGATGGAGCCGCCCGCTCTGGTCGATCTCGGCGAGGAATGTGCGTGAGAGGGGGACGATGTCGCGTGGGCGTTCGGCCAGGGTCGGGATCTCGATGACGGTCCCGATTTGCTCGCGGAGCTCCGTTTCGAGGCAGCCGTGGTCGGCGCCGCAGGCGTTGGTGTCGATGGTGGCAACGATCCGAACATCGGGAAATGGACGGACTTCAACTTCGCGCTCGGCTGCGAAATGGAGGGCCAGTTCGAGCTGTGTGTCGGCGTTCAACGCCTCGATCCCGCGCAGGACCAGGGTGCCGCCATGGGCCAGATGAAGGGCGCCGAATCGTTCGGCTGACAAATCGGCGTCGGAGGCGGTGCCCGTGCCGAAGAGCAGCCGGTTGGCATCGCGGGCCGAGAGTTCTCGGCAATCCACCGAGATGAGGGGCGCGTTGTCGCGTCCGGATTCTGAGTGGATCATCCGGGCCGCGAGCAGTTTGCCGGTGCCGAACTCGCCGGAGATCAACACCAGGCGGCGGGCAACGGCGGCCTGTTCGATCTTCTTGCCGACCGATCGCATTCGGGCTGAATTTCCGATCATGGCATCGGCCGGAAGCGCGGCCTGATAGAGATCCGCGAGCGCTCGGGTCTGTTTCTCGAGATTGAGCGCCTGACTCGTGCTCCGGTGAACGTTCTGGGCCATCCGGCTCAGAAGCGAATGACGCAGAGGGTTACATTCGGCCAGCGCGGTTGGAAGGTACTCACCGGGATATCGGAGCACGGTGGCCTGGGTGACCGCGACGACGTCAGCGCCGATGGGCGCCGAACGGAGAATCGCGAGTTCGCCGAAGGTCTCGCGGGGCCCGAGTCTGAAGAGGCTCTGGTCGGGCTCGGTGGTTGAACGAAGGAGGACATCGACCTCGCCCTCGAGGATCACCCAGAAGGCAGTGCCGATGTCGCCCTGACGGAGGATGGTTTCGCCTGGCGAGTACTCGATCCTCTCTGCAAGGCGGCCGAGGTAATCGAGCGCCTCGTCGTCGAGCAGTGTGGGGGCTGCGCTTTCACCGTTCACATGAAGAGTCTACCCGAGCAATTGGGCACCCCGAGGCGCGAACGTGGCCGCATACATTCGCGAGGCAGTTGCCATGCTCGTGGGCTCTCTTCAGGCCGATCTCGATCCGAGGACGGCATGAGCGCAGGATCTGGTGGTGGTGGCGCGCATCGACCAGGGTGATTCAGATCACCCGCGGGCAGCGGTTCGCATCCGGATTGTGATCCGCGTGCGTTGCAATCAGACGCGTCCATCTCATGATGGTACGTGAGGTGACGCATGGCTCAGACGAGATCAGGACTCGGGGTGCTCGTGGTTGTGTTGGCTTCAGTGGGAATCGCTGCGGCTCAGGTCCCTTGCGCACCCTTACCTCCTCCGGTGTGGCCGACCATTGAAAAGACCCCGGCCGATGCGGGTGATCTTCGCGCCACCATCGCAGGCGCGGCCACCGGGACCACGATCCTCCTCCACGACGGTTTCTACGACATGAGCGGTGGGGATTCGACCCACCGTCTCGTCTTTTCGACCCCGGGTCTCACCCTGCGATCGGTGAGCGGCAACCGTGAGGCGGTCATCCTCGACGGCGGATATGTCACTGGCGAACTGCTGAGCATCCAGGCCTCCGACACCACCATCGCGGACCTGACCTTGAGCCGCGCCTACTTTCACCCGATCCACGCCAGCGGGCCCGAGGTCCCCATCAGCAATGTGTTGATCCACAACGTCCACGTCATCGATCCCGGTGAGCAGGCGGTAAAGGTCAACCCGATCGGCGCGGGGACCGTCGATGACGGCATCCTCGAGTGCTCCCACCTCGAGCTCACCGATGTCGGTCGTCCCTTCATCCGCAACAACTGCTACACCGGCGGTCTCGACGCCCACGCCGCCACCGGGTGGGTGGTGCGGCGCAACCGCGTCGAGGGCTTCTGGTGCGACACGGGGCTCTCCGAGCATGGGATCCACATGTGGCTCCTTTGTCAGGACACGCTGGTCGAAGAGAACCTGATCATCGACTGCGCCCGTGGCATCGGTTTCGGTCTTGGTTCCGGAAATGACGGCCACATCGGCGGCATCATCCGCAACAACTTCGTCGCCGCCGGCGATCCCGGTCTCTTCGCTTCGCCGTCGGGATTCGATTCCGGCATCAGTCTGTGGGGCGCCGAAGGAGCCCAGGCGTATCACAACACCGTGGCCTCGACCCAGCCGCCAAGCGCCTCATCCGTGGAATGGCGCTTTATCTCGACCTCGGTGACCCTGGCCAACAACCTGGTCACCGGGCGGATCTGGGACCGTGGCGGGGTCTCGCACGTGGCGACCAACACCGAGTACGCGCCGCTGAACCTCTTTGTCGATGTGGCCGGCGGCGATCTCCACCTCGTGGACCCGGTCTCGGGTCCGGTGGATTCCGGATCACCCCTCAGTCCGGGTCTCGCCGACAACGATTTTGACTCGAGTCTCCGGGACGGCGCCCCCGATATCGGCGCCGATGAGATCGGACAACCACTCTTCGCCGACGGTTTTGAAACCGGCGATCTGTTGGGATGGGACTGGTTCACCGTCCGGGAATGACAACCCACCCCGGTGTGTCCGAGAAAAAAGAGGCCGCGGCTTTTCGGGCCGCGGCCTGTATGGCCACCTTGCCTGCGTGAGGCTCGGAGGAGGAGCGTCGCTGCAATCGAGGGACGGTTCCACCTATCTCTCACAATCATCGGTTCTCGGAGCTGGAAAAAGAATGGACGAACGCGACTCGATCATGGACAAACGCGACAAGTGAGTGGTTCTCTGTTTTGCGCGAATACGTCTCAGAATCAACCTGGTTCCGAGATCGACGTAGAATGCAGAGGTGTCGGAAGAGCAACCCGCCAGCATCCACCAACCCCGTCTGGGCCATTTCGAGGTCATCGGAGAGCTCGGCCAGGGGGGGATGGGTTCGGTCTTCATCGGTCTCGACGAAAACCTCGGTCGTAGAGTAGCGCTCAAGGTCATCAGGTCGGATCAACGCCTCGACCCGATTCGCAAGGCTCGGTTCCTCCGCGAGGCCAAGGTGCTCTCCTCGCTCGATCACCCCAATGTCTGCCAGTTTCACGATTTCATCGAGGGGGAGGAACAGGATTGCCTGGTTCTCGAGCTGGTTGAAGGCAGGAACCTCCACGAGGCACTGGGTCAAGGCCTGGATGAGGCCCAGAAGATCAAGATCGCTCAGCAGTTGCTGGACGTGCTGGTCGCCGTCCACGGCAAGGGTGTGATCCACCGCGATCTCAAACCGGAGAACATCATGCTCACGCCCCGGGGCGATATCAAGGTGCTCGACTTCGGACTTGCGCGTCCGGTCGAGGATCCCGACTCGCTCTCAGGTGAGTATCCGGCCTTCCGGATGGAGCACGTTTCCTCAGCGGCTGGGACGGCGGTGGTGGGAGGAACGGACTCGCCCGCTGAATCTCCGGCAATGACGACTTTCGGAACCGTCTTGGGGACCATCGGCTACATGAGCCCGGAGGTGGCGAGGGGTGAGCCGGCGACCGCTGCGAGCGATCTCTACTCGGCCGGTCTGATCCTGCAAGAGCTTTTCACCGAAAAGGCCCCGATCCCCGAGGGCTTGGCGCCGGCGGAGCGCCACCGCCGAGCCATGTGGGCCGAGGTCGAGCCGGTAGAGGGTCTGTCCGCCGAACTCTCGACCTTGATCACCCGCCTCGAGAGTTTGGTGCCGGAGAATCGTCCGACGGCCATCGATGCGGCCGAGATGCTCCAGGCGATCGTTCTGCGCCCCCGGGTACGGCGAAGGAGGCAGCTCGCCGCTGCGGTCTTCGCCCTGCTCGCGGTCTTCGGTATCGGGATGACCATCCAGTTCTTCCGTGCCGAGAGGGAAACTCGCCGGGCGGAAGCGGGCGCCGCATCGGCGCTTCAGGTCTCGGACTTCCTGGTGGGTCTCTTCGAGCAGGCCTCTCCGATGGTGACCCAGGGTGAGGAGGTCACGGTTCTTGAACTCCTCCAGCGGGGCGCGGATTCCATCACCGAGGAACTTCACGAACAGCCCGCGGTCCGTGCCCGCATGATGCATACCCTGGGGACCGTTTATTACCATCTGGGTCGATTCCGCGAGGCGGAACCGCTGCTGGAAACCGCTTTGAGTCTCCGGCGTGAGGCCCTGCCATCGGATGATCCGGAGCTCGCGGAGTCACTTCGAAGCAATGCACTCCTCATGCGGGCCGTGACCCGATACGACGAGGCCGAGGAACTGCTGTTGGAATCGCTCCACATCGTCGAGTCCGCCTATGGAGCCGACTCGCTCGAATCAGCCCGGCAACTCATCGATCTTTCGGGCATCGACCAGGATCGTGGTGATTGGCTGGCAGCGGAAGCCCGTCTGGTCCGGGCGGTGACGATTCTCGAGGGTTATCCGGGCGCCGTGGAGATCGGTTTGACCGACGCCCTCTACGATCTGGCGATTTTGTTTCGAAAATCCGGCCGGTACTCGGAGGCGCAGCGCATCCTCGAACGTTGCATGGAACTCGATACCGCCGAGTTCGGACCGCGATCGCACCAGGTGGCGGGCGATCTCGCGGAGTTGAGCGCCATGGCCCTGAGACAGGATCAGGCTGAAGAGGCCGAGCGGCTCGCTCGGCTGTCTCTCGAAATCAGAATCGAGATCAACGGTCAGAACCACCCGCTTGTGGGGCACTCGGCGACCACCCTGGGTGTCGTCTTGCGGACCCTCGGGCGGTATGAAGACGCAGAAGCGGCCTTTCTGCAAGCTCTCGATGTCTATCGCGCCGCCTATGGGGGAGAGCATCCCTATGTCGGCAGTGTGCTCCACTCGCTGGGGGTGTTGGCCGGTCTGCAGGGCGATCTGGAGGAGGCTGCATCGCTTCTCGAGCAGTCCATCGAAATCACCGCCATCAGCCGGCCTCCGGAACATCCGCTGATCGCTGAGTCGACCCAGAAGCTCGCATCCGTCAGATGCGATCAGGGGAGATACGACGAGGCGGTGGTGCTCTTTGCGCGTGCCCTTGCTGCACAGGAGTCGACGCTTGACGACGATCACCCGGAACTCCTCGAAACGCTGAAGGAGTACGCCGAATGTCTCCGGCAGCTGGGGCGGGGCGAAGAGGCGAATCGACTCGAGGCGCGCGCGGCCGCGAACTGAGGATGTCCTCGATCGGCGCCGTGTCAGGCGACGCTGCGGCTTCGTCGAGTCTGCATCTCTGACGGCGACATCTGGTAGTAGGCCTTGAATCGCCGTGAGAAGTGGAAGGGATCTTCAAAGCCGACGGCCCGTGAAGCCTCTTGAACCCGATAGCCTTCGTCGAGGAGAAGGCGCTTGCCCTCCCGCATTTTGACCGCAAGAATCAGTTCTCTCGGTGTGCAGTTGAGGGTCGCTGCAAGTCCCCGCTGAACGGATCTCAGCGACAGATTGAGGTCATCGGCAAGATCGGTCGGCGTGATGGGTTGGTCCAGCTTGTCATAGGCGAAGAGGGTGGCGCGGAGATC
>RCND010001248.1_pt1 | contig 14391 bp, 7 predicted proteins | sample 2041351 | NCBI WGS metagenome assembly RCND01 (sample SAMN09708230, study PRJNA481090) | Marine sediment metagenome, whole genome shotgun sequencing project. | biome: marine sediment; feature: ocean; material: sediment; isolation source: Sewage treatment plant 12B marine sediment (STP12B) ...
CCATGGCAGGAACAGTGACTTTACACCATATTTCAAAGAATCAAAAGTAGATGAGCTTGATGACTTTGTTCTAAAAAGCAGAGAGTCTGTTGTTCTGAAGCTTACTTCAACAAAAGAAATTATTGCGAAGGAAAGCATCGATATAAAACCCTATTACTCCAACAGAGTTGCACAAACAATTAATGCAGGAAGTTCTGAAAAATTTGAAATTAAAGTTCCTGATTTAAAAAATGCAAAATCTGCAATTCTTCGCATTGGAGTTGGACGAGCTTCAGGCTTGGGACACAATATTGATGTGAAATTTAACGAAACAAAAATCGAAATTCCTCTTGAAAACATCGCCGATTATTTGGATGAAAAAGATTATGGAACAACTAAAATTGTAAAAGTAGATCTAAAGCTATTAAAGGAAAACAACACTGTTGAAATTTCGTATCCCGATGGAAAAAGTGGAGGTGTTGGTGCTGTTGTACTAAGAGTGGGATGCTCTGTAAATTAAGAGCTATAATGTAAGCATACGGCCTAATACACTCTAACTTTTTCCAACCAATTCCAAAACAGTTTGGAGATTTCTACAACGCAGCCGTAGTTTCTTGAAGATTTTCGGATGCTTTCCAACGATGAGGAAGGAGCTCAGCCAGATCCATGGAGTAATCGTTATTGTATTTGGGGATCCTTGACAGCACATACGTGCGCACCAAAAACGGCTGGCTTTATCTGACAGTTATTATTGATCTGTATGACCGGAAGGTTATTGTCTGGTCGATGAGCAAGGGCTTATCGGCAGCGGAGACCATTCTCCCGGCCTGGTTGATGGCCATCAGAAAGCGCCCCATTACCCAGAGCATGAGCCGGAAAGGTAATTGCTGGTATAACCGCCGAAGAAGGCACTCAGCAATAGAGTATCAGACAATAGAAGAACCAGAGCGAAGCGGAGCTCGACGAAGTCAATTTGAGAAAAATAATCATATATTCAAAAACGCAGTGTAGCTTAACTGAGCGTCCACATTAATGGGGTAAGTCCATCCTCAAAGATGATGCAAGAGCCCGTGAGGCATATAAAATTAATGAATGAAATCATATCCGTATCGAAGCAATTGGTTCATCAATTCTCAGTACACTAAAGGAAACATTGCATTTAAAAAACACAGTATGGGAGATTTCCCAGAGAATGAAAAGGTAAAAGGATATTTTAAAGAAATCAAAATCCTGAAAAATATCAAAAAAAAAAACGGATATTCCGCCACTTGAAATGAAGTGAGTACATTGTATTTTTATATTCCTTTAAAATCGAACAAAATGAAATTAAGAACAATCTGTCCATTAAAATATCATAAGCATTTTTTTGCTTTCTTAATCCTATGTGGCCTTACTACAACTGTGGCTATGTCTCAGTCGGCTCCGATGAAAAAACGCGCCGATAATTACTTCGGAATACATTTCGATTTTCATGCTAGCTATAACGATAGCCTAATTGGCAAAACATTAACCGAGCATTTAATCGACACGTTACTTACCGAGGTCAAGCCCGATATTTTACAAGTCGATTGTAAAGGTCACAAAGGTTACTCAAGCTACCCAACCAAGTATGGAAATCAAACAAAAGGCTATGTGAATAATCCTTTAGTGACTTTCAGAAAGGTCACTAAAAAATATGGTATTCCGGTTTACATACATTATTCAGGGCTCATTGATCGACGTGCTATTGAACTACATCCCGAATGGGCTATGATTAATGCCGATGGAACAAGAAGCAAAGAACTTGTTTCCTTGTATAGCGATTATCTCGATAGTTTAATGATTCCTCAATTAAAAGAAGTTAGCGACTTTGGTTTTAACGGTGCCTGGACCGATGGAGATTGCTGGGGAGCCATGCCCGATTATTCACCAAAGGCTATTGCTGAATTTACAAAACGTACTGGCATCAGCAAAATACCTCAAACACCAACGGATGAAAATTATTATGAATGGTTAGAGTTTAACCGTTCAATTTTTAAAGACTTTTTGCGAAAGTTTACAGATGCTATTCACCAATACAACCCTACATTTGATATTGGCAGCAACTGGGCTTATACCAATTATATGCCCGATTCTATTGATGTAGCTGTCGATTATCTGTCTGGCGATCTTTCGTCAAACAGTACGGTTTATGCTGCTGCATTTGCATCGCGCACCATCACTCAGCAAGGCCTTCCCTGGGATTTAATGAGCTGGCGTCATAGTCATGGTTTTCATTCTTCGAAATCTATGGTAGAACTTAAAATGGAAGCTTCACAAGTTATATCGAATGGAGGCGGATACGAAGTATATATTCAACAGTTTAATGATGCTTCTTTTGCCAAGTATATCATTCCTGAAATGAAAGAACTAGGACAATTTGTGCGCGACAGACAAGCTTATTGTCAATACAGCAAACCAATTCCCGAAGTAGCCGTATTGCTTTCAACTTATGGTTTTCATAAAGAAAACGACCGGGTTTATGGCGAACGCGATACCCAAACGAAAGATTCCAAAGGCATTGCTACCATGTTGCTCGATGCCAAATACAACGTTCAGGTTGTAATGGAGCACAATCTACATGAAAGAATGAATGAGTATAAAGTAATCGTTATTCCTGGCTGGAACTATCTACAGGAAGGTTTTCGCCAAGAACTACTCACTTATGTCTCAAACGGAGGCAAGCTTTTACTTACAGGCCCGGGGCCAATCAAATTATTTAAAAATGAACTCGGTATCGAAAACTTAATATCCCCTACTGATTCAAATGTATTCATCTCTTTTAATCACGATATGGGATTGGTAAAAGGTGCTTATGCGATTACCGATATGAAGGACAATGTAAACAGTGGATTGAGCAAAGATTATAAAAAACGAGGTATTATTGGTCCTGCGTCATTTGCGGTAAATTATGGTAAAGGAAAAATTGGAGCTATCACTGTAGATTTAGGTAACTCTTATATGTTTTTCAGGGTTGAACTCACAAAAGACTTTTTAGATGCCGCCTTAAAACAATTAATGCCGGAAAAAGAAGTTGAAATTAACAGCACGGATAAAATTATGGTGAATTATGTTCAGGTTGATGCTAAAAAGTATATTCATTTGATGAACATGGGTGGCGATCACGATAATCCAAATGTGTTCCATTACAACTATATTCCTGAGATATTTAATATTCCGGTATCTGTAAAAACCGACAAGAAACCTAAAAATATTTCCATACAGCCAGGGAATCAAAAAGTTGATTTCAAATGGGAAAATAATCGGGTATCTTTTATTGTACCTGAATTAAAAATATTCTCGGTTGTGCAAATTGATTATTAATTTGATTTAATCAAATAATTCCTCGGGGCTTTGCCTAAGATTTACATATTTTCTCCCTATTTTGCACCATCAATTATTGAATTGACCGGGGGAGGGGAGCCTGATTATATGCAAGGTTGTCGTTTTATTAACACTTTGCAGAACAAGCCAGAAGAAAATTGGCTTACAGCCACATATCATTGGTATTGGATGCACATTGGAATGGCTAATCTGAATAATTGCAATTAAAAATTATTAAAATCAAATAATATGAAAATGAAAAATAGAAACATTGAAATACTAATTGTTTTAATATTGATTATTTGTAGCAATTCTTCTTTTGCTCAAAATTATTATGAAGATAGTCAGGTATATACAGTTGGCACATTGCCTCATAGTAGTAATCACATACCTTATCCTGACATAGAAACAGCAATTAATGGAACTTTCGAAGCATCGTCGTTTTATAAAAGCCTAAACGGCAACTGGAATTTTCACTGGGTTGAAAAACCTGCTGATAAACCAGTCGATTTTTTCAAACCAAATTTTGACGACACCAACTGGAAAAAAATTGAAGTTCCTTCTTGCTGGGAGCGGAAAGGTTATGGAAAACCCTATCATGGAACGCTTCCTGCAAACCTAATGCGCCAGGGAAAACTTACAGTTCCGAATATGCCCCAGGATGATAATCCGGTGGGTAGCTACCGATATAAGTTTAAGTTGACCAAAGAATGGAAAAATCGTCAGGTGATTATTCATTTCGATGGCGTCTCAAGTGCTTTCTATATTTGGGTTAATGGCACACAGGTTGGATACGACGAGGACGCAATGACTGCCTCTGAATTTAACATTACTCCTTACTTAAAGGATGGTGAAAACTTACTTGCTGTTCAGGTATATCGTTGGTCCGACGGAAGTTATTTGGAAGATGCCGATATGTGGAGTATGAGCGGAATTTTCCGAAATGTTTATTTGTATAGTACGTCTGATTTACACATCCAGGATTTTTTCGTCCGTTCTGAATTGGATGAGAATTATCAAAATGCAACACTTAATGCTACAGTTAAGGTAATTAATCATTTACCTGAACATGCCAAAGATATTAAGGTCGAATTGACTTTACTCGATGCCGATAACAAGGTGGTAGATCAACCTGTTTTGGCTTCAGCAGCGCTGGGATGGCATCAGGGCGTTGGTGGCTTACCTTCAGTTCTCGAACTTTCAGCACCTGTTGAAAACCCCAAGCTTTGGTCCACCGATAAGCCTTATCTCTATACTGTTCTACTTAGTTTGAAAGATTCGACTGGTAATGATATTGAGGTAACAAGAGCCCACTTTGGTTTCAGAAAAGTTGAAATGAAAAACAATCAGATTTTTGTGAATGGGAGATCTGTTTTAATAAAAGGGGTTAACCGTCATGAAATTGATCCGGATGGTGGCAAAACAATGTCGATGGAAACCATGATCAAAGATGCTGTTCTAATGAAGCAATTTAACATCAATGCAGTCAGAACAAGCCATTATCCAAGCGATCCCCGTTGGTACGATATCTGCGACCAATATGGGATTTTTGTTATGGATGAAGCAAATCTCGAATCAAGCGATTTTTTTATTCGCACCAACGGATTACCGGGTAGCGGTATTGAATGGATGGCTTCAGCTATAGACCGCAGTGCGGCCATGGTTGAGCGCGACAAAAACCACCCTTCAATCATATTTTGGTCTCTTGGCAACGAGTCGGGCTGGGGATTTAATTTTGCGTTGATGAGCGATTACATACGCCGATTTGACTCCACTCGTTTAATATCGTACGATGGAAGGGAAACTGATGCCTGGAAAGAAAAAGATTATTTTGATTTGAACAGCTCGATGTATCCCTTTATTGAAGAAGGGTATAAAATAGACTCATGGAAACCTTTGTTAAGCTGGAAAGAACCTCGATACGGTAAACCTTATATTATGGTAGAATATGCACACGCCATGGGGAATTCATTGGGAAATTTTGATGAGTATTGGAAGGTTGTAGAAGAAAATCATGCCATTGTAGGAGGATATATTTGGGAATGGGTCGATCAGGCATTTTGGATAAATATGCCCGATGGAAGAAAACGTTTCACTCATTCTTCCGATTTTAGAAAACATGACAATTCTATACATGAAGGTGGGACTTACCCAAGTGGCAAAAGGCCCGGAGATAGCAGCAGTAAAGGAGTAATTTTTGCCGATCGTACTGTGCAACCTAAAATGTGGGAAGTTAAAAAAGTTCAGCAGTTTATTGGATTCGAGGCAGAATCATTAACAAAGGCTGATATCAGAATAAAAAACAAGTACCACTCCCTTAACCTGAATGAATTAAAAAGCAGTTGGGTATTACGAAAAGAAGGCATGGAAGCAAAAAAGGGAGTGCTAGAATCCCTTGACCTGGAACCCGGTGATAGCAAACTTGTAAATATACCTATTGGTAAATTAGAGTTTGGTAGCGAGTATACACTTGATATTAGTTTTGCCTTGAAAGAAGCTACCATTTGGGCCGATGCTGGATTCGAAGTAGCTAAAGAACAATTTGTTGTTCAGGAAGCTAATCGATCTGAAAAAACAAGTATTGCCGGCAAAGTTGAAGTTGTTGAAAGTGCTGAATTATTGACTGCAAGCGGTGAAGGATTCGAAATAACCTTCGATAAAGAGAAGGGTAGTATTCGTTCAATAAAAATAAATTCGGTTGAATGTATTTCACAAAATAGCACAATTGAAAACCCTCAGCTTAATTTGTATCGTTCTCCAATAAATAACGATGGACCCTTCCGTAGGGACTGGGTAAAAGCAAAACTAGACAGTCTTCAAAGTACTACTACTTCATTTAAATCATCGAAAAATGAGAATGGAGCGTTGGTAGTAGCTATTGATAAAACGTTTAATGCCGAAGGAGGAAGTGTTAACCAGAATTCTACTTATACAATTAATATTGAAGGCACGATTCAGGTAAATAATTTTATTGATTTCGTTGGACTTGAGTCCATGAAAAGTCTACCTCGCATAGGATTGAAACTAGCCCTTTCTGAAGGAATGGAAGATATTAAATGGTATGGAAGAGGGCCTCACGAGAATTATCCCGATCGGAAAGCATCGGCATTTATTGGATTGTATGAATCTTCTGTTACTGATTTATTTACTCCGTATTTAACCCCACAGGAAAATGGTGCACGTTCAGATATTCGTTGGTTAGAAGCATCTTTCTCCGATAAATCAAAACCATCAATTACCATTGAGTCAGATAAACCATTTGTATTCTCAGCGCTTCATTTTGATGCACTTGATCTTGACAAGGCCATCAGACCCGAATTTTTGAAGAAACGTAAAGAAACTATTCTTTGTATCGATAGCGAAATGTTAGGCTTAGGAAATGCAAGTTGCGGACCACCTACCATGAGAAAATTCCAGGTTCCTGTAAAACCTTATGAATTTGAATTTAAAATTATTCTCCATGAAAAAATATTTGAAATCAAAAATTGAATTGTTTATTAAACGTTGTCCAAAATCGGGCAAAATAGTAGGTATTAATTACAGCTATTCATTTACAAAGCTTTGGTTCCCATTGGTTGGTTTAATGGCTATTGTTTGGTTTTTGATCAGGGTAATTCCGAAACCAAGCAGGGCAACCTATCCTTGTCAACAAGTCGCTGCCGGAATTGGCGGTAGTTTTCTGATCTATTTGATTAGTATTATTTCTTCATTATCAATTTATCAGCAAATAAAAAAACGAATTAATAAACCCATTGCTTTGGTGTTTATTTCCTGTTTCGCTCTCATAATATCGCTTTCATGGGTTATTGCTGCTTCCCTGAAAGAAGTTAACCCCGAAGACAGTTTTGTTATGGTTTCAACCCATCCTGAAGGGCCAAATGAGCCTATGGGAGTAGGGAAGGGTATATTTCCCGGCAGGGTTGTCTGGGTGCGCGATACTGCCTCAACCCTTTGGGATGGTGAAGAAGACAGCTGGTGGGACGATAATCATACCAATCAAAAAATAGTTAGCCAGATGTTTTCCAAAATGTTAAAAACCTATACGGGAAAGGAAGACGAAAAGACAAGTTGGAACGAGATATTTAAGTATTACAATAAATCTCATAATCGTGGTGATTTCAGTTACAAGCCAGGGGAAAAAATTGTTATTAAAATTAATTCGAATCACGATAAAACTTCATATGAGTGGGATAACGAAGCTCACCCTAGTCCTGCAGTAATTTATGCTTTGGTTTCACAATTAATCGATGTTGTTGGTGTTTCAGGAAATGATATTACCATTGCTGAGCCAACTCAAATAATTGGCAATCCGGTGTATGATAAGATTAGGAATAATCCGGGGGCGGAATATCAAAAGGTTTGGTTTGCTGAAAAGAGAGCTGGTGATGCACCTCAAAGAATATTTGCAAGCCCCGATTCAACCAATAGAATCTATTTTACAATCCTTGATACCGTTAAAAATACGTTTAGCGAAAAAATTTGTTATTACCTTCCAAAGTGCTATACCGATGCTACTTACATTATTAACCTAGCCATTTTACGAGGGCATCGGGTTTTTGGTGTTACCATGAATTCTAAAAATCACTTTGGTTCGATTTATTGGCCTGAAAGGGAACAATATTTACCTGGAGATTTCTCTAATTTGCATAAACTAAAGTTACCTAGCGAAATCAGGTTGCATAGTTTTGCACTTTGGGATTATCATATTACAAATAAATTAGGACAGCCAAGTTTTTCGCCTACTATACTTGGGCATAAAAGTTTAGGTGGCAAGGAGTTACTTTATTTGATTGATGGTATTTTTACCTCAAAACGAAATGAAACCGGAATGATAAAATTTACAACCCTTGATAACGATTGGTGTTCAAGCATCTTTGTTTCACAAGACCCGGTGGCTATTCAATCGGTAGGTACAGATATACTTTGTGACGAACCAAATATAACAGATCACAACCCTTCCTTTACTGTTAATCTCGATAATTTTTTAATTGAATCAGCTCTGGCTGGGAATCCACCTTCAGGATTTAAATACGATCCGGAAGATGATGGCGAATACTTGAAAGAAAGTTTAGGAGTACATGAACATTGGAACAATTCCAAAGACCGAAAATATTCTCGTAATCTTGGGAAAGAGAATGGCATTGAACTAATATCAATAAAATAAAAAATATCAAAATCAGAACGTGATGATCAAACTATTTCTGAACCTCCTATTTGCATTGTTAAGTCTTTCCGTTTTTGCTTCAAACGGCTTCGATCAAATTGAAATTTCAGGAGGATGGAAAATAAAGGAACTTGTTCCTACGCCTGAATTAAGTGCGGCGGATATTTCATCGATTGATAAATCCGACGGTTGGATACCGGTAAAAACTATGCCGGCAATGGTACATGATATTTTAATGCAAAATGGCTTAATGGAACCGCACTATCAGCCGGGCGTTGCAGAAAAGTATTTGTGGGTGGCCGAATCTGACTGGGTCTATTCCACAACGTTTCAGGCAACAGATACGAAAGAGATCAGCTTTCTCAATTTCAAAGGATTGGATTGCCTTGTTGATATTTACTTGAACAATGAGCGTATTGCCTCTGCATGCAATATGTTTTACCCTTTAAGGGTGGATGTTACCGGTAAATTGAAGCAAACAAATAAATTGTGGATTCATTTCCATTCTATATTCGATTTAAAAGATGGTAAAGTTTCACGAAAGAAATCGTTTCGTGAAATGGATGTCAGGCGTTCAGGTCAGGGCTATTCCAAATATCTTGGTGCAAACCCTTATTTCTCGAGATTTGGGGTTTACGACAAAATTATGCTTGAAACCACTAAGGGCAGTGAATTGACTTCGGTTATGGCCGGTACTCAATTAAATAATGCACTAAACGAAGGCAAACTTATAGTTGATATTGAGGGGACTAGTAACTTAAACGATGTTATTGTTAAAGTGGATTTGTTCGATGCCAACAAAGTTAAAGCAGCGGAAATCAATCAAAAAATTGATGTCCAGTCAAGTACTTTTAAAAAACAAATTGAAATAAATATAGGCAAACCCAATCTTTGGTGGCCCAGGGGATACGGTGATCAGAATTTGTATACTGCGGTTATAACGCTTTATATTAAAGGCAAAGAACATCAGAAAGTGACTAAAACCATTGGTTTTAGGAAGGTAACTCAATCATCACTCCTGCATTTCGAAGTCAACAACATACCCATCAAACTTTGGGGTGGCGATTGGGTTGCAACACATTTGCATACAGCTGTTTATGATAGCGCTAGAGTTGAGAAGCTGCTTAAAATGGCAGAAATTGCCAATTTTAATGCTTTTAGGGTTTGGGGCGACATGGAAGCACCCGACGATCGGTTTTATGAATTATGCGACCAAAAGGGTTTTATGCTTTGGCAAGATTTTACTTATTTACCACTCGATTCAGGTAAAAACAATATAAATATATGCAAACAAGAAGCTCCTTTGCAGATTAAAAGATTGAAGAATCATCCCTCTATTTGGGTTTGGAACGGAGGAAATGAAAATGCCCTATGGTATCACGAAGAATACAATGGACAGATGCTGAACAGAGGTGAATGGCCAGGGATCAAACCGACAAATGAGATTGCTAAAATACTTCAAGAACTTGATCCCGATCGTTATTTTCAACCCACCTCTCCATGGCTGGGGGTTGACCCTAATGATCCAAGAAAAGGAACAACACATGGCTATACCAACATGTGGTACGTTCCGGGCTACGATTACCTTAATTTTGTTCCCGAGGATACCCGAATTGCAGCACCTGTTTTGCAAAGCTGTGAAAAATTTATGGCTAAAGAAGATATTTGGCCTTCTACCTATACAGGATTTCAGACCCCTGAAAATCCACTTCCCTTTCCTGAAACATGGATGAAATATACAGCTGGCGAAAGTGAGAAAAAAACCGGTCCTATTGAGCAATTTTATGATGCCACCAATATTGAGCAATTAATCTATCGCCTGGGGATGGCTGAAGGGCTTTATTATCAGGATGTCATTGAAAGACAACGTCGTGGAAGACCTGCAACTGATACTACTGATAACCGGCTTTGTGGCGGATATTTGGTATGGAAATTCAACGATTCCTGGCCTCAGGTTTACAGTGCTAAAGTTGACTATTTTCTTGAACCATATCATTGCTACTATACTTTGAAAAGGGCTTTTGAACCGGTTATGCTTTCGTTCGAAGTCGGCTCATGTATTTGGTTATGGGCGGTAAATGATAGTCGGGAAATGGTGAAAGGAAAAGTTACTATCGAACTGTTTCATCTTGACAAAAATAAGATCAGAAAAACTATTGACAGAGAAGTTGAGGTTCTTCCCGGAAAATCATTGGTTGTTGTTCAACTCGATGAAGCAGGAATTGGTTCTTTTCGACGCGAACATATACTGCATGCTTCTTTAAAAGATGCATCGGGGACAAAAATTGCCGAAACTTTTGCCTTAGGCAATATTGAACGAAACGTAACTTTTCCTGATGCAAAAATTGCCATTTCTCTTCGAAATGGCAATTTGGTTTTAAAAAGTGACCAATATGCTCATGCGGTCACCCTAGAAGGCAATAACAATGGTGATAAATCAGGCTTTTTATTCAGTGATAATTATTTTGAGATGCTGCCAAACGAAGAGAAGGTTGTTGAAATATTAGGTGATAAATTAAATGGAAATATTACGGCAAAGGCCTGGTATTCAAAAGTTTCAACAAATATTGAATGGCAAAGAACAAAAGCTAACATTAAAAACATAAAACAATGAAAAACAAACTATTGTACGTAATGCTGATTATATTTTCAACTTCTATGTTTTCAGCTAAGGTATTGGCTTCCGGAAAATCAGATAAAGAACCTTGGAAAGTAATCTTTAACGGGAAAGATTTTACCGGTTGGGATATAATAGGAAGTTTCGGAAAATACTGGGTAGAAGATAGTACCATCATGTGCCACAAAATGAGCAATACCCCCGAACATACATTCCTGCGTACCAAAAAAGTATACAGTGATTTTATTTTGGAATGTGACAACAAGATAGATGGTGATTTCAATTCTGGTATTCTTTTTCGCTGTGAAGATGCTCCCGACACTGCTTCTGCAAAGCTTTATGGTTATCAGGTGAAAATTGACCCCAGCTCCCGTAAATGGTCAGGTGGTGTCTTTACCGATTTTGGTAAAACATGGCATTGGTTGTATACCCTGGAAGACGACGCAAGAGCACGTGAAGCCTATAAAATAAACGAATGGAATCACATTCGTGTAGAAGCGATAGGCTCATCAATTAAAGTATGGGTGAACGGAATCCCAACTTGTAACCTAATTAATTATCAATACACAAGGGGAAACATTGCTTTCAAAATACATAGCATGGGCAATGAACCTGAAAAAGAAAAGGTCAAAGGCTATTTCAAAAACGTGAGGATACTAGAAGATCATCCTGAAAAATATCAAAAGATAATGGATATTCCGCCACTTGAAATGGAGTGAGTACATTTATTTTACTTTTAAAAATCGAATTAAGAGCAATATGGCCATGTTATATTGTTAAAATATCTAATGAAACGAGTATTTTTATATAAAAAACACAAGTTAGCATGAAACGAGCCGTGATCACTATATAAAGGAATATGCACCCAAAAAAGTAATTTATTATTGGAACGATGAAGGACCGGGCTGGAACGATATGCGAATAGTTTGCAAGGGAATACACATTACAACCTACGTAAACAACATTAAGGTTTCCGATTACGATGGAAGCGGTGTTTTGGACAATGAAGAACATGTGAAAAACAAGGTTTCTAAGAAAGGGCATATTGCCATTCCGTTACATAGAAAAGCGAATAATTTCATTCGCTACAAAGGTGTTGAAATCAGAATTTTATAATCCTACTCTGAACCATAAACTTTAAATTCAACAATATGAAATGTATAAATATATATAATCCATTGATAAAAAATTTGAAACACAAAGTCCTTTTAATTGTATTGATGTTACTTGGTTTAAATATAAACACATTTTCTCAGGATAGTAAATTGGAAAACCATAAAATTCACATCTATTACACCTCGCTTGAAAATGGAGAAGCAAATCCTTTAAAAGAATTTAAAACGCAGTTGTTTGAAGATGATATTAAATGGGGAAAAAATATAGTTGTCTATCCTGACATCACCTTTCAGACATTGGAAGGACTCGGTGGTGCTTTTAATGAAATTGGAGGTGAAGCATTGTCATTTCTGGATAAAGAGCAAAAGGACGAACTTTTTAAAAATTTATTTGATACTGATCGTGGTGGATTCACTTTTTGCAGAACTGCAATTGGGGCAAGTGATTTTGGAATTGATGCCTACAGCTACAGCGAGGTGCCCGAAGACTATGAAATGAAACATTTCTCCATTGATCGGGATAAAAAGTATGTACTTCCATACATCCTGGGAGCATTGAAATACAATCCGGATTTAACCATTTTTGGTTCACCTTGGAGCCCTCCGGCCTGGATGAAAAAAAACGGTAAGATGACTGGGATAGATCTGATGAATAGTTGCCTTATAAATAGTGATCAGATATACCAGGCTTATGCCCGATATTTTGTAAAATATATAAAATCATATGAAAAGGAAGGCGTAAATATCAATCGTATTTGCATCCAGAATGAGACAGATATCAGCACCAATTACCCCAGCAATATTATGTCTCCAACGGAATTAATCAACTTTGGGGTAAACTACCTAAAACCTGCTTTTAAAGAAAACAATTTAACCACTGGTGTTTATGCAGGTACCTTCAGGGCTGCAGATCAACTTGACATGCATGTGTATATGGGATTTGAAGATGCAAAAGAATTAGATGGAATTGGTATTCAATACATGGCAGGGAATTTAATTCAGGAAACTCAAAGTAAGTATCCTGGTTTTAAAATGTTTCATACTGAAAGCGATTGTTATAATGGAGAAAATTCCAGTGAACAAGCAAAAAAGAGATTCACAGAAGTGGCGCGTTACATCAATAGTGGCTTAACAACCTTTACTTATTGGAATATGATTCTTAACGAAACCACTAAAAGTGGATGGGACTGGTCACAAAATTCACTCATTAATATCAACAGAAAAGAAAAAACTATCACATATAATCCCGATTACAATGCCATGTTCATCATGAGTCATTTTTTAAAGCCTGGCAATGTTCGTATTGCTGCAATGCACAATAACGGCGTTATAGCGGTAAAAGACAAAGATGGTAAAGTCAAAATCTTGTTTCAAAACGATGAAACCACTGATCAGGGATACTCAATTTGCTTAGAAGGCAATGAAACTAAAATCAAGATACCTGGAAATTCATTGGTAGCAATTGTTATTGAAAAGTAATTTAAATCAGTTTCGCATTATGAATAAATACATTTGAATATGAAAAAAATTTGGGTTTTAGTTTTATTAAGTACTATTAGTTGTTCTAATCCCAGCTCTAAAACTACTCAACCCGACAATTTTAAGTCTCGTTTAATTGTTTTTGCTGATATGGGAAATGAACCCGATGAAATGCAGCAAATGATTCATCTAATGACATGCTCCAATGAGTTTGATGTTGAAGGGCTTATTGCAGTTACCGGCATATATTTGAGACCTGAATCGAATTTGGGAGAATACAACAAAGTAACTCATCCCGAACTTTTTATTGAAATAATTGATGCTTATGAAAAAGTTTATAAAAATCTTAAAATTCATGCTGATGGTTATCCTGAACCACAAAAATTAAAAGATGTAGTTGTTGCCGGACAAAGTGGTTACGGTATTGGCGATGTTGGTGAGGGAAAAACAAGTGCCGGTTCTGAATTGATTATAAATGCGGTATTAAAAGATGACAGCAGACCAATATGGATTGTTGTAAATGCAGGATCAAACACCTTGGCCCAGGCTCTTTTTGATTATCGAGCAACACACACCCAAATGGAGTTAGATCAATTTATATCGAAATTGCGTGTTTTTGAAAATGGCTCTCAAGATAATGCAGGTTCCTGGATATGTAGCCAATTTCCCAACATTCATTGGATTCGTAGTAATTT
>RCND010001250.1_pt1 | contig 14385 bp, 14 predicted proteins | sample 2041351 | NCBI WGS metagenome assembly RCND01 (sample SAMN09708230, study PRJNA481090) | Marine sediment metagenome, whole genome shotgun sequencing project. | biome: marine sediment; feature: ocean; material: sediment; isolation source: Sewage treatment plant 12B marine sediment (STP12B) ...
AAACTGCAGACATTGCATCTTTTATATCCTCTTTTTTGAAATGAAGGTCATATTCATAATTATTAATAACCTTTTTCGGAACCGCAGCTGCCATTCCGGTAACTCCTACGCTATTGTTTACTATGACTCCCATTAGCTTTTTTACGTTGTGGACCTTTTGGCGACAAGTTTCATCAAATCATCAACCGTTATATATTGCACAAATTCCTTCATTTCTAACTCTATGCCAAATTCAGAATCAAGCATGGCCAATACGGACAGTTCGGTTAATGAACTATAGCTTTCATACTCACGAAAATCATCTTCAGGATTGATCTCCGATGGTTCTATTTCAAGAGCTTCAGCCAATTCGTTTGTAAACTTCTCATTCATAATCAGTGCTTTTTAAAATTACAATTACTATTCTTCTATTTCTCTTATAGTCATAAATGCTTCTGCATGCGTATAACCAACTGTACTCCCTCTGAAATTGGCCAGTGCCTCAATAGCTTTTAGTGAACGTGGATTGGGGAACTCCCTAAGCTGGCTCTTAAAACACTTCATTGCTTCCAACTTTGCCTCAATTACATTTGATATGTTATTAAAACGGGTCGGAACAAACGCATCTGAACCTATCGGAACCGCCCACTCCGTTTCTGAGAGTGTCTCATAAGAATAAACCCGTTTTACTGGATTTTGTTGTACGGGACGGGCAGCGACCAGGCCAGCATTAAACACAGCCTTGTGATCATGATGAATATCCCCCAGATGTGGAAGGTATAGGGTATCGACCTTAAATTCCTGAATTACAGAGGAAATTGCACCTGAAAGCTCCGCAATCGAAATGGTATCCAGGTCTGGGGCAGGAAAATCCAGAAACCTTGTTTCTCTTACACCAAGTATGGCATGTGCCATTTTGGTCTCCTCCCTCACATTCTTGATTCTATCCTCGGAGTATACCCCTTTTTTCCCACGTGTTACAACCAGTACAAAAACCTGAATACCTTTTGATGCAAGCTTTTTCATTGTTCCCCCACAACCCAGGGTTTCATCGTCTGGATGTGGAGCAACTATCAACGTATTTCCCATATAGTATCTAATTTCCTGTCAATTAATATTATGATAGCTGATGTTTTATTACCATATCCCATCGATATCCATGATTCATAAGAAAATCAATTACAGAGACATTGCTTTGTGATCCTTGATACTGTTGTTTGTATTCAAATACCTTATACTCCGAATACCTAAGCTCGATCCCTTTCTGAAGAAAATTATCCTCATTCTGATAGGCCCGGGCTCCGGTGCCGGAATAGTAGATTTCTCCCTCAAGTGCCAGGCAGATATCAATGATCCTTTCCTCCCTTACCGTATGAATATCCAGAGCTGAAGAGTTCACAAGCTCCGTTTCAATTCCCAACTTTTTGCAGAGGAATTTTAATATGGAAATATTCAAGGTATATAAATACTCATGCTCTACATTCAAGAGTGTCTCAAAATCGGCAAAAACCTCTTCAAAATGTTCCGCCATCTGATAATTATCCTTTACTAACTGCAGATGCTTCTCTTTCCACCCCTGGTCATTCTTCAATTTTACTTCATTGATTTTATCACCCAGACTTTGATGCACTGGTATTTTTATTCTTTGTGGGCCATTTCCGGTTTTCAGGTAATGATAATTGTGCATTCCGCTGGTCGAGTACTGAGCATCATCAAGTAAAACGAAATAGTCGGCCTGGTGGATTTTAAAGAAATATCCCAGCCAGGGGATATAGTTGGGCTGATGTATAGCTATGGTCCTGTTCACTTTTTTTCTGCGTTTAGCTTTTTGTATGTTCCAGAGGTAATGGCATAAACGAGTGCATCCTTATATTCACCCTTCATCACCCAATAATCTTTTAATCTGCCTTCATAGGACAATCCTGCCCTTTCATTCTTCTTTATTGAAGCCTTGTTCTCCTCAGTAACATAAGATTGAATCCTATTCAAGCCACCTTTGTTGAAGGAAAAATTGAGCAAGCCCTGCCAGGCCTCTCCCATATAGCCCTTCCCCTGAAAAGCAGGATTTAGTATGGACGTAAATTCCCCCCTTTTATTGTAAAAACTAATATTGGTAATTTTTAAGGCTCCAATGAGCTTTTTATGCGATTTCAACTCTATTCCAAAGGTATACTCGGTTTGGATAGAGTTGTACTTCTCTAAAACGCCCGAAATAAAAGCCTCCACCTGGGAGATATCTGTATGTGCTGCCCAGCTAAGATGCGTGGCTACCTCAGATTTGCTGGTATATTCAAACATATCTGCTGCATCTGAAAGAGAGAGTTTCCGAAGCAGAAGCCTCTCTGTCTCAATCACTGTGTTAAATACCATAAGAATTAGTCCTTTTATTACTGTTATTTAAAATCTCGCCTTTCGGGCTAAGCATGTACTTCTCTTTAACGAGTTAACGTTTTTTTTGTTCCATCCGGTATGTATCAAAGCGTAATCGTTGTGCATTGCCTGTAATCAGCTTACTGGTAGGCCTGACGATTTTCGCTATGGTTTTAAAGAGAATAGTAATATCCTGCTTTATGCAAAGATGATCCACATATTCCACATCATATGCAAACTGCTCCTCCCAGGCAGGGTAGCTAGCCGAAACCTGACTCAGTCCACTTAATCCAGGTCTCACTTCATGTCTGCGCTTTTCAATTGTAGTGTAGTAGGGAAGATAATCAGGAAGAAGGGGACGCGGTCCGACAAAGCTCATATCGCCCTTGAGAATATTGAGAAGCTGTGGGAATTCATCAACCCTGCTTACCCGCAAAAAACGACCAATCCTTGTAATTCTCTCACTGTCTGAGGAATACTTTTTTGATTTCTCTTTCATGGATCGGAACTTATAGATCTCAAACTCCCGGTTTTCCAAGCCAATTCTTTGCTGCTTAAAAATAACCGGTGCTCCCATACTCAGGAGAATCAAGAGTGGTGTAACAATGAAAACAGGGGACAAAATCAGAATTAATAAGGCTGACATCAGGATATCCAATGTTCTTTTTAAATATTTATACATGATCAATTAATTGCTGATAAATTTAAGAGCATTCACCGGGGTAAATGATTCGGAAGCACTTAGCGAGTTTTTACTCAATTCATCGCACATGGCAGGATGCAAGGAGAGTTCCCTGATATACGCGGCAATCTCAGTAAGCTTGTCTGCTTCAAAACATCTCCCTACACCATAAGTCGAAACTGTAGTAGCCAGATCCGATTTTGCATCTGCGATACATAAAATAGGAGCACCAACCGACATATAATTATAGAGTTTGCTTGGGATGGATCGAACCGAGGCAGAACCTGCCAGACTCACTACTGCCAGGTTAGCCGCTGCCAGTGAATAAGGTAGCGTGGCTGTATTCTGCCAGGGTAAAAAAAGGCAATTTCTTAAGTTCAGCTCCCTGGCTCTTTTTGTCAGCGCCTCCTTTCTGAGTCCATCTCCTGCAATGACGAACATGATTCCCGGATCGTCCACTTTACCTGCAAGCTCTATCAATGCCTCCACCCCACTTGATGCACCTAAATTCCCGGAATAGAGTACAACAAACTTATTATCCAGATGATGATCCTGTCGGAAAGGATTCAATTCAGGACGTACTGGTTTTAAAAAGCTGTTATCGGACCAGACCGGTACTACCTTAACAGTTTTTCCATCACTGAACTTTTCCAGACTACGACGCATACCATCGCTTAAAGTGTAAATATGGCTCGCTCTTTTAAGGACTCTTTCATGTGCCCTTACCCAAAGTGTGACGATAGGTTTTATCCAGCGGGAAAATGGAAGCTCTCCTGGCTTTTCAATGTAAACATCATAAAAAAGAAGGGTATAAGGATTTCGGCAGAAGAGGGGGATCAATGGAGCCAATGGTGGATTTGAAACGATAAACAGGTGCCTGCTACCATAACGAAACCAGATGAGAAACAATATTTGAAACCAGCCGAAGGCCCAGGTGACCGAGCGCATCAAAATGCTTTTTCGATTGTAGCGAACTATCCTTCTATGTTCAACTTTGCCGTTCAGAGGTGTATTCCTCTCTACAAGCCTGCCTGCCAACAACACACAATTATCCCCGTTCTCAACATGCGCATTTACAATATCAATCATCAGATAACCGGAGTCCTGGTTTATAAACACGATCTTATTCAATTTCTCATCTCGTTTATTCATTATCCATCATCTTCAGGTATAGGTCCAGATACTCGCCATACCTCTCATTTTTGTCATACAATTTTTCTGCTTTTTTTCTACAGGCAGTCGAGTAGACTTCTTTGCCGTCATTTTGTAAGGACTGAACTGCTGCATGCAAAGCCATGACATCTCCTTTTTCAATAACTCTTCCGGTGGATTCATCGATCGATTCCGGACTGCCACCTGTTTTGTAGGTAATGACTGGTGTTCCACAAGCCATCGCTTCCAGATTTACAGTAGGGAAATTATCCACATAGGTTGGGTTTACAAAGATTTCGGATGCTGTATATAAGGCTGCAAGTTCATCAATATTATCAGTTCTTAAAATCCCTTTTATCCCGGCAGGCAGAGCCTTAAGCTGTCCTGCAGACAGTCCTACAAGTACCAAATCGATGGAGGGATCGAGCATTCCGCGTAACTTTTTAAAATCACCAAGGCCCTTCCGGTCGGTCCACGCACTGGCTACTCCCAGGATATATTGCTTATCAAGTCCATATTTCTTCAATACCTCTTTATCATGTATGGGCTTAAATCTTGTCAAATCAATGCCGTTATTGATAACCTTGATCTCGTTAGTAGAGAGAAATGAATTCTTTAAAGTTTCAGCAAGCCAGATCGAGGGTGATACAAGAACCATCTTGTCCAAGCCTGAAAAAAGCTCCCTTTTCTGACCATAGTTCTTTCGGGAGTTGTCCTTGAACCAGCTTTCAGGGTAAGCACGCCTATTGGGACAAACATGGCAAACAGTCTGCCATTTGTAACACTCCACAAACTGAAAATGGCTACAATGGCCTGTAAAAGGCCAGCAATCATGAAAAGTCCATACCACTGGCTTTTGCAATTGTTTCAAATAATCAAAAAGAAGTTTTACATTCAAATAGTAGCCATGAATATTGTGCAAATGAATCAGATCTGGGTCAATGTGTTCAATCTCCTTTAGAAAATTTCTGGTGGCTCCAACTGATCCAAATCCGTGGCGATCATAAAGACGTGATTTCAACACATGCAATAAGATATCTCTTCTTTTCCCAATTCTCGTGATTTCTGAGATACTATGATTATTCGTTCTACCAAAAGCAATATGGCTATCATTTCCGTTGTCGATAAGTAAGCTCCCAAGATCCTCTGCAATTCGTCCGGTAGAACCCGTATTCACTGATGTATTAATCTGTAAAACTTTCACTGGTCCAAAATAAATTGATGATACTTTTCTCCAATATTCTCTACTGAAAACCTACTCATTGAATTCCTGGCTTCAACTCCCATCCTCTCTCTGAGAGATTTATCAGACATCAGGAGCTCAAGTTTCTCCTTCAATGTGTTGTAATCCCCCACTGGAACTAGATAGCCATTCTCTTCGTGAACAATCATTTCTGACGGCCCTGCAATACAATCGAATGCCACAGCGGGCAATCCGGCAATCATTGCCTCTCCAAGCACATTGGGGAAACCTTCACTTGTTGAGCTAAAGGCAAAAATGCTGCTTCGGAGGTAGTATGGTTCTATTTGGGCCTGCATACCTGCAAGAATAACTTTATCCTCTGCTCTCAACTCCTTCACCAGGCTTTTTAGTCGCTCCATGTTATTCTCATTCTTTGCATCCCCCCCCACTACAACGAGTTTCCAACCAGGTTTGTCAATTTTACAGAAAGATTCTATCAGCTTATCGTGATTCTTTGTACTAATGAGCCTCCCAACAGTCAGCACGATCAATTCTTTACTATCATTGCCCTTAGAGAAAGCGGTGATAGGATTCCCTATGACTTTTACATTCTTACTCTTGAATTGATTCTTATATAACTGCTTCGCTGTTTCGGTCTGAGCAATCACTCCCTTGGCCCGTGAGTAAAGTACTCTTCTCATCCATTGATGCGGAAAAGCAAAGCTCTTTTCAGGACTGCATCGGTCGGAGACAAATTGAGGAGTCTTAAGACCCAGCAGGGCCAGTAAAACGAAATTATTCCAGTACTCCCCAAAACTCAAAAGTGCATCCGGATTGATTTCCTTTACTTTTTTCCTTAAGTACCGCAATCGACCTGCTGTTGAAATAAGCCTGGCAGAAGTATTGAACCTGGCCTCAGGAATATGCACAATGACATTGTCGTCCAGCTCATAGAAGATGGTCGCTTTGCTTCCATAGAGTATTAGATGAACTTCTGCATCAGCTCTTCTACTAAAGTAACAGGCCAATTCAGACATCACCCGCTCCATTCCACCAGGCTGCAGTGTAGGAAGAGTCAGACATACTCTCTTTTTCATACGGCAATGTTTTTGATCAGTTCCTCCATCATCTAAGCACCTGGATCGATTTTCTCCTCATGACAATGCCCAGTGATGTGACAAACAATAATCTCTGATCTCATCTGTAAATTCACCAAAGAAAGGAACTCCATAATATTGAGGGAACCTCAGTGTTCCACTATAAAGATTCACCTCAATCACCCTCCACTTTGCATACTGATCATAACATATATCAAGCGCTACCAACCTCGTATAATAAAGTTCCTGAGCCACCTGTATTGCAATCTTTCTAATTCCCTCTATATCTGGAATCTGCTGGTCAAATGTAACACCCGTATCAGGATGTTTTAAGTGCCTGATGCTATTCTTGTCCAGAGCATATCCACATATGGTGCCATCCTCTTTAATCATTGTGGCGATTCCACCAGCTGATATATTATCCAGCGACCCTCCAACACCCATGCGTAAAGTCATGTTAAGCACATGCTGCTTATTATCAGTTACAGAACGATAAACGTTTACCCTTAAGGAGCTGATCCCATCAGGGTTGAACTGATTAAAGAAGGGGTGCTGAACGATATACTCCTGAACCACCATATTGGGCTTGTTTTTGACCGCCTCAACCAGCTCCGTTGCGTTTTTTGGGAATACAACACCTTGTCCTGAACCAGAGTCCTTGCTGGGCTTACAAACCAGTGGATAATGAAGCCCCTGAGCTATTTGAACCAATTCATCAAATGAGATGCTGTTATAATTGCTGTCGAAACACTCTCCATTCATAATGTGGAGGTAATCTGCAGGAAACACTCCGGCAGGAAACAAGCGGTTGTAAAGGTTCTTATACTGAAGATATTCTAGCGATGCCGATTTGTGTAAAGTGGGTTCAATGTCATTTCGATAAATTTCTTCAGGAACATATCTGTGGTCAGGTTTTTCAGAATTGTTGGTACAACTCCTTAAGGTAGCGAGGTTTACCCGTTTCTGAAAACCTTGCCAGTACTCCCTGTGAGCCTTCTCTATGGATTTTTCGATGGGCTTAAAGGGAACTGGGTTCAGTCCGAATGCTTCTTTATTCCGATTGTTCCATTGAATCCTGGTGCTTCTTTTTCTAATGAAATACTCAGCAACTCTTTTTAAGCGCTTTTTCCATGGGAGTACTTTATTAGTAAGTATGATTTTGTACATGTTTCTCAATGCTTGTTTAAAACGTTATAATCGCTCCAGGCTGCAGTGTTGGCGGGATCAGACATATCTCTTTCTTCATGCAGGAATGTTTTTGATCAATTCCTCAACCATCCATCCGCCCGGATCGATCTTCTCCTCAATCCAATTCAATTTTTCGTCCCAATACCCGGGAATCTCGAAATAGTAATCAATGGAGGTCCCAAAACTCACTTCCAGTACAATGAACTGATCTCCCTGCTTAACAAAATCAAATACTGCAATTTGTGTTTGAAGCTTTCTGGCCAGCTCAAAGGCGATTTCTACCTCAGAATCACTGATATGCTCTTTCCCAAATACCGCCACATGGCTCCCTGAAGCCCTGAAGTCGCCGGGCCGAACCATGCGCTTTGCTCCAAATGCCCTGTTGCCAATGACAACCAGACGAATGTCATGGTCATTTCCAGCCACAAAATCCTGGAAAAGAATGTAACCCTTCTCCCGGCCAGTCATCCTGGCATAATCTGTCGAATAAAATATCCGAATAAATGCTTTAAGGACAGCCCATAAGTTGGAATCACCCAACTTGAAGAGACGATAACTATCCTTCAATCCTTCGATTGCATTGTGCTGCTTGAAGCCGCGTCCAAATGCCTTTCGAATTAATCGAACCGCAGCTTTTTGAGTAGCTACCATCTTCACATTGGCACCGGATGCTCCATTGCGTAATTTGAATACTTTGGGGAAATCGGCATTCCTGGCCCAAAGCAGCGCCTCCTCTTTACTAAAGAAACTATAAGAAGGTGCCAGGGGGGCTCCTATCGATTCAAATAAATACTTCTGACCAAGCTTATCATCGAAATGCCAGAAGGTATTAAAATCTGGAAAGACTGCCTTCCCAGTTGCCTGAAGCGCAAATAAGAGCTGTTTTGCAAACTTACTATCCTTGGGACTCTTGTGATTTACATGCCACATCAATCCATCACAGTCCGATAATTCAGAAACGATATCTGTGTGATAGCAGTTGACCATCTTATAGTCAATACCTTTGGATTCGCAATACGCTATCCAGTGCTTTGTATAGGGCTGATTAGAATTTTGAATGGCTATTTTCATGAAACGCGATATTTATGATAAGGTCCAGTGATGTGATAAACAATAATCTCTGATCTCATTTGTAAATTCACCAAAGTAAGGAGCCCCATAATATTGCGGAAACCTGAGTGACCCACTAAATAAGTTTACCTCTATCACCCTCCACTTTGCTTCCTGATCATAACAGATATCAAGCGATATCAACCTGGTATAAAATAGTTCCTGAGCCACTTGTATGGAGGTCTTCCTGAGCCCAACCATATCAGGAAGCTGCTGGTCAAAAGAAAGATTTGTATCAGGATGTGTAAGATACCTGTCACACGGCATATTCAAGGCATACCCACTTAAGTAGCCATCATCGTTAATCATTGATCCAATTCCTCCATCTGATAAATTATCCAGCGAACCACCTACTCCATAACGCAAGGCCATACTAATGATATGCTGCTTATTATCAGCTACAGAGCGATACATATTCACCCGAATGGTGTTGAGCCCACGAGGATTGAACTGATTGAAAAAGGGATGCTGTACAATTTTCTCCTGAACCAATAGATTGTCCTTACTTTGGATTGTTTCAACCAGCTCTGCAGCGTTTTTTGGAAATACAATACCTTTCCCTCCACCAGAATCCTTGTTGGGTTTGCAAACCACCGGATAGTCAAGCCCCTTGGCTATTTGAATCACTTTATCAAATGAGATAGTATTGTAATCGCTGTCGAACCACACTCCATCCATATTGTGGATGTAATCTGCAGGAAACAAGCCAGCAGGAAACAAGCGGTTGTACAGGCTCTTAAACTGAAGATATTCAACTGCAATGGTGTGGTTCAAAGTGGGCTCCACATCATTCCGGAAAATTTCTTCAGGAATATATTTTATATCGGATACTCCAGAGGAGTTGGAGCAAATCCGCAGGGTAGCCCTGTTTACACGACGCTGAAAACCTTTCCAGTACTCCTGATGAGCCTTCTCAAGGGATTTCTTGATGGGCCTTACGAGATCTGGATTGTGCTTCCCATAACTCTTATTCCGGATGCCCTCCTGTATCCTGGTACTTCTCCTAAAAACAAAGTACTCCATAGCTCTTCTTATCCGCTTCTTTAATGGAAGTGCTTTCTGAGTAAGTATGGTTCTGTACATGATCTTCGATTTTTAAGATGTCATTATTTCTCCCAACTCATCGGAGCTTAAGAACTCCAAATCAGGCCAACGTTTTTGTGCAGAGCTAAGCAGCTCATGTAACATTTGCAATGTTCGATCTCGATTTGCAGGATCGATAAAGCCAACATAATTTAATCGGTGACTGCCAATAATGGCCGGCTTTCTCATCCGAAAGGCAATATCCATTTCAGACAGGCAGGCAGCAATGGGATCACTTAACTCTTGCTTAAAAAGCGAGGGCTCAAACATGGCATTCCTGACTAAATAAGTCTGGCCTAGCTGGTTCATCATCCCCTGATAAACATCAATACATTTGGCATTGGCATTGGCATCTGTCCTGGGTTCACATATCTTCCGCAGTCCCTGAAAGTACTTCACTCCCTTATGGAGGACTGCTTCATTAAAATCCTGACTCCAGATATAGTTTGGTGGAATAATTGATTTCGAATGAAATCCAAACATAGATTCAAAAAGATCAAGACCTTCAAGGAATATGGATAATTTCTCCTCTTTGTCCCCGGGTGAGCTGTATTTCGTTGCCTCTACATAGTAATTCCCCAATACTTCAGGCCCCTTCTTCATACATCCTGGCATGCTATGATGGAATCCGAACAGTGCATCGGGATCGCCATTTTGCAGTGCCTCCATAAAAAGGGAAACATTCAAATGCTCCCGGGCATGAAATTGAGGATGAAAAATTCCGGCCTGCATTCCTTCTTTCCACAGCTTTAAACAGTTGTGATGCTCAGGATATCTCTTAAATGTTTCTGTGATTGATTCGTAGTGATAAGTTGTGAAATTGTCTTCCTCTATTTTATCAAAATCGGGGTTGGCAACAACGCAGTTAGCGGTGATTACCGGGTTCCTTCCTTGGATATCTTTAAAGCTTGTCAATAGCTGATAAAGTAATTCCAGATCATCCTCACTGGCAAGGGAATCATATCTTTCGTAGGCCACTTGATCGACTCGATAATCCGATTTTAAGCACTTCTCATATACCTCACGCGATGGCATCCTGATACTCCCCCAGTCATCTGACTCAATCACTACAATCTTTCTATTGCTTCGCCAACCACGAAGGTTGGTATAGTATCTCCCCAGCAAACTTTTAAGTGTCATAAAATATAATCCTCAATCATTTAGCGCTTATTTCGCATTGTAAATCATCTCACCCAATTTATCTGTGGAGATAAATTCAGCATCAGGCCACTTCTTGCTAATCCTTGTGAGTAGCGTAGTTAAGTCCTTCAAGCTTTTAACTCTGTTTGCAGGGTTCAACCAACCAATATAGTTGACTCTGTGGGAGCTAATAACTGCTGGCTTTTTCCAACGGAAGGCTGTCTCTATATCGCTCATACAAGCATCAACCCAATCATTTTTCTCCCTGGATGATGGCTCAAAAATACAGTTTCGGGTGAGGTAAACCTGCTTGAAGCGGTTGCGCTGACCAATATAATGGAGATGACGCTTGAACCTGCCATCTCCTATGGGCTCTTCCTGAATTTTTGCAACCCCCATAAATTTAATCCCCATCTGTGCAGCAGGCTCTTCAAGGATATTATTGAAGGGACCGTTTGTGGGGATAAAATAGCTTGCTTTATAATCAAATATCTTGTTAAAAAGATCGAGCCCTTCTTCGATAACAGTTTTTTGATATTCAAGCTCTTCCATGCCCAATATATCAAATGCTGCCTGATAGTAAACGTGATTGATCGGCTGCCTTGGAACCAATCCATAGACTTCGTGTTTGAAGCCGAACAAAGTGTCTTTCTCCCCAAGCTTTAAAGCTTTCATCCAGTTTAGTACATTCAAATGTTCCCTTCCGTGAAATTGGGGAATAAAAAGGTTCTTCTCCTGTCCCTCCTTCCAGAGATCAAAGGATCCCGAATGATGAGGATACCTTTTCAGTGTCTCTGTAAATGGCTCATAAAAATACTCTTCAAATCCACTGTCTTTAATCTTCTCAAAAAGAGGGTTGGCTACCACTGAAACCGCTGTAAATACCGCAGGATTTGCATTTTTATCTTTCACGGAACTCAACACTTCAAATAGTCCACTTAGGTCGTCTTCCGATGCCAGGCCGTCATTACGGAGGTACATCCCATTTTCTTGACTTATATGCTGTATGCCAAATTCCTGCATTTCATTAATAGCCTCCTTTGAAGACATTCGAATGGCTCCCCAATCATCACTTTCAATAACTATCAATTTCCGGCTGGTGCGCCAACCTGGCATATTGGAAAGATTGCGCATTACGCGCCGCTTTATTTTATGTACCATATTTAGAAATGCGAACTGTTAAAGTATATCTTTAATGATCTCTATAAGTGGAGTTTTGTTTTCCGCGAAATAGATAAAAATGGGGCTCCCCAGAATGGACCACGTACCTATATAGTCGACCCCGAATCTTAATCTAATAATGACATATACCAGAAGTGCGGGTACACCTATTGCACGTATTACAGTAGATAGGGTACCTTTTAAATGATCAATACTATAAAAAAGAACTGCCAGCAAAAGGAAAAATCCCGCCTCAATAAATCTCGTGACTGATGGTATGATCCTTAAAATATTAAAAATACCAAAGTAAAGGAGAGCAAAGTTGAACAGTCTGACAGTTTCGGGATGCTCTTTGAGTTTCCGTTTTCCCCATAAAAAGAACATGATTGCAAATGCAAAAAGATACCATTTCAAGACCAAGGCCCCTCCAAAATAGTACCAGGCTGCTGTTTCTGCATCTTCAGCCAGATACTCAATGTAGGCCTCATTAAGATAACTGCCCCGACTTTCTAGGAGAGCAGCTGGAGCAAAGGAGTTAAAAATGTCCCGGATAATATCCAGATTCAGGTCTGCTATGACAATAGAAACTATGAACAGACCAAAATATAAAATTGACCTGTTCCCTAATACGAAAAAGATTAAAAATACGCCAAATGCCAGGGCAAAAGACCAGTGGACTAAAATGGTGGCAGCCAATATCCAGATTGCTGTTTTCTGCCCTTGAACGATGTATTTAATCAGACCAAATACAAACATAACTGCAGCCACATTCCATCTCACTCCTCCTATATCCCATATACCAATAACCATGGAGAAGGCGAATAGAATCAAGATGGAAAAGAAATTCAACTTCCCGCTGGTTCTGTCAATTAGAAACCAAACGATTCTGGAAAGGAAGTAGCCCATAAATATCCCGAAGACCGCAAAAAGGAATCTATAGTCGGTGGTGAATCTTGAAACAAGGAAGGTAATGAGTCTCTGAGCTATATCCAGGACTCCGCTACCAGAACTAAAATAGGATGAAAACAGATCTCCTATCCTGTAATCCGGTTGCGCCATGGTTTCCAGTGCGAGGGCATAAACGGAAGCATCAGCTTCAACCGTAGGGATCACAAAGGTAAATCCAAAGAAAATCGTATATAACCAGACTATATTCTTAGACCATTCGCTTCTGTATTGGGTTAATGCATATATCAGCATGCCAAATGGCCAGATTACGAAATAGAGATATATGCCCCCATAGGGGAAATATCTGTTGTTCTTAAAGAAAGTCGGATTTACAAATTCTTCCTTCATATTAATCCATGCTTAGATGCAGAAACTGAGAAGCAACATTCTCGATTCGAAAACGATCAACATCTTTCAATTCAAATTTTCCCCTGTAATCACGTTTTAGAAACTCATCAACCAACTGCGTATTCAAATTCTCCATACTAAGTGAGAGAACAGGCCTTTGCGCAATGGCATAATCAATCAGCTTACTTGGAGAGTTGGATCCCACAGAGGAATGGAATTCAATATTCAAGAGGAAATCCATCTGACTCAACACAAAAATCAACTCCTCTCTCAGAATGTAAGATCTTATTTCAAGCTTTTGACCCAGGGCTTCCCTAAATGGTTCAAGCAAATGATGACTCTCTGTATATAATATAAATTTGAAATCTTCATCCTTCGTAACAAGATATTTAAGTAGCTCGGTTGGATCCCTGGATTCCTTCAGCAAAACACCTGCAAAAGCAAATGTTGGAACTTCGTGTAAAATCTCTCCTTTGTAGACATTTGAATCTTCAAATTTAAAACCTTGTGGTATAGCACGTAGCTTAGGAACAAATTCCTTATAGTATTGTCCAAAATGATCCTCATTGGGAACCGAGATATAATCAGCTTTTCTGCAAAACCAACGCTCTACATACCTAAAATAGAAAAACTTATTAAAGCTATCCGTTTTACATCCCATATATGGATCACCGCAGTCGGCCACCCAAACTTTTGCAATATTGTTCTTTTTTATTCTGGCCTTAGCCACCCCCCAGTGAATTGGAAAAGGAACTGCGACGGAGATTAATAAGTCATATCCTTTTTCGTGTTTTAACAAGCTGGTAACCTTGAAGTAAAATTCAATACCCGGGTATTCAAATAATAACAGAAGAAACCTGGCCAATCCCCGCCTGAATAAGGATGACAATTTATTTCCCCTGATGCTAATATTTTTGCACCTGAGATCGCCCATATTCTTTATA
>RCND010001252.1_pt1 | contig 14372 bp, 24 predicted proteins | sample 2041351 | NCBI WGS metagenome assembly RCND01 (sample SAMN09708230, study PRJNA481090) | Marine sediment metagenome, whole genome shotgun sequencing project. | biome: marine sediment; feature: ocean; material: sediment; isolation source: Sewage treatment plant 12B marine sediment (STP12B) ...
TTGTAAAGAACAAATTATTCATGTAGAAAACTTTCACCTTTTAATTCATTTTCTATGTTAAAAAAATCTGCTGCTGTTTTTGCAACATCTGCAAAAGTTTTTCTTATGCCTAAATTTTTTCCTTTTACATTTTTCTGATAAAATAATAAGGGTACATATTCCCTGCTATGATCTGTGCTGGGGGTAGTTGGATCGTTTCCATGATCAGCAGTAATTACAATTTTATCTGTTTCATCCAAAGAATCTAAAAATTCAGGTAAGAAGTCATCAAATTCCTTTAGCTTATTTGCAAAACCTTCCGGATCGTTTCGATGACCATAATATACATCAAAATCCACCAGGTTGGCAAAGATGAAACTTCCACGAGCTGATTTAGAATATTCTAACAACTTTTTACATCCTGCTTCGTTGGATTTTGTGCTTTCCCTTATCTTTATCCCTTTAAAATTAAATAATTCATTCACTTTACCAATTGCAACTGTAGTTATTCCGTTAGCAAGGAGTAAGTCAAGAATGGTTGGTTCAGGCGGATCAAGGGATAAGTCCCGCCGGTTGGTTGTTCTTGTAAAGTTACCCGGCGTTCCTATAAATGGTCTTGCAATAACCCTGCCCACTTGAAGCGGAAGTATTAAAACTTCCTCTCTGGTAATTGAGCAGATCTTATATAATTCTTCCAGAGGAATAACTTCTTCGTGAGCAGCAATTTGAAAAACTGAATCTGCCGAAGTATAAATGATTGGAAAACCTGTTCTTACATGCTCTTCCCCCAGTTCTTTAATAATCTCTGTGCCGGAAGCCGGTTTGTTACCGAGCACACCTTTGCATCCGGTTTTATTTATAAATTTTTCCACAAGTTCTGTAGGAAACCCTTGCGGGAAATAAGAAAAATCCGTTTTGACATATAAACCCGAAATTTCCCAATGACCTGTGATTGAGTCTTTCCCTACAGATACTTCCGTCATCATACCATAGGAAGCTAATGAAGATTCAACAGCAGAAACACCTTCAATCTCTGTAATATTGCCCAGTCCTAATTTTTCCATATTTGGCAACTGTAAACCGCTAACAGCTTTTGCCATATTGCAAAGAGTGTTGCTGCCGGAATCATTATAATTGGAAGCATCAGGCAATTCTCCAATTCCTACGCCATCCAGTATAATTATAAAATAATTGTTCATAAGACCGGGAATAAATTAATTCTGAAACATAAGCGGAATACTTTTAATTAATATTCCGTACAGTGTTGCCGCCCTTTTCAACAGCTTTTTGGAGAGCAAGGTTTGCATTATAAATTACTTCATCAACATCAACCTTGTTAGTAGCGGATGCAACGCCAATTGATACGGTAAAAGTTGTTTGCCTGGAAACAACGGCAATAGGTTGCCTGGCAATTTTAACTCGCAATTTTTCAGCCCAAATAAAAACATTTTTTGTATTCGAATTAAAGAAATAAACAACAAATACTTTATCCTCCAACCGACCAAATAAATTAAAGGGTGTCATTTCGCGAGAGATTGATTCGGCTACAACACTAATTACCCTTGGCAGCGGTTCGCCATCAAACAACGATTCCTGTTCAAGAAAATCATCTAATTTAATAAGTGCAACTGTTCCCGGAATTTTCAATTTTTCTGCTTTTATAAGATCAGTGGCTAATCTTTCTTTAAATGCTGCTTCATTTAGAGCTCTTGTTTCAATATCAATTGAAGTAACACTTTTCAGCAGCCGCCTGGTTGAATGAGAGTAAATAATATAAGAAAGGAAATTTAAAGAACTTCTTAAAAACTGAACATCCTGGTTGCTAAAAGCATTCTTCTTTAAACTTTCGAAACAAAGAACACCGTAATTCTGTTTGTTGTAAACTAACGGCACTGCAAGAAAAGAACCATCAAAACTTGAATCTTCTACTTTCGAGTATCTTACATAGCCACCTGCAGATGTGTTATCTATTTTAACAGGGATTCCGGTAGAGATAGATTTTCCCACAAGTGTTCCGCTTAAATCGATTTGTAAACTTTCGCCTATATATTTGAGAGAAGTGTTATTAATTACTTTTTCAGTCTTAAATAATTTTTCAAGCGGATCGTAATAAACATAAACAAATGCATCCCAGTTTAGCAGCATTTTAAGAGCATCGGGAAGCATTGCCAGCATTTTTTCTTCACTTTCAAAATCATTATCGGGCCCAATAATTTTAAGCAGTCCCTGTAGTCTCTGCTGGGAGATAGAGTCGGAATGTTTTTCTTCAAATATTAAGATTAGCATTGTAATTAACCTGACAAACCTGCCAAGTGCATAAATAGTTTCAATTCCAAATGCATCACTCACTTTGGAATCGAGGGCAATTATAGCAACCAGTTCATCATTAAAAAATAAAGGCACACCGGCAAAGCTTCTTATGCCCTGCGGCGATTCATAATATCTAATTACATCGGCTTCTGCTGAAGGAGGAATATCTGTAAGCAGCTCCGGTTCACCTTTCTGAACAATTTTACTTAATATATCATCTTCCAGGTCGAATTTTCTTTTTGATAATTGATCAGAGCCGGAGATAAATTTTTCAACAGTAAGTTTTTCTTTTTTCTTATTATACCAAAAGAAAACTGCAGTATGAGCATTGTATGATTCTGCAATTACTGTAAGCATTTTTTCAAGCGCAAAAGTAAATTGCTCATCATGCCCAACACCGGGTGGAACTTCTTCCTTCGCTATTTCCTCAAATCTCTCCTTCAGATCGGGCGGCTTAAGAGTGGTTTTCGAAACTCCATACTCCGGCGAATAAGTTTCATCTGTTATGACTTCCACATCTTCAGTCTTTGATACTATTTTGAAAGATTCCTGGAAATCGGTTGATGGTTCCGCTGGAAAGCTGTCAACATCGCTCTCCTCCTTTTCCCCGATAGAGTATCCGCCTGAAAATCTTACTGAATCTCTTAAGAAGATGATAAACGCAACGTAAATTATAATTAAGGCAAGTGTTATTAACCGGATTGTTAAATCATCGGTAATGAACAGAATGACAGCCAAAACCGGAACTACTAAAAATATCAGTAATCTTTTTCTTTGCCTGCGATCCATTCAGTTTTTTCTTTAGAGTTGGAATAAATTATTGCTAAATATAAATTTACAAATAAATAATAACAAATGAGTGATTAGAAATTATTCCTTGCAGGAAATTTCTAATAGAACATATTACCCAGGATCTTTTTAATTTCTTTCTGTCCCCTTCCCTTTGTAGATGAATAAAGTACTATGTTTTCATTAATTTTTGCTTCCGATAAAACCTCTGAGAGCGTTTTAGCTGATTGAGAAAATTCAGATTGTTTAAGCTTGTCAGTTTTAGTAAGAATAAAAAAGTGCGGAATGCCAGCGGTTTTTAGCATCTCATTAAGCATAACATCAAGCTGGGTGGGCTTATGCCGGCTATCAATAAAATGCAAAGCCAATGCAATATTCTTCCCTTCACGGATGTATTCTGAAACCAATTTTCCCCACTTTTCTCTTTCGCTTTTACTGATTTTAGCATAACCAAATCCGGGAAGATCAACAAGATAAAATGTCTCGTCAATATTATAAAAATTAATTGAGCGGGTTTTCCCGGGTGAAGAGCTTATCTTCGCAAGAGATTTTTTGTTAAAGAGTGAATTTATAAAAGAAGATTTGCCTACGTTTGATCTGCCGCAGAGTATTACTTCGGGCAAAGCCCTATGCGGAACATCTTCAAGATTAAAAACTGATTTGATGAAGGAAACATTTTCGAACATAATAAAAAAAAGAGTAACCGGTTAGACCAATTACTCTTAAAATAATTAAAAATTGTGTTTTTTACTTTTCCGGCTTTTCAGAAGCTTCTTCAACAAATTCAGCTTCTTCTATTTGCTCTTTTTCTTTGGCTTCTTTCTCTTTCTTCTTCTTTACCTTCGTTACTTTCTCATCTTTTCGCTCAGTGGCTTTAGCAGTAATAATATCGTTGTAATCAACAAGTTCTATTATTGCAAGAGGTGCTGCATCGCCTAAACGGTTGCCAAGTTTTACTACCCTGGTATAACCACCGGGTCTATCTCCAATTTTCGGAACTATATCACTAAATAATTCCTTAACTGTTTCTTTATCCTTTATAACTTCCATAATCTGCTTTTGGGAATGAAGATCGCCTTTTTTTGCTTTGGTTATTAATTTTTCAGCAAAAACCTTGGTCTCCTTTGCCTTGGCAAGAGTAGTTTTTATTCTTTTATGTTTTAGGAGCGAAGTAGCAAGTGATGCAAGAGTTGCCTTACGATGGCTTGCGGTTCTGCTTAACTTTCTTCCCTTAACTCTGTGTCTCATTTAATTACCTTCTCTAAAAAAAATTAATTGGTTTCTGGTTCTTCCTTAATATACTTGTCTACATCCATTCCAAATTCAATCCCAAAATTTTCAACTATCTCCATCAATTCGGCAAGAGACTTTCTTCCAAAGTTTCTAAACTTTAACATTTCAGATTCATCCTTAGCCACAAGCTCGCCAAGCGATAGTATGTTAGCTGCCTTAAGGCAATTATGAGATCTAACACTTAACTCCAGGTCATCTACACTTGTTAATAAAATCTTCTTTATTCTTTCAGATTCTACGTCTTTAGGAGTAACTGTTTGTTCTTCTTCCTGTTCAATATTAAAATTGATAAACAACTGAACATGTTCGCGAAGCACTTTAGCTGCCTGTGTTAAAGCATCATCCGGTGTGATGGAACCATCTGTAGTAATTTCTAATGATAATTTTTCGTAATCATTCTTATCGCCGATTCTAACATTCTCTACATTAAAGGTTACATTTTTAATAGGTGTAAAAATTGAATCGATAGGAATTACCCCAATTGTTTGGTCAGGAGTTATATTTTCAATTGCAGGAACGTACCCGGTTCCTTTACCAACTTCCAGTTCAACATCCAGATTAAGATTTTTATTGAATGTAGCAATATGAAGATCAGGATTAAGAATTTCAATATCGTTGCTGGCTTTCTGAATATCTGCAGCAGTCCATTCTCCTTCGCCGCTAAAAGAGATATCTATTTTACCCGGTTTTTTAGCAAGAAGTTTCATTCTAACTTGCTTTAGGTTGAGTATGATTTCAGATACATCCTCAACAACGCCTTCAATAGTTGTAAACTCATGCAAAACACCGCCGAATTTAACGGAAGTTATTGCTGTGCCTGTTAATGAAGATAGCAAGGCACGCCTGAGAGAATTACCTAATGTAACACCATATCCTCTCTCAAGTGGTTGAAGGGAGAACTTTCCGAACGTATTTTTATAGCTTACTTCATCAAGTACAACAGCTTCCGGCATCTTTAAATATGTAACACTCATTTAATAATCCTCTAGAATTTCTCAAAAAAAATATTCTTATTTAGAATAGAGTTCCACAACCAATTGTTCATTAGCGTTAAGAGGAACTTCGCTTCTTTCCGGAACCTGTAAAAATGTTCCGCTCAGAGCAGCTTTATCTGTTGAAAGCCAGCCATAAGTGCTGTCTTTAATTCTCTTTAACGAGTCATGAATGGCATCAAGTTTTTTACTCTTCTCTTTCACTTTAATAATGTCTCCTTCAGTCATAAGGTATGAAGGAATATCAACAAGTTTGTCGTTAATTAGAAAATGCCTGTGTAATATTAACTGCCTAGCTTGTTTTCTGGATGAAGCAAAACCAAGCCTGAATACTACATTATCGAAACGACGTTCCAGAAGTTTAACCAGGTTTTCGCCGGTGATACCTTTTTGCTTGTTAGCTTTTTCAAAATAAATTTTAAACTGGGTTTCCAGCAAACCGTAAGATCTTTTAATCTTCTGTTTTTCACGCAGCTGAATTCCGTATTCGGAAACTTTTGATCTTCTACCCTGTCCATGTTCACCCGGGGGATAATTCCTTGTTTCAATCGGGCATTTTTCAGTGTAACATTTTTGACCTTTAAGAAATAACTTTTGTCTTTCTCTTCTGCATAGTTTACAAACTGAATCAGTATATCTTGCCATTTACTTCCTCTTTAAATTTATACTCTTCTTCTTTTCGGCGGTCTGCAGCCGTTATGCGGAATTGGGGTTACATCTTTAATAGATGATATTTCGAGCCCGGCTGTGTGCAATGCTCTAATTGCAGCTTCCCTGCCGGAACCAGGACCTTTAACAAGCACCTCGATTTTCCTCAATCCTAAATCGTAAGCTTCCTTAGCTGCTGCTTCGGCAGAAACCTGTGCAGCAAAAGGAGTATTTTTCCTGGATCCTTTAAAGCCATTTTTTCCTGCAGACGACCAGGAAATAGTATTGCCGTAAATATCGGTTAACGTAACAATTACATTATTAAAGGTTGCTTTAATATGTGCAATACCGTTAGCATCAACCTGAGTTTTTTTCTTAGTTCTTTTAACAGACTTCGCCAATTCTCTAACCTCCGAGACTTATCAAATATTATTTCTTAGTAGGTGTTTTTTTCTTACCTGCAACGGTCTTTCTTTTGCCTTTCCTTGTCCTGGCATTTGTACGGGTTCTTTGTCCCCTAACTGTAAGACCTTTCCTGTGCCTGATGCCTCTGTAGGCACCAATATCCATCAGTCTTTTAATATTCTGCTGCACTTCAGAACGAAGAGCACCTTCCACTTTATAATCTGCAGTTAATACTGCTCTTATTTCAGCTACATCACCTTCTGTAAGATCAGCAACTTTCTTTTTAGGATCTACCTTTGCTTTTTCTAAAACATCGGCAGAAGTGGTCATTCCAATACCGTAAATGTACTGCAGACCATATAAGACCGTTTTATTTTTAGGTAAATCAACACCAGATATTCGAGCCAATTAACTTCTCCTTAAATAATTTAACCTTGTCTTTGCTTGTGTTTAGGATTTATGCAGATTACTCTAACAACACCTTTGCGTTTAATAATTTTACACTTTTCGCATATTTTTTTTACTGATGCTCTAACTTTCATAAAAGCTCCGTTACTTGTACCTATACGTAATTCTACCTTTAGTTAAATCGTATGGAGAAAGTTCAACTGAAACTTTATCTCCTACTAAAATCTTAATAAAATGCATTCTCATTTTTCCGGAAATATGTGCCAATATTTCATGCTCATTATCCAGTTTAACTTTAAATGTAGCATTTGGCAGTGTTTCAGTAACAACGCCGTCTATTTTTATTGGTCCTTGTTTAGCCATTAAGCCACAGTTAATATTTCAGGTTCATTATTATTTATAAGAACCGTATGTTCAAAATGTGCAGAAGGAGTTCCATCTGCTGTTAATACTGTCCAGCCATCGGATGCTGTAATTACCTGGTAATCGCCCTGGTTTACCATAGGTTCAATTGCCAGGGTCATTCCGTTTTTCAACTTTGCTCCTGTACCTCTTTTCCCAAAATTTGGAATTGAAGGTTCTTCGTGAAGAAACTTTCCAACACCGTGTCCGCACAAATCTCTAACAACAGAAAAGTTATTTTCTTCAACGAATTTTTGCACTGCTGCAGAAATATCATGAACCCTGTTACCTTCTTTAGCAGCTTCAATACCTACGTAAAGCGATTTTTCAGTAACCTCCAGCAGTCTTTGCTTTTCTTCAGAGACTCTTCCCACCGCAACCGAAATTGCAGCGTCGCCAAAATAATTATTCTTAAGAACACCAACATCCAGAGAGATAATCTCTCCTTCTTTAAGCACCCTGTTACCCGGTATTCCGTGCACCACTTCATCATCAACCGAGGCACAAACTGAGCCGGGAAAACCAGGGGCATTCCCTTGTGAATAACCTTTAAATGCTGGGGTAGCATCATTGCTTCTAATATAATCTTCGGCTATTCTATCTACTTCTAAAGTTGTAATACCAGCTTTAATATTGCTTCTTACCAGCTGTAAAGTTTCAGCTACTATTTTACAACTTTCTCTAATATAATCTATCTCTTTTTTCGTCTTAATATAAATCACAGAGAACTATTACCTGCGTCCTCTAAGCTTACCCGATTTCATAAAGCCATCATAATGTCTCATTAGCAAATGCGATTCAATTTGCTGAAGAGTATCTAAAGCAACACCAACAATTATAAGCAAACTTGTGCCCCCAAAGAACTGGGCAAACTGTCCGGAGACACCAAGGACTGATACAAATGCTGGAAGAATTGCAACTATAGCCAGAAAAATAGATCCGGGCAAGGTTATTTTAGTTAAAATATTATCAATGAACTCCGAAGTCTGTTTACCTGGTCTGATTCCCGGAATAAAACCACCCTGCTTTTTCATATTATCAGCAACATCTTTTGGATTAAAAGCTATTGCTGTATAAAAATATGTAAAGAACACAATCATCAAAGCATATATAGCCGAATAAACTGGTGATGTATAAACAAACAAGCCGGACAAACTCTGTAAAAATTCGTTATCAGGGAAGAACGATAAAACAGTATTTGGAATAAACATTATCGATTGAGCAAATATAATCGGCATAACACCAGCAGTATTTACTCTTAATGGAATATACTGTGTAACACCTCCGTATACTTTTCTTCCTACAACGCGCTTTGCGTACTGTACAGGTATTCGTCTTGTTCCCTGCGTTACCAAAACAACACCTGCAATTATAAAAACCATCAACACTAAGATGATCAGCTCCATAACAATCGATCTCTGACCAACATTAATAAGCCTTATCTCATCAAGAATTGCAAAAGGAAACCTTGCAATAATTCCAATAAAAATTATGAGCGATATTCCATTACCAATTCCCTTTTCCGTAATCTGCTCTCCCATCCACATCATAAATACGGTGCCTGCAGTAAGAATAGTAACGGTAGTTAATACCCACGCAATACCTTGTACTGGTGCGGGCACAATTGGTAAACCCTGTACCTGTATATTAAGCAGTCTTACAGTAACACCCCAGGCCTGCATACCGGAAATTAAAACAGTACCATACCTTGTAAGCTGAGTTATTTTCTTTCTGCCTTCTTCACCTTCCTGCTGAAGCTTTTGGAAGTATGGAATAACCGCACCCAAAAGCTGAATAATAATTGATGCAGAAATGTAAGGCATTATTCCAAGCGCAAAAATTGCTGCATTAGAAAATGCACCACCGACAAACAAATCGTATAAACCAAACAAATTATCTGAAGTTTGGTTTGCCATACTCTCGGTAAGAAGGGTAGCATCAACTCCCGGAAGAGTAATATGTGCACCCAGCCGAACAAGCACTAGTATTGCCAAAGTGTAAAAAATCCTCTGGCGGAGTTCGTGAATTTTTAAGATGTTCCTGAAAGTATCTGTAAGTTTTGACATTTAATTCCGAGTTATACTGTTTTGATCGAGCCGCCAGCAGCTTCTACTTTTTCTTTAGCAGATTTGCTAAATGCATTAACTTCTAAATTTATTTTTGCTTTAAGTTCACCTTTACCAAGAATTTTAATTGGTTTAGTGCTACTAGATACCAAACCAAGGTTTTTAAGAACCTCCGCATTCAGCACATCTTTACTTATTTTTTTCTCATCGGCTACACGCTGCAGCGCATTTACGTTTACAACCTGGTAAGGAACTCTAAAAATATTAGTGAATCCGAATTTGGGAACTCTTCTTTGCAAGGGCATCTGACCACCTTCAAACCATGCTTTTTTCGATGCACCGGAGCGGGAGAGCTGACCGTTCATACCTTTGGTAGAAGTTCCTCCTCTGCCGCTGCCTTCTCCACGTCCAATTCGCTTTTTGTTTTTTCTAGAACCTACTGCGTATTTTAGATTACTTAATCTATCCATTATCAAACCTTATTCTTTTACTTCTTCAACTCTTACAAGATGCGATACTTTATTTATCATACCGCGGATCTGCGGAGAATCGCTGTGAATTTTTTCCCAGTTTGGTCTTCCCAAACCTAAAGCTTCAATAGTTCTTTTCTGATCTTTTGGTCTATCGATAATACTTCTAGTCTGTATAATCTTAATCTTTCCCATTAAATCCTCAGTTACGAATTGAATATTTCTTTTATAGTAATTCCTCTTTTAGCAGCCATCTTCCTGGCATCAATCTGTTTTACAAGCCCATCCAGCGTGGCTTTTACCTGGTTATGAGGATTACTTGAACCTTGAGATTTAGTTAAAACATCCTGAACACCAGCTGCTTCCAAAACTGCACGCACACCGCCACCGGCTATAAGACCTGTACCGGGAGATGCTGGTTTAAGCATAACTTTACCAGCACCATATTTACCGATAACTGCATGTGCCAGTGTACCTTTAATTAGGGGTACATTAACCAGACTTTTTTTAGCGTCATCAATTCCTTTTGAAATTGCATCGGTAACTTCATTTGCTTTACCAAGCCCAACACCAACAGTTCCGTTGCCGTTACCAACAACAACAATGGCATTAAAGCTAAAACGGCGCCCGCCTTTTACAACTTTAGCTACCCTGTTTATGTGAACAACTTTTTCTTTAAAACCGTCGGATTCATTTTGTTTAGATGATTTCAATTTCTTCTCCTGGTGAACTCTCTAATAATAAAAAATAAACTATATATATTTTATAAATAATAAATTAACGCTGTTGCCGGGAGAGGATTTGAACCTCTACAGACGCCTTCAAAGGGCGTAGTCCTGCCATTAGACGACCCGGCAAATAGAAATCCGGTTTTCAAAATTTTAGTCCGCCTTCCCGCGCACCATTTGCAACCGCCTGAACTCTACCGTGGTACCTGTATCCGTTTCTATCAAATAATACTGCCGTAATATTTTTTTCGGCAGCTTTTTTAGCAAGCAAACTCCCAACAAACTTTCCGCGTTCTATTTTGCCCTTAGATGATTTTAAATCGCTTGCTAACTCTTTGGATAAAGTTGAAGCGGAAACAAGTGTTTTACCTGAAGAATCATCTATTAACTGTGCATAAATGTTATTTAAACTTCTGTAAACAGTAAGACGAGGTTTTTCTGATGTGCCGCTTATTTTTTTTCTTATCTTAACTTTGGCACGTTCTCTCGAATTTAACTTTTTCATTTTTTACTATATCTCCAATAAAAATTTATTAACCAGCAGTCTTACCAGCTTTTCTAACAATATGTTCATCTGAATATTTAATACCTTTACCTTTGTAAGGTTCGGGTTTTCTAAACGCCCTGATTTTAGCAGCAACCAGGCCAACAAGCTGTTTATCAATTCCCGAAATAATTATCTGAGTTGGTGTAGGTATTTCCAGTGTTACACCTTCGGGTGGTATTAAAAATATTGGATGTGAATAGCCAATATTTAGAAGCAGATCTTTTCCTTTTAACTCTGCTTTGTAACCCACGCCAACAATATCCAAAGTCTTTTTATACGTATCTGTTACACCTGTAACCATATTTTGAACTAATGCCCTAGAGAGACCATGCAGCGATTTGTTCTGCTTAGAATCATTTGGTCTGGTTACATTAACCTGGTTCTCAACAATTTCGATACTTATGTTTGGATGAATTTGTTGCTCTAATTCACCCTTCGGTCCTTTAATTTTAAGGAAGTTACCTTCTTGAGTTATCTTAACTCCGTCTGGAATAACAACCGGTTTTTTACCTATTCTAGACACTTTAATACTCCATTAACAATTTTACCAGATATAGCAAACAACTTCGCCGCCTTGTAATTGCTGTCGTGCTTCTTTATCTGTTAAAAGTCCTTTTGATGTAGAAATAACTGCTGTACCCAATCCGTTTAACACACGGGGCATTTCAGTTGATTTTTTATATACTCTTAAACCTGGTTTACTAATTTTCTTCAAACCGCTAATTGCAGGAAGACCATCTTTATATTTTAACAGAATGTTTATTTTATTCTGCTTGGTATCTTCTATAACTTCGTAATCAACAATGTAACCACGAGATTTTAAAATATCGGATAACCCTATCTTCATTTTTGAAGAAGGAATTTCTACCCGCACTTTTCTTGCTTTAGAAGCGTTTCTAACCCTTGTTAAATAATCTGCTATTGGATCTGTAACTGGCATATACTTACTCCTCTTACCAACTTGATTTCTTTACGCCCGGCAATTCGCCTTTAAGGGCCATTTCTCTAAAAACAAGCCTGGATACTCCAAACTTGCGGTAATAACTTCTAGTCCTGCCTGTAAACATACAACGATTCTTCAGTCTAACAGGAGAAGAATTCTTTGGCAATCTTTGCAGAGCATCGTAATCGCCATTAGCTTTAAGTTCTTCCCTAATCTTTTTGTACTTCGCGCTAAGCTTACGTCTTTTATCTTCGCGTGCAATTAAACATTTGCGAGCCATAAATCTCCTATTAAGCTGTTTTAATTTCTTTTTTAATAAACGGCATACCAAATGCCTTTAACAATTCGTAAGATTCATTATCAGTTTTAGCAGTTGTAACAAGGGTTATGTCCATTCCCATTACCCTGGTTACTTTATCAAAATCTATTTCAGGAAAGATTATCTGCTCTTTTATACCGAGTGTAAAATTACCTCTGCCATCAAATGATTTATCCGATAGACCTCTAAAGTCTCTAACTCTTGGAAGCGCTACATTAACTAACCTATCCAGGAATTCATACATTCTGTCGCGCCGTAATGTAACCATAGTTCCTATGCTAACCCCTTCTCTTAACTTAAAGTTAGAGATGGATTTTTTGGCTTTTCTTATAGATGGTTTTTGCCCTGCAATTGTTTCAAGCTCTTTGTTAGCTTCTTCAAGCAACTTAGAATCTGCAACAGCAGCTCCAACACCCATGTTTATAACTATTTTAGAAAGCTTTGGCACCATCATAACATTTGAATAAGAAAAAGTTTTCATAAGCTGTGGTACAACATCGGATTTATAGTATTCCAACAGCCGTGTAGGAATTTTTATTTCCGGAGCAGAAGATTTCTGCTTGGTTTTTTTATCCGGTCCAGCTTTTGTTTTACCTTTTTTATCAGCAGAATCTTTCTGCGTTTTCTTTTCAGCCATTTTATATAATAACCTTCATTAAAATCATTTTATTATTGAATCATTTCGCCGGTAGCTTTACTAACACGGGCAATCTTCTTTTTCCCGGTTTTTTCATCCAGAATAAGCTGAGAGCCAATACGAGTTGGCTCGTTATTAGTTGGATCCAATATCATAACGTTAGAAACATGAATCGGGGCTTCTTTTTCCAGTATTCCACCCTGCGGGGTTTTCTGGTTCGGTTTTGTATGCCTTTTTCTAAGGTTAATGCCTTCAATAATAATCCTGGAAGTTTTAGGAAAAACTTTCAAAACTTTTCCGGTTTTGCCACTATCATTTCCGGCAATAACAACTATATTATCATTTTTTCTAATTTTCATATATAACCCAATTATTATAATACTTCCGGTGCCAATGAAACTATTTTCATATACTGCTTCTCTCTTAGTTCGCGTGCAACAGGTCCGAAGATACGTGTACCTCTCGGTTCGTTCTGTGGATTTATAAGAACAGCAGCGTTTTCATCAAAGCGTATATAGGAACCATCTTTTCTGCGTACTTCCTTTTTAGTTCTGACAATTACTGCCCTGGAAACTTCACCTTTTTTTACAGCACTATTCGGTACTGCACTTTTAACCGAAACAACTATAAGATCTCCAACGCTGGCGTACCTTCGTCCACTTCCACCTAATACACGGATACATCTAACCTTTTTTGCACCAGAGTTATCAGCCACTATTAAATTTGTTTCTTCTTGAATCATCTTTTTAAAAACTCCTTATTGCTACTTGGCTTTTTCAATAATTTCTATCATACGCCATCTTTTCCTGGCACTTAGCGGACGAGTTTCCATAATTTTTACTCTGTCACCCATATTGCACTCACCTTTTTCATCGTGAGCAAGTAATTTTGTTGTTTTCTTAAAGTACTTCTTATAAATAGGATGAGGAACTTTTCTTTCGATGGCAACAGTAATGGTTTTATCCATTTTATTGCTAATAACTAATCCAGTTCTAGTTTTTCTTAAGCCACGTTTTGTCATAGTTAAGCATTAGCTCCTTCTTTAATTACACTAGCGGCAGGGCTTTTTTCTGCCCTTTCTCTTTCTGCAATAACAGATTTCATCTTCGCAATATCTCTTCTAACAATTTTCAATTTTGCAGTATTAGTAAGCTGCTTTAGCTGGTGCGCAAACTTTAAATCTACAAAGTTGCGTTCTTCCTCGGCAATCCGCTCAAGTATTTCTTCAGTTTTCATTTCTCTTATTTCATGGATCTTCATTTCTTCGCTTTCAGAATTATTCGTAATCGGGTCTGGTTACAACTTTAGTTTTAATTGGAAGTTTATAAGAACAAAGCTTTAATGCTTCAGTAGCCAGCTCTTTAGAAACACCTGAAACTTCAAACATAATTCTACCAGGTTTAACCACAGCAACCCAAAACTCGGGTGGACCTTTA
>RCND010001253.1_pt1 | contig 14367 bp, 11 predicted proteins | sample 2041351 | NCBI WGS metagenome assembly RCND01 (sample SAMN09708230, study PRJNA481090) | Marine sediment metagenome, whole genome shotgun sequencing project. | biome: marine sediment; feature: ocean; material: sediment; isolation source: Sewage treatment plant 12B marine sediment (STP12B) ...
GTACCGCATCGCCTGCAAGAGCCGCGAGATCGAGGCGGCCTGTCGCTTGCCCAGTTGCGTGTATCCCGGTATTTGTTCCAATCTGAACACGGACCACTCTGCCCTAACCGAGTTATATCGCAAGACCAGGGCAGTGCCCGGGGTTAAAAAGGTTCTGATTGCCTCCGGTCTGCGTTACGACCTGGCGGTGGAGGACCCGGAGTATGTCAGGGAACTGGTTACCCATCACGTGGGCGGTCAATTGAAGATTGCACCGGAGCATACCGAGAGTGGTCCGTTGTCGAAAATGATGAAGCCTGGTATCAGCAGCTATGAGCGCTTCAGGAAAATGTTCGAAAAATACTCCAAAGAGGCTGGCAAGGAACAATACCTGATTCCCTATTTCATTGCCGCGCACCCGGGCACGACCGATGAAGATATGATCAACCTGGCGCTGTGGCTGAAGCGCAGCGGTTTCAAAGCCGACCAGGTGCAGGCCTTCTACCCCTCGCCCATGGCAACGGCAACTGCCATGTACCATTCGGGCAAGAACCCCTTACGCAAGGTGAGCTACAAATCTGAAATGGTATTGGGCGTCAAAGACCCGAAACAAAGAAAACTGCACAAGGCGCTGCTCAGGTATCACGACCCGGACAATTGGGAATTGATCCGCAAGACGCTCAGGAAAATGGGTAAGGCCAATTTGATCGGAGACGACGAGCGGCACCTGGTTCCCGAACACCAGCCTGAGACAACCCATAACTACAAGGCATCACGCAGGAAAAACACAAAACAGGCGCATGAGCGACGCACCGGCAAGAAAATCTTGACCCAACACACCGGATTGCCACCGCGTGAGACCGGCGACGGGAAACCCGCCAAGGCTGGTAAGAAGCCGATACATAAAAGGTCACGACGTTGAATCGTACTGTGTGTTGAGTGCACTACCACCCGAAGATGGGTAAACTTGTAACCATCCATCACACCGCCATCAAAAGATAAGCTAATGCGCAATTTTTCTTCAAAAAATCACTCAGTTTTGATACTCAGATTGGTTCTGGCTTTCGCTTTTTTATCGATCGCCTCAACCACATTTCCCGCGAGTATTGAAGCGGAGAAAGCAGCCCCACTGAACGTTGCGGTCGCCGAGTGCCCGCCATTCGTCATTATCGAAAACGGCCAATATTCCGGGCTCGCTGTTTTGCTGTGGGAACGGGTGGGCAATGAGTTGGGGCTTAACTGGAATTATTCCGAGTATTCGTTAGGAAGCCTACTTCAGGCAATCAACAGCAATGACCATACTGAATTGCCGGACGTGGGCATCTCCTGCACCTCCGTTACGTCGGAGCGAGAGAAATTGATTGATTTCTCTCACTCGTTCAACGAAACCTATACGGCAATCGCAGTCCGGCAAACGACGCTCTGGTCAGCGGTCACCGGGTTTTTCGCCAGCCCCCAGGTTCTCAAAGCCGTCTTGATTATTCTGGGTATTGCAGTACTGATAGGAGGCGTTTTCTATCTGCTGGAGGGCCGGATCAACAAGAAACTTTTCTCGAACAGTACCATCCTGGGGCGGATACTCGAAACGACCATAATCGGCCTCATGTTCGTGACCAACGGCCCAATTCGCTTCTATCGTTTCAAGACCCTGACAGCCCGAACCCTGTCCACTGTTCTGACCTTGAGCAGCACTTTTATGATTGCAGCCATTACCGCCGTGCTGGCCAGTTCCTTTACCCTGAATGCCATGCAAACTGATGTTCGCACACTGGACGATTTAAGAAGTCTGCAGGTCGGCGCCCTGTCTGCCTCCACCTCATCAGCCTTCCTTGACAAAAACGGCATCATGCACCAGACACGTCCGGACCTGGATACCCTGGTAACCGACCTGGACGAAGGTAAGCTGGATGCCATCGTTTCCGATGCGGCCTTTCTCCGCTACCGGATCAAGCAGGGCAAGCAACAGGGGCGCTTCAAATCCCTGACCGTACTGCCCTACGAACTCGAGGCCCAGAATTATGCGTTCATCCTGGCCGAGGATAGTCCGCTTCGTGAGAGCATTAATCGCGCCTTGCTGTCTGTACGAACACAGCGGGAGTGGCACGACAAGATCGAGGCGTACCTCGGGGAGTAGGACATGCCGACGATGATTTCGACAACCGTAGACAACTGACCCGAATGAAAACCATTGGTCTTTTAGGCGGCATGAGTTGGGAAAGTACGCTTGCTTATTATCGTGCGATTAACGAGGGCGTGAAAAATGCCCTCGGAGGTTTGCACTCGGCGAAAATAGTCATGTACAGCGTCGATTTTGAACCCATAGAAAAACTGCAGCACCAAGGCGATTGGGAAGGCACGGCAAGAATACTCTCCGAGGCAGCTCAAAGCGTGCAGTCTGCCGGTGCTGACTTTTTGCTCATCTGCACTAATACGATGCATAGGGTTGCACCACACATAGAGAAGGCAATCAAGATTCCCTTACTTCATATAGCAGATGCAACGGCAGAGGTACTTGTTCAAAAAGGCATCAAAACAGTGGGCCTGCTGGGTACGGCATTCACAATGGAGCAGGATTTCTACAAAGGCAGGCTGAGCGAAAAATACGGACTCAATGTCCTCGTTCCGAATGAAAATGACAGACAACACGTCCACCGGGTCATTTATCAGGAACTTTGTTTGGGAAATATACAGCCCGATTCGAAAACTGAATACTTACGCATCATTGATATGCTTGCCAATCAAGGTGCCGAAGCAGTGATTCTCGGTTGTACCGAAATTGGAATGTTGGTAAGCCAAAGTGACACCAATGTAAAACTCCTCGACACCACGGCCATTCATGCCGAAAAGGCAGTGGAATGTGCACTGATTCGGGACTAAGGAGGTTTCCATGCATAAAGGTTCCTGCCTCTGCGGAGGTGGCACTGCATATTTTTGTGGCCGAGAAAGGCGATTATTATGAGATCACGGATGGATTGCCGCAGAACGAGCGTTGAAATGATGACTAAAAAGCAGCTCCTCAGGCAACTCTTGAAATCACAGTGGCAGAAACAAACGCAATTCCAACAAATTTTCAGCATGTGTGAAAAGTTAACTTCGTTGATATAGAATTTGTTAACCCTTTAAATAATTGGTGCCTATGAAAAACCCACAACAAAAATCTGAACGAGTAATTGCATTGCCGGACCTCGCTAACTTGCTACTGGCGGGTATTGTGATGCTACAGGCATCTTTCATTAGTCACTCAGCCATGGCGGCAACTGAGCAGACAGGTATTGAAGGGACGGAACAGTCGCAGGCAATTAATCTCGATGGTTATATTCCCGATCAGTCGCTATGGGCAGAGAAAATGAAGGTCAAGTATGAAAAGGCTAAGATTACTGAAGAATCGCCACTTGCCTTGCTGAGCATCGAACGTTTGAATCTCAAAGCACCAGTCTATCTGGGCACTGACCGGATCACACTTGATCGCGGTCTGGGCGTAGTCAAGGGAACCGCACATCCGGGTGAGGTGGGAAACATAGCGATATCAGGTCATCGCGACAGCTTTTTCCGGGTGCTTAAAGACATCAAGCTGGGCGATAGAATTAAGATGCAGACCTCCGAAGGGTTAGAAGATTTTCAAGTATCGGAAATCACCATTGTTGACGCGCTTGAAGTCAGTGTACTGGATCCTACGGATACCACCGTTTTAACATTGATTACATGCCATCCTTTCTACTATCAAGGCTATGCACCAGACAGGTATATTGTCAAGGCGACACCCGTTGATGCTGACGCAATCATTAATTAAGAGCAATCCTGTTCCTGAAACGACACAACCAATTACAAGTGGCGGGCATCAGGGAGCTTGAGATTCCCCCCAATCTGCATTATTGTTAGCAGTTCAACAGAACAAACCACACCAGAAGGAAGACATAGATGAGATTTATTAAAACACTAGTAGTAGCCAGTGCATTTTTTGCTGTAAACGCTTATGCCGTTGATCCGGTCAAATCGGAAGTATCATGTGCCCAGTTGGGCGACAATTACGAAGTCACGGCAGAAGCAAAAGAACGTTTTGCCGATCTCGCCGGTTCTTGCGAGGGCGTCTACGAAATCAATGGCAGCCTATATGTTCGCTCACAGGCCGTGATTCGCCAGATAAGAGGCGGCAAAGTTAAACTGTATCTGCCCGCGACAAACCACACTTTCCAAGTACCCGTTCAACCAGACGGGCGCGTCTGGGTTGGTAATCGCAAAATGCGTGTTCGCGACTTGAGCGGTGGTGACGAAATTGGTATTTACCTCTCAGTTGACAAGTTTGCTGAAGAAAAAGTCGATGAAATTGCTTTCGCCGCTCCGGAAGAGGCTGTTGAAGAAATCGTAGTTGTTGAAATTATAGAAATTGAAGCACTGCCAACAACAGGCTAGTTTGCTGTAAGTATCTAAAACAGACTTCGTGATGCGCTGAGCATTTTTCACGAATACGTCTGAAGCAAGACCTGAAACCCCTGTCATCATCAGATGACAGGGGTTTTTCTTTATCACCCCGGTACGCCCGGGTATTGGCTAGAATCCCGCAACCAGCCCTTCTTTACGGTGGTCAGAGCCACCACAGTAGCCGTTATCCCCGGCATAGATAAGTTGTGCACCACCAAAAACGAGCTCAGGACTGTCCAGCTTGATAATATGACCCCGTTTTTCGAGTTCTCTGATCACCTCCGGGTCAAAGCCTTTTTCAAGTGCGACCTTGCCGTCTTCCTGTAAATGCCACCTGGGGGCATCAGAGGCGGCCTGCGGGTTTTGTCCAAACACAAATACCCGCAACATCATCTGAATATGTCCCTGGGCCTGCATATGTGCACCCATCACACCGAAGCTCATTTTCGCTTTGCCGCCCTGCATGGCAAACCCCGGAATGATCGTGTGATAGGGACGTTTGTTACCACCCACCTGGTTGGGATGACCTTCTTCCAGTACAAATCCAGCGCCGCGGTTTTGCAGGCTGATACCCGTTCCAGGCACGACAATTCCGGAACCAAAACCATTGTAGTTAGACTGGATCATTGACACCATCATGCCCGATTCATCTGCAGTTGTGAGGTAGACAGTGTCAGGACTTGCCCCCAGTGCAGTGGGCCGCGTATTGGCTCGATCAAAACAGATTTCATCTGCCCTCTCCTGGAGAAACTTCTCCTTTAGTAAATCCTGAGAGGTGACGGTCATGTGCTCGATGTCAGCCAGATGTCGTTCAATATATGCATAGGCAACACGGGTTGCCTCAATTTGCAGATGAATACTGTCAGCAGAATCCAGTGCATGGTTCGCGATGTTCAGGCAGTTCAGTATTCCAACCCCGATCAACGCCATCAGACCCTGTCCATTGGGTGGAACTTCATGGAGATTTACGTCATACAAGGCCGTATCTATCGTTCCTGTCCAGTCGCATTGATGATTGGCGAGATCATCCATCGTCAAAACACCATCATGCTTTTGTGAGTCCGCCACCATGGCCTCAGCCAGTTCACCGTGATAGAACGCACGTCCCAGGCTATCAGCTATTTTCCTGAGAGTTGATGCGTGATCCGGCAAACACATCAGCGCGCCAATACGAGGTGCCAGACCATCAACCATGAAGGTGTTGATAAAAGCTTCGTACTCACGGAAGCGGTGTTCTGCTGCTCTCCAGTAGACCCCTGTTTTGGGTCCCACATGAAAGCCAGAGGATGCGTAATGGATTGCGTCTTCGAACAGTTGGGCAAAGGGTAATTTTCCAAATCGTGATGATAGTTCCACCCAGGCGCTAACCGCACCAGGCACGGTAACTGCATCCCATCCCAACCTGGGTATTTGTGTTATACCTTTGAACCTCTCCGGACTCAGTGCCGCCGGCGCACGTCCCGAAGCATTGAGACCATGCAATTTTTTACCATCCCAGACAATGGCGAATGCATCACTGCCAATACCATTGCTGTTGGGTTCAACAACAGTCAAGGTGATGGCGGTTGCTAAAGCAGCATCAACCGCGTTGCCGCCTTTTTTGAGTGCATTAATCCCTGCTTGCACAGCGAGTGGCTGTGAACCCGCAACCATATTTTTTGCAAAAACAGGTGACCGGTTCGATGGGTAGGGGCAGTCCCAATTCAGGTTCATTGCTTATCCATTTAAAGTGTATGCTGATTACAAATCAACGGGCAAAAATCAGGTATCATCGACACTTCAAAGTAACCCTGATGGTCCCTCCATGCAAACATTGAAAGAGTCGAGTACAGCCAATTGTTGTTGAGAGCACATTTGTTGGGTCCAAAGGTTTCAATATTGCAACTGAAGGTGTTCGACTTGATCTGTAGCAAGGCAAAGACGTCAGTTCATCTGTAATAATTTGTTACCAATGATTAGTCAGGCAGGAGCCACATCATGACACCGGAACACTTCGTCGAATACTTTGGCCGTGTAAAGGCCAGCGCTATTTTGCGTACCAATGATCAGGAAAAAGCTGCACTAGCCATGCAGGCTGCAATACGCGGTGGTTTTAAAGTCATCGAATTCACACTGACTATTCCAGGCGTTTTTGACCTGGTTCAGGATTTCTCCAACCGTGAAGGTCTGGTGGTCGGCACTGGCACGGTGATGGATGTGGCACAGGCGCAGCAGTCCGTAGAGGCCGGTGCCCGTTTCCTGGTTTCACCCGTGGTGGATGAGGATGTTATCGGGGCCGCAAACGAATTGGGTGTGGCTAGTATGCCGGGCACACACACACCCACAGAAATGTTGCGTGCCCACCGTGCCGGTGCTCAACTATGCAAACTGTTTCCCAGCCCACATGGCGGTCCTGACTGGGTTCGAGCAGTACTTGGACCCATGCCATTCCTCAAAATCGTACCCACGAATGGTGTAGACCAGCACAATGCCGGGGATTGGATTGCCGCTGGCGCTTATGCCGCCGGGTTTGTAGGACCGTTGTTTGTACCCGCGGACATTGCTGCGGGGCGTTGGGATGCAATTGAAGAAAGGGCACGGCAGTGTCTTGCTGCCGTCGGGTGATCAGGATTAGAAAACAGAGTGAATCAAGCGACGCTTCGCTGTCAAACCTTATCCTGAATCTTCAAAACCGGGAATAGCGGAAATCATGGTTTTTTCGGCTTGGCCTTTTTCAGCAGGTCCCATAACGGTACTGCGGTTAAGCCGCCGACCACACCTGAAACATAGCCGGGCAGATTGAATTCAAAAATCCAATACCAGATCAAACCAAAAACAAAGCTGGCGGCCATCATTGCCACCACCAGGACCAGTGAACGTTGCCAGAAGGGCATGCCTACTCCTCTCAAATTTTCGTATCACAACATACTAAGCCATTGTTACCAGTATGTGAACATCATGTTGGTGAAGTCTTTGTCTTGGCATTGGATGGAAAAAAACTGATAAGGTGTGTGCGGTGAATCGTACAGTCAACATCGTATAAATAAGGAATCAGTCGTGGCAGGTGAAAAAAACCTGGAAAAGTTACTTGGCTCCATGTCGCCGATGCTGGTCAAAGGTGAATATGTTTTCTGCACACTTAAAAACTCCAAATATGGTGACTATGCCGATGCCCGACCCATCGCATCATTTGAAGAGGCTGAAGGTCTTACGCTAGTGCTTCCAAAACAAGCCGCCGACAGTTCTGGCCTGTCCTACGACGGAGTATTCAGATGTATAACGCTCGGTGTCCACTCAAGTCTTGAAGCCGTTGGGCTGACTGCCGCTGTGGCAGGAATACTTGCCGAACATGGGATTGCTGCAAATGTGATTGCCGCATATTTCCATGATCATATTTTTGTCCAGGCAAATCTTGCAGAGCAGGCAATTGGTCTATTATTAGAGAACACCAATTAGAAAAACGATTTTGCACTAAAAAATTACAACTCGAACAACAAAACAAAAAGGAGATATGCATGCTGGGTCTTATGCAGGACTACCCGTTACTGGTTCAAACAATTCTTGATCACGCGGCGTTGAACCACGGTGATCGGGAGATGGTCACCCGCTCCATCGAAGGCCCCATCCGGCGCACTACTTATCATGATCTCAGGAACCGCGCTCTTCGCGTGGCCAAGGCCTTGCACAACGAAGGCGTCGTCCTGGGTGACAGGGTTGCCACCATGGCCTGGAATACAGACCGCCATTTTGAAGTCTGGTACGGAATCATGGGGATCGGCGCGATTTGTCATACGCTCAACCCACGCCTGTTTGCCGAGCAACTGGTTTATATAATCAACCACGCAGAAGACAAAATCCTCTTTGTCGATCTGACCTTTGTGCCCCTGCTCGAGGCACTTGCACCAAAATTACCAAGTATCAAAAAATACATCATCCTGACCGATGAAACACACATGCCCAGTACCAACCTACCGAACGCAATCGCTTATGAGGCCTGGTTATCTGCCTACGATGCAGATTTTGCCTGGGCGTCACTTGACGAAAATACGGCGGCAGGCCTTTGTTATACCTCGGGTACTACTGGCGACCCGAAAGGTGTGCTTTACTCTCACCGCTCCAATGTACTGCATGGTCTTATGGCCAACCAGCCTGACGTTTTTGGACTGACATCCAAACACATCGTTCTGCCTATTGTGCCCCTGTTTCACGCAAATGCCTGGGCTCTGACATTCGCTGCACCTGCAGCAGGTGCCTGCATGGTCATGCCCGGGGCCGGTATGGACGGCAAGAGTGTCTACGAGTTACTGGACACTGAAAAAGTCAATGCTTCTGCTGCCGTGCCAACGGTCTGGCTCGGTCTGCTACAACATCTTGAAGAGAATGACTTAAAGCTGCCATATCTTGACCTGGTAGCGATCGGTGGTGCTGCCTGCCCACGCATGATGATGGAGGTACTGCAGAGCAAATACGATGTTGAAGTCCTCCATGCCTGGGGTATGACTGAAATGTCACCTATTGGTACCACCGGCAAACTGAAATATTCAAAAGATCCCCTGCCGTTTGAAGATGAAATCAATCTCAAACTTAAACAGGGCCGTACCCCCTACCTGGTCGAAATGAAGATTGTCGATGATGATGGCAATGACCTTCCACGCGATGGTAAAACTTCCGGACATCTGCTGGTGAGAGGCCCGTCCATTTCCAGTGCATATTACAAGCACGATGCCATTATCCTGGACGAAGACAACTGGTTTGATACCGGTGATATTGCAAACATCGATGCCGATGGCTATATGCAAATTACCGATCGCGATAAAGACGTCATCAAGTCCGGTGGCGAGTGGATTTCTTCAATTGAAATTGAGAATACGGCAATTGGCTGTGAAGGTGTAGCCGAAGCTGCCGTAATTGGTATCGCCCATCCCAAATGGACCGAACGGCCTTTGCTGATTATTGTACGTAAACCCGGATCAGAAGTGACCGCTGAAGAAGTTCTGGCCTATCTTGAAGGCAAAATAGCCAATTGGTGGATGCCGGAAGCCGTCGAGATTGTTGATGAAATACCACACACGGCGACGGGCAAGATACAGAAAATGGCATTACGTGAAAAATTTGGTGGGTATCAATTCTAGCAAATGATGGAGGACACACACATCCTTCTCCGGCTTCACCAGGTTCTGCAAAGAATCCACCCAAACCGAGCCGGGATATGTGTACCTGCCCTCTGAGACCTTAAAAAACAGGGATGTTTTTTACAGAGCCTACATGGACGTACTTGTGGCGTGTCTCAGAGGGCAGGTACACGTGTCGCGGCGATCGGATGGCACGGAGCTTAAAGAATCAACTGGGGATTCGCAGGATATTGGGGGTTCCTCCCAAGACACGCTGCAAGTACGTCCATGTAAGCTCTTCAAAAACGTCCATGTTTTTGGAGGTCTTGGGAGGAACCCCCAACACCCTGCGAATAGTGCGTGAATTTAAGATTCAGTCTTCGCCGCTTTCCTCAAGATCAACTACTGTTTCGTTGGACAAGATGATATTTGAAAAAGTGAGATGCAGAACTAGTCGAGAGGTTGGCCTTGGCCATGCGTACACCACAGGTTTACTTGTCGGAAAGTGTCTTTTTATCAGTATTAGTCACTTCTGAATGAATCTGGCCATCACGAAGTTGAGTCAGAATCGCCTGATTGGGCTTAACACCCTTAACAGAACTGATAGCGTTACCCGATTGTGCGTCAGTAACAACAGCATAACCACGCGCCAGGGTAGGCAACGGGCTGACCGCGTTCAGTGTGCGGGCGAGGTTCTGCAGTTTTCTTTGCCGTTCAGGCACTATGCGTTTGCCAGCCTGTGCCAGTTGGCGCACGAGTTCCTGCAGGTGTTGTTGACGTTGGGGAACGATACGTGTGCCCGCGAGTAGCAACCGGTGTGTGGTCTGTTCCAGCATTTTCCGATTTTGTGTCAGGCGCTGTTCCGGGTTCTGTTGTCGCAGACGGTGTGCAAGGTGATCCAGTTTTTGTGACAAGTTTTGTAGGAGGTACAGGCTGCGTTGTTGCAAGCGGTTGCGGAGTGCGGCCAGGTTTTGTTTCAGAACACGTTGGTCCGGAGAGATCAATTCGGCGGCGGCAGAAGGTGTGGGTGCTCTTAGGTCTGCTACGAAATCACTGATGCTAAAATCGATTTCATGACCTACCGCTGAAACCACCGGTATGTCAGAAGCATAAATTGCACGTGCGACTGTTTCTTCATTAAAGGCCCACAGATCTTCGAGTGAACCGCCACCACGACCGGCAACGATGACCTGCGCCCAGTTATGTTTGTTGGTGGCATTCAGGGCTTTCACAATCGCTGGTGCCGCTTCATCACCTTGTACGGGTACGCCATACACACGTACCGCCGCCAAAGGCCAGCGGCGTTGCAATACGTTCAATATGTCCCGCAGCGCGGCGCCGGTCGGGGAGGTGATGACAGCAATACGCAGTGGAAAGGCGGGCAGGGCCTTTTTTTGTGACTCTTCAAACAAGCCTTCGCTAGCCAGGCTGTTTTTTAGTAACTCAAACTTTGCCCTTAAAAGACCCTCACCGGAGCGTACCAGTGAATCTGCAATCAACTGATAATTACCACGGGCTTCATACAGGCTGACACGCCCGCGTGCCCGCACCAGCATGCCGTTTTCCGGTTTGAAACCCATTCCAAAAGTGTTAGAGCGGAACAGGGCGCAATTGATTTGAGCTTTGTCGTCTTTGAGCGAGAAATATAAATGTCCGGAATGTGGCCGACTTATGTTTGAGATTTCGCCTTCGATCCAGATGCGACCGAAACCGGCTTCCAGGTGCAAGCGGGCTTCATGGTTTAGCTCACTGGGCGTGTAGATATTGTCCATCGCATTGTTTTGGTAAAGATCGTCAGATTCCATCAGCAGATGATAAACTCATGGTCTTCATCTGTCTCGTTCGAAATGTTCTGGAGATGCTTGTGTTTAAGAAAATCATATTTTTGTTTGTTCTGTTTCTATGCGTGGCCTGCAATGTGGAGTCACCATCAGAAGTAACGTCACCACCGGAAACTTCCGGGCTAACCGCTGAGCACGATCAACCAGAGAAGATCCTGATACACAACGGTCGTATCTATACGGTGGACCAGGGCTTCTCGGTCGCTGATGCGATGTTGTTTGACAGTTCGGGCAAGATTCACAGTGTGGGTGATGAGCAGGCCATGCTGGAAGCTTTTCCGGATGCCGAGCAATTAGATCTAAAAGGTAAAACAGTCATCCCGGGTTTGATCGATTCACATGCGCATCTTTATGGGCTGGCGATCAGTCTCAGCCAGGTGCAGTTAATGGATACAGCCAGCAAAGAAGAGGCCATTCAAAGACTACGCGAACACGAAAAGAACCTGTCTGAAGGTGAATGGTTGCTGGGTCGGGGCTGGGATCAGAATGACTGGCCGGTCAAGGAGTTTCCAAGCCGAGTGGACCTTGATTCCGAGTTTCCCGATCGTCCCGTATGGTTGCGTCGTATCGACGGTCATGCGGGTTGGGCCAACAGCGCCGCCTTGGCAATGTCGGACCAGGACTTATCAGGCGACTGGCAACCGCAAGGTGGATTTATCCACCGGGATGTTGAAGGCAATGCCAGTGGTGTTTTAATTGACAGCGCAATGGGCCTGGTTCAACAGGCGGTACCCGCAACTTCCCGGGAGTTGATAAAGGCATCCCTTAAACTTGCGCTGCAGCAAATGGTCAGCCTGGGTTTGACGGGTGTACATGATATGGGTGTGGATCAATCGGTCATTGAACTGTTTCAGGAGAGCATCAGGGCAGGTGAGTTCCCAACGCGTGTCTATGCTTTTACGGACGGCGCAGGTAAAACACTTGACTGGTTATGTGCCAACGGTGCAATAGAGGATGACTCCGGACGTTTATATATGCGTGCGGTCAAACTCTATATTGACGGGGCCATGGGTAGCCGGGGTGCGGCATTGCTGACAGACTATTCGGATGATGCCGGAAATTCCGGCCTGCTGTTTATGCCGGCTGAAGAACTGGAAGCCAAAATAGATAAATCACTGGCCTGTGGCTTTCAGGTGGGGGTTCATGCGATCGGTGATCGTGGAAACAGGGTGACGCTGGACGCGCTGGAATCTGTGATACAGCGTTATCCGGACAACCCGGGTCGACATCGTGTTGAACACGCGCAGACACTGACCGCCGCAGATATCCCCAGGTTTTCAAAACTCGACATCATTGCTGCGATGCAGCCCACCCATGCAACCAGTGACATGTATTGGGTAGAGGATCGTCTGGGTCCGGAGCGGGTTTTGTACGCCTACCCCTGGCGAAGTCTGCTGGATAGCGGCGCACAATTGGCCCTGGGTTCTGACTTTCCAGTCGAAAAGGTTAACCCGATGCTGGGTATTCATGCTGCAGTGACACGCCAGGACGTGAAGGGCTGGCCACCGGGTGGTTGGTACCCACAGGAGAAGATGAGCCGCGAAGAAGCAGTCCGTGGATTCACCCTGGATGCGGCCTATGCCGGTTTTATGGAAAACAGTGTTGGCTCCCTGGAGTCCGGCAAACGTGCGGATTTCATTATTCTGGATAAAAATATATTTGAAGTGGAAGCGGCTGAAATCGCAGAAATCAGGGTTCTGCAGACCTGGCTGGACGGTGAACTGGTATATTCCTATCGTTAATTTCAGCCTGTCATTATTGAGCTGATTGTGGTTATAATAATCGGCTAACGCGCCCGGTCTGATCCGGGCGTTGCCATATTCAACATGGAGTACACCTGCCATGAAAGTAATCGGTGAAGCTCTCACCTTTGATGATGTATCCCTCATTCCGTCCTACTCAGACGTTCTGCCCAAAGACGTCTCTTTAAAAACCCGCCTAACCACCGAACTGAGTCTGAATGTGCCATTGATTTCAGCGGCCATGGATACGGTAACGGAGGCGCGCCTGGCTATTGCCATTGCCCAGGAGGGTGGTATCGGCGTTGTTCACAAGAACATGAGCCTGCAAAATCAGGCGGAACAGGTTCGGATTGTCAAAAAATACGAGGCAGGTGTGATCAAGGATCCGATCACCGTCGATCCGAATACCACCATCAGCGAAGTGCTGGATATCACCCACCGGCATAATATTTCCGGTGTACCGGTTGTGGATGGCGAGGAACTGGTTGGAATAGTGACTTCCCGTGACATGCGTTTTGAGCGCCGTCTGGATGACCCGGTTCGAAATATCATGACGGGTAAAAAAGACCTGGTGACGGTCAATGAAAATGCCAGTCAGGACGAGGTTCTGGAATTACTCCATCGTCACCGGATTGAAAAAGTCCTGGTGGTTAACAATCATTTTGCCTTGCGCGGTCTGATTACAGTCAAGGATATTCAAAAATCCTCTGATTTCCCGATCGCCGCCAAGGACTCCCGTGAGCGATTGTTAGTGGCCGCGGCAGTGGGTGTTGGTGGTGATACGGAAGAGCGGATCTCTGCATTGGTAGATGCCAGCGTTGATGTGATCATTGTTGATACGGCGCATGGACACACACGTGGAGTACTTGACCGGATCAGCTGGGTCAAAAAACAATTCCCGGATGTACAGGTTATCGGCGGCAATGTGACCACCGGTGAGGGCGCATTGGCGCTGGTGGAAGCCGGTGCTGATGCGGTCAAGATCGGCCAGGGGCCGGGTTCCATTTGTACGACGCGCATGGTTGCGGGCGTTGGTGTTCCACAGGTTACGGCGGTTAACAATGTTGCCATGGCGCTGGCAAATACCGGTGTGCCGTGTATAGCCGATGGCGGTATACGTTTCTCAGGTGATGTTGCCAAAGCGCTGGCGGCGGGTGCATGGACGGTGATGATCGGTGGTCTGTTTGCAGGTACCGAGGAGGCCCCGGGAGAAGTTGAACTGTTCCAGGGGCGTTCGTACAAATCCTACCGTGGCATGGGTTCACTGGGTGCGATGCAGAAAGGTTCGAAGGATCG
>RCND010001254.1_pt1 | contig 14364 bp, 14 predicted proteins | sample 2041351 | NCBI WGS metagenome assembly RCND01 (sample SAMN09708230, study PRJNA481090) | Marine sediment metagenome, whole genome shotgun sequencing project. | biome: marine sediment; feature: ocean; material: sediment; isolation source: Sewage treatment plant 12B marine sediment (STP12B) ...
GTACTTATACTGTTTGTCGCTTTCTCATGTAGCAAAGACGATGAAGACGTATTGGTCAAAGAAGGAGGCACTTTTAAGATCAGTGAATTAGCCGGCAATTGGGAGGCTACTTCTGCATTTTTTGTTAGGGATAGTGACAATATGAGTGTGGATATCATTGCGGATGGTGGATCTTCATCCATAACCGTACAAAGTAATGGTAGGTTTACTTTAACCATTGATCCAGTGGATCGCGCGGCATTCACATTAAGTGGAGAAATGTTCTGGGAACTCTTCGAAGGAAAATATTTTTTCGCTATTGCATGGGATGATTATCCCGGAGATTGGGATACTTATGGGGCAACACTTGCAGGCACAACATTCTCAATTAATGGAGGCTTCGATACCGGAGAATATGATTTTGACGACGATGGCACTTTCGAATCGGCCAGTATAAGTTTTACTTTTATAAAGATTTAAGTGTATTCCGGGATTTTCCCAATACTCCCTTTAAAGAAATTCTTATAATTCTTAAAGTCCTCCTCTATATTTTCGGAAGGAATATAGGGTTGGGAAAATTTGATTTGTTTATGACCGTAGTCAAAGGCGACTAGGACAATGGGCACATTGGCGGCTTTTGCTAAGTAGTAGAATCCTGTTTTCCATTTTTCGACCTTTTTCCGGGTACCTTCAGGGGACAAGGCTAAACGAAATACTTTTTTTTTATTAAAAATATTGGCTATTGCTGTAACCGTATCACTGCTTTTGCTACGGTCGATGGGTGTACCGCCCATCCATCTAAAATACCACCCGAATGGGGGATTAAATAGACTTTTCTTACCAATAAAATTAATATCCTGATTAATAACCCTTCGTATTAAAAGCCCCAGAAAAAAATCAAGCCAACTGGTATGTGGCACCACTGCTACAACACACTTATTTAATTTGGGAAATTCCCCAACAGTCTTCCAACCGAGCAGCTTGAAATAAATAAATTTTGCAAGTGTATGCATTTATGGGCCCCTAAATTTTCTGATAGATTGATTTTAATTTTTCAGGAGTGATTATCTTTCTCCAGTCCTGTCCTAAAGCATTCTCCCATAGGGGAACCATACTCATTGAAACTGAGATCATGGTATTGAATTCTTCATCAGAAAGATTAGCACATAGCCCTTCTGGCAAATGAATTTGATGCTTTTCACGCATAATTTTGAACAAAGCCACCCCTTCTGGGTAAAACTCCGCTAAATGTTGAAAAACCAAACAATTACCAATGCCATGTTTAACCCCTAGAAGATATGACAACCCATAACTCATGGCGTGTGCTACGCCTACTTGGGAATATGCGATACTCATACCCCCATGCCAAGAGGCCATCATTAATTTATCCCTGGATTCACAAGGCGTTAAACCATCTAGAAAAACTTCTTTACATAACTCAAAAGCCTTCTCACCATAACTTTGGCTAAAAGCATTCAGATAGGTACCATTGAGAGATTCTATACAGTGAATATAGCAGTCCATCCCAGTATAAAACCATTGTTCTTTCGATACACCCTGGGTTAAATCTGGATCCAAAACCACTTGGTCAAAAGTCGTATAGTCAGAATTTATACCTAATTTTTTTTCAGGGCCCAAAAGCACTGTTGTCCTAGAAACCTCAGTCCCTGTACCACTTATTGTTGGAACACCAACATGATAGACAGATGATTTTTTTACCAAATCCCACCCCTGATATACCGAAGAACTACCTTCATTGTTCATCATTATGGCGACGGCCTTTGCCAGATCCATTATGGTTCCGCCACCTATGCCTACAATACCTGAGACAAGTTCTGGGGAATCATTCCATATTTTTTGAACCAAAGCATCAACCTGATGGGTTTTAGGTTCTTCGTCAGCGGAAATAAATATGATTTGATCACAAAATATAGCGGGAATTCTTTTCGCTAGTTCAGTTCCTTCAAAAACGTCATCTACCAAAAAAATGAACGGGGAATCGGAATGCTTCCGTTTGGGCATCAAAATTTCTCCCAGCTGATTGAAACTTCCCTTACCAAAAACTACCCGTGGCACCATAGGAAAGTTCCTGTACCTTTCATTGTGACTCGAAATTGTATGTTTTTTCTCTCTCTTATTCTTCAATTCCATAGCATTAATTCAAATAGTTCAAAATATCTTTCAAACTATTAATTTTCAAATAACTGTAATCTTGTTCCTCAATTGACACCTGCTCATGTTGCCAGGTGGTATGAAAGGGAACGTGGATGGCTTTGGCTCCAATATTTATAATAGGCAACACATCAGATTTTAGCGAATTTCCGATCATTAAAAATTCATCAACCTCTATTTCAAGATGATCCAAAAGGTTTTTATAGTTCAATTCTTTTTTATCACTTAACACCTCTACATGGTGAAAATATTTTGACAAGCTCGACCTTTTAAGTTTTCGTTCTTGATCCAATAAATCACCTTTGGTAAGGACAATCAAACGATATTTGTCGCCAAGCTCCTTTAAAACTTCTTTGACCCCATCCAATAATTCAACAGGATGGGCAATCATTCTTTTACCAAGATTCAGGATTTCTTGAATCGTTGCTTGTGATACTTCGTTATTTGATAACTCAAGCGCAGATTCTATCATTGAAAGCATAAAACCTTTAATGCCGTAACCATAGAGTTCCAAATTATCCATTTCTTTTTTGAACAACTCTTGGTCGATCTTATTCTTGGTTTCAAATCCTTCCAATAAGTCGGCAAATTGCTCTTCGGTTTCTCGAAAATAGGTTTCGTTCACCCAAAGTGTGTCATCGGCATCAAAGCCAATTACTTTTATTTTACTAAAATCTACTTCCATGCTGCTTGGGCTCTTTTTAAATCTTCTGGGGTATCAATTTCAATTCCACTAACGACAGTCTCCACCATTTTAATTTTTTTCCCGTACTCTAAATACCTGATGGCCTCAATCTTTTCCTTAGCCTCCAAGGGCAGCATAGGTAAGCGTTGAAAATCCATTAAGGCCCGCTTTCTAAATGCATAAATACCTTTATGCTTATAATAGATATTCTCAATTTCCTTGTCTCTTGGATAAGGAATAGGGGACCTCGAAAAATAGAGGGCAAAATTACGATTATCTACAATTACTTTTACCGTATTGGGATTGTTTATTTCTTCCAAATCGTTGATTCTCACCATAAGTGAAGCCAAATCAATTTCCTTTGCAGGATCTTCCTTGAATACCTTTAAAACACTTGCCAAACTTTCACGATCCGTAAAAGGTTCATCGCCCTGCACATTTACAATAATATCCACATCCATATTAGTAACAGCTTCCGCAATACGGTCACTACCACAGTCATGTTCCTTTATGCTCATAATCGCTTTGCCACCGGCATTTACAATCGCATCAAAAATAATATCACTATCGGTCACCACATAAACTTCATGGAACAATCGCGTATTTACAGCAGCTTCATAAGTGCGAAGAATTACAGGTTTTCCAGACAAATCCTGCATTAGTTTGGCAGGAAATCTAGAAGCCGCATAGCGCGCAGGAATCATGGCAATAATTTTCACTTTTTTTGACTTTAGATTAATTAATTATGATTTTGCCCTTGGTCTTAGCTTTCGGTAAATCATAAAAACGAAGACTAATATAACAATGACCAAAAAAGCCGCTAATATAGGTGCAAAAATCGAGGCAGTTGCAACCACAACAGCAGTTCCTGTTTCCACTGTGGAAACCAACGGATTTGCCACACCACCAGTGGTGACCGTTGAGGCCAATCGCGTTGAGGCACCCGCTCCCTTAATGGCAGTAGCCGTACCCCCACCCGCAATAATGGCCAATGACCAAGTAACTACAGGGTCTAGATTAGCCACTGTGGATACCATCACGGCCGTACCTGCTATTGCTGCCAACGGAATCGCAATGCTATCCAAAAGATTATCAACCCAAGGAATGAAATAAGCGAATATTTCAGCTAATGTGGCGACACCTAGCGTTATGAGTGCAGCAATACTTCCTATCCATTGCCAACTTTCATTGAGTTCCCAAACGCCAAAATAAGAGGCAAGACTCAAAGCGAACAATGGTAGAAAAATACGGAACCCGACAGAGGCAGCCAATCCTATACCCAAGAAAATACTTATTATGGTCTCAGAGTTCATTCTTATACTTTTCACTAAATTAAGTTATTCCGTTTCAAGAAAAAAATCAGATTTAAAACCTATGAGATACAATTGTTTCTTGGCCCTGGTGACTGCAGTATATAACCAACGGAGGTATTCCTTATCAATGCCATTGGGTAAATAGGGCTGTTCCACAAAAACTGTATTCCATTGTCCACCCTGCGATTTATGGCAAGTAATGGCATAGGAGAACTTTACCTGCAAGGCATTGAAATACTTGTTGTTCTTAACGCCCAGGAACTTCTTGTATTTTGATTTTTCATCAGCATAGTCCTTCATGACTTCCTGGTAAAGTTTGTTCCCATCTTCATAGGATAAGGAAGGGGTTACAGCCTGAATTGTATCTAATAATAAAACGGTTTCGAAGGGAAGTTGATTGGGATAATCGACCATTTTCACTTTCACCTCTGCGAATTTAAATCCGTATAGTTCTTTTATAGCGAATATTTCCAAAACCTCAATGATATCGCCATTAGCTATAAACCCGGCTTCAGAAGTAGGTTTTAACCAAAAATAATTGTTTTTGACCACCATCATATAATCGCCAACGGCCAAGTCATTCTCTAAATAAAGAATACGACTGCGTATGTTTTCGTTATAAAGATTTGCCCTTTTGTTCGAACGCACGATTATAGTCGTTTCTTCTTTCCCATTTTCCGAATAGGATGCATCAATAGCCTCTTGGATTTCATACCCATCAACCAACCTAACAATATCTGAATATGGCGTCACATCAAATTTAAAGCCATCGAAAAAAGTGCCCTGCAATTGTTCCCTCAATAACGTGGCATTAACTAATATTCCTGAATCCTCAGATTGTCGAACGACTTCATCCAATTCCAATCTTGTCACTTCCTTATTATAGTTGAGCGATAATTTCCCCTCATCCAAAGCAGGACTTAAATCAAGGTGTACTGGTGGTAGCTGAGCAGTGTCGCCTATCAAAATCAATTTACAATTGTGGCCCGAATATGCAAACATTAAGAGGTCATCTAAAAGAGAACCATTTTCAAAAAGTTTGGAATCTGCGGGAGTATCTGGTATCATTGAAGCTTCATCAACGATGAAGATGGTATTTCGGTGCTTATTGGGAGCCAAAACAAACTGTACACCTCCTCCCGTTTGCTTTTTGGGAAAATATATTTTACGATGGATAGTAAAGGCCTGGGTTTTTGAATAATTTGACATCACCTTGGCTGCCCTGCCCGTTGGTGCCATGAGTACCGCTTTCATCGAAGTATGCCACAAGCTATTTACCAAAGTCCCTACAATGGTTGTTTTACCCGTACCAGCGAAACCTTTTAATAAAAACAATCTTTCCTTTTCCTTGGAAAGAACATAGCTGGACAATAACTGCAAAGCAACCGACTGCTTTGGCGTAGGTTCATGTGGGAATTTTTCCTTTAGGATTGTAAAAAAAGAAGAGTCGGTAAGCGCATTCATAGACTCCAAATATAAACATGATTATTGGTCAAGTGTATCATATCATCAATATTCCATTAAAATATAAGTTTATAGTTCATTAAAACCGTAAAAGATGATAATATGTAACGGACCAAACCTTGGTCTCTTCTTACAAACCTGTTCCAAGTGGCTTATTTTGCAATATGGAAAATATGAATAAATCCTATTATAAAATATTAGGCGGTTTGCAAAAAAATTGTAGATTTGTGTTAACCACTTAATTCTAATTAACACTTACAAAATGAAGACCATAATACAAATTGTACTTTGGATTGCATGTATCGGATTCGGATACCTTATTTTTCACTCTGTTAATGGGCCTATTGAGTTCAAAAAAGTAAAACAAGAGCGCTATTCAAAAGTTGTATCTAAATTAAAGGATATAAGAAATGCGCAAGTGGCTTATAAAACAGTAACTGGCAAGTATGCTAATGATTTCAAAAGTCTTATAAGTTTTGTTGAGAGCGGCCAGTATACTATTACTCAACAAAGGGATTCATCTTATATGGAGATGGATAAAACTTATGGTATTGAACTTTTAAAGGAAATTCAAATAATTGATACTTTAGGATTTGTTTCAGTTAAAGATTCGTTGTTTAAAAATGATGATCGTTATAAAAGCTTAATGAATGTTCCTGGAGCAACGGGTGGTGAAAAATTTGAAATGAAATCTACGATTATTGATAAAGGAGGTTATAAAGCAGCTGTTTTCGTGGCAATGGTAAAAAAGAATGTTGTTTTAGGTGACCAACCTAAAGAACTATTAGATCGTGAAAATGCGCAGATAAGTGTTGAGGAAGTAAATGGTGACATAATCAAAGTTGGTTCTTTGGAGCAAGTTAGTACAAGTGGTAACTGGCCACCGGTTTATGACAAAAAAGAAGATAAATAGTACTGAGGATAACTCTTTGGAAAATTTCAATAAACTGTCCATTCAAGTTAGCTTGAATGGACTTTCTTTTTGTGTTCTTGATACAATCGGTAATTCTATTCTTAAGTCCGATCGACTGGTCTTCGAAAAAAACCTATCCCCTTTTGAACTTCAAAAGAATTTAGAGCAACTGTTCAAGACCCATAATTTGGGCTCCAGCCAATTTTCTGAAGTTGTTGTTGTGCACAGTAATAGTCTATTCAGTTTTGTTCCTAAATCATTGTTTGATGTGAACGAATTAGCCAACTATCTAAAATTCAATACTAAGATTCTTGCTAACGATCATATTGCCTATGATGAATTGGACAATTATGACATAGTCAATGTTTATGTGCCCTTTGTAAACATCAACAATTATGTTTTTGATCTCTTCGGAGAATTTGAATACAAACACAATGGTACTGTTTTGGTTCAGGCTTTGTTGAATAATTCTGGAGCCAACAAAGAACCCATATGTTATGTTCATTTTGAGGGTCAACAAATGGATATTACCATTATAGCACAGAAAAAACTGCTGTTATACAATAGCTTCACCATTACATCCAAAGAGGACTTTATGTATTATTTGCTCTTTACGCTGGAACAGTTAAAATTGGATACAGAGAGTACAAAACTGCAGCTTTTTGGTTCAATTGAAGAGGGAGACGATTTGTATAATCTTTGTTACAAATATATTAAAGACATATCGCTATTCATACCACCTGTAGGCTCATATCCTACAGCTAAAATTGATCAAAAATCTTTGGGTTTTACTGTTTTAAGTGCTTTATAATGCGGATTATATCAGGTAAACATAAAAGTAAAAGAATATTTGCACCTAAAAAGTTGCCAGTACGACCAACCTCCGATATGGCCAAGGAAGCGCTATTCAATATATTGAACAATAATTACTATTTCGAGGATATTTCCTTTTTGGACTTATTTGCGGGTACTGGTAATATAAGTTATGAATTCGCATCCCGAGGTACCAATAATATCGTCTCGGTCGATGCCGATTATGGCTGTATAAAATTCATTGATAAAACTTCTATGGAAATGGACTTCGCCATCTCAACCATAAAAAGTGATGTATTTAGTTTCTTGGAAAAGTCCATGCTGAAAGTAGATGTCATTTTTGCTGATCCGCCATACAATCTTTCTTTTGAGGATTTTGCTAAGATACCCGAGTTAGTATTTAAGAATCAAATATTGTTGGATGATGGTATGCTCATCATTGAACATTCAAAACATACAGACCTCTCTTCTTTGGATCACTTTAGTAATCAACGCAAGTATGGTGGAAGTGTTTTTAGTTTTTTTAAGCATAAAGATTAATAGTTGAAAATTCTCATTTTTTACCTAGGTTTTATACTATTTCCTTATTTTTAAACCTAATCCTATTTAACTTAATTCCTTTTGTATATGGAGCGAAGAAAATTCATCAATAGATCATTAATCGGTGCAAGTGCTGCCATAATTACAAGTGTTGGTTCATGTGCCAATGAACCCGCTCACAACTCCAAAGTCGAAGATTCAAAAAAATTGCAATCGATGACCAATGATATTGAACCCATTACTATTGAAGAAATAAAGGGACGAGTTAAAAAGGCACAGCGATTAATGGTAGAGGAAGGTATAGCGGCTTTGCTATTGGATGCTGGCACATCATTGAAATATTTTACAGGTCTCTCATGGTGGCCAAGTGAACGACCTCTTGTTGCCGTAATACCTTCGATTGGTGAAATCAGTTATATCTGTCCAGGTTTTGAAGAGGAACGTCTCCTTGAAATATTAAAGGTCGGTGAAAAAGTATATGCCTGGCAGGAAGACGAAAATCCTTTTGAACAAATGGCTTTGGCCCTAAAGGATTTTAACATTTTGAATGGTCGAATAGGCATTGAAGAACGGTTACGGTTCTTTATATATAATGGTATAAAAAAAATAGCACCACATTTTGAATATGTTAGCGGCGACCCAATAACCATTCCATGTCGAATAATTAAAACCCCAACCGAAATAGCTTTAATGCAAAAGGCAACCAACATTACTGTCAAGGCAATTCAAATAGGATTTGAAAGTTTAAAGGAAGGTTCAAGCCCATCGGTTTTCTCTGCTGCGGTTGAAAAGGCACATCGAGAAATGGGGGCAATCCATCAATTTGCCATGGCAAACTTTGCAGAAGCCTCGGCCTTTCCGCATGGTAGTAGTAAACCACAAAAATTGAAAAAAGGCGATGTCGTACTTGTTGATTGTGGTTGTACTGTACAGGGTTACAATTCCGATATTAGTAGGACCATCGTTTTTGGAGCAGAACCCACTTCACGTCAACAAGAAATATGGGATTTGGAAAAAAGAGCGCAGGCCGCTGGTTTTGAAGCTGCTCAGGTTGGTGCACCACTTCATAATGTGGATGCTGCCGCTCGAAAAGTTTTAATCGATGCTGGTTTTGGACCTGGATACAAACTACCGGGATTACCACATAGAACAGGACATGGAATTGGTATGAATGGGCATGAATGGGGTAATGCCGTTAGAAACAATCAAAGAATAGTAGAACCCGGTATGTGTTTTAGCATTGAGCCCAATATATCTATTGTGGGTGAATTTGGTGTACGATTAGAGGATTGCGTGTACATTACGGATGAAGGCCCAATATGGTTCTCAGAGCCAAGCCCTTCTATTAAACAACCATTTGTATAAATAAAATAAAAAAAGCAGGTCATAAGCCGGATTCTGTGAGGCCATAAGCCCTCCCTATCATTTATCTAGACCATTGGTTGCCCAAAGGCTCTTACCGCCTACCCTTCAGCTCGAGCGTGCAGCCCTCAAACACTGATTTACATGACGTTTCACCGCATAGAGTTTACCTGGTTTCACTACAGCATTACCTGTACATACTTTCTGTTGCACTTGTCCGTCCCAATAAAATCGGGAGACGGGTGTTACCCGCTATGCTGCACTATGGTGTCCGGACTTTCCTCTACATCCCGAACTTGATTCGGGACCTCCTAAATATTGCAATAATATCTAAACAGGTACTGAAACAAGTTCAGCACGCAGCGATAAGGTGACCTGCTCGCTACAAATTTACTTCAATTGTTGATAAAAAAGTGTTTAATCCATCTTAAATAAAGAGAAGAATACATCACTATTTTTATATTTGTAAAGAAGCATGGGCATTACCAAAAATGCCCTTAAAGTAATTCACATTGGAGCCATTCATTGTATCAGCAAGAAAGTACCGACCGCAGACGTTTAAAGATGTCGTAGGGCAACAGGCGATTACCAATACCTTGCTCAATGCTATTGAAAACAATCATTTGGCACAGGCATTACTGTTCTGTGGTCCTCGAGGGGTTGGCAAAACCACGTGTGCCCGAATTTTGGCCAAACAGATTAACCAAGATGGTACTGAACGAAAAGAAGAGGATTTTGCTTTTAATATTTTTGAATTGGATGCTGCTTCGAACAATTCGGTCGACGATATCAGGAATTTGATAGACCAAGTCCGTATTCCACCTCAAGTAGGCAAATATAAGGTCTATATCATTGATGAGGTACATATGCTTTCACAATCGGCCTTTAATGCCTTTTTAAAGACCTTGGAAGAGCCACCAAAACATGCCATCTTTATTTTGGCGACCACCGAAAAGCATAAAATAATACCCACAATACTTTCGCGCTGTCAAATATTCGATTTCAAACGCATTACTGTAAAAGACGCTGCCGAGTATTTGAAATTTATCGCAGAAAACCAAGGTATAGAAGCTGATGATGATGCTTTGCATATCATTGCCCAAAAGGCTGATGGTGCCATGCGCGATGCGCTATCGATTTTTGATAGGGTTGTAAGTTTCTCTGGTAAAAACTTAACTAGAAAGGCAGTTACCGATAATCTGAACGTTCTAGATTACGATACTTATTTTTCTGCGACCGATCTAATTCTAAAGCACGATATTCCAGGATTGTTGCTATTGTTCAATAAAACATTGGCTTTAGGTTTTGATGGACATCATTTCATAAGTGGTCTTGCATCCCACTTTAGGGATTTAATGGTTTGTAAACATCAAGAGACCATTGAATTATTGGAAGTTGGGGAATCGGCTAAAAAGAATTACCTGGAGCAGTCCAAACAAACCTCAAATTCATTCTTGTTGCAAGCTTTGAATATCGCGAATGAATGTGATTTAAAATACAAAACCAGCAAAAACCAAAGACTTTTGGTTGAACTTTCCCTCATGAAATTGGCTTCCATTGATTTTGGGGCTGAAAAAAAAAATCCTGAATCCAGAGCTTTAGCGCATAATACTATTGAATTCATTGCTCCGGCAGCTTTTTACAGACAAACAACGCTTACTTCACCAGTCATACTTTCAAAAGAAGAACCCGAACTAGTTGACACTATTTCTGCTCGAGTGAGTTCAACACCTGTACAAAAAGAAATAGCTCCAATCATAGAAGGAAATGGCGAAAATACTGTTGTGCTTTCAGAACCTACAACTGAATTCGCTGCGCAAACTGCAGTTGAAGAGATTGTGGTTACAAAACCAATTAGCATTAAACCGACAGCAAAGAGGGTTTCTGGCTTATCTATATCGAGCTTAAAAGCAAAGAAACAACATCAAATCAATAAAATAGAAGTTGTTATTGATGAAAGCAAGCTGCCCAAGGAAACTTTCACTGAGGAGGATATGCAAAAACATTGGGATGATTTTGTAAAAAAAATAGATGACAATGGAAGAAAAATATTGGCCTCTAACTTAAGTTCAGATAAGCCCAAACTCAAGGATGAAACCACTATTTGGATTGAATTGCCCAACGGTACCATGAAAAAAGAGATTGAACGGGAAAAGTATGATCTTATGGAACATTTGAGAACGAAGCTCAATAACCATTTTATTAAGCTTAAAATTACGGTCAATGAAGAGGTAGCCAAAAAGTTTGCTTTCACTCCTGAAGAAAAATACCAAAAACTAAGGGAGAAGAATCCAGCTATTGATGTTCTCAGAAAAACATTCGACTTAGATCTTTGATTTATTCTTAAATCTAATTCTCAGCGCAAAAACAAACATTACAATTGCAATAATCAATATTCCAAAAGCTTCTCTTCCTTCTTCGATGTTCTTTATATCTCCTTGCCCAATGGCAAACCCTTCAAACTTTTCTGGAAATATTAAAAAAAATCCAATCGCACCTAACAAACCAACAAATGCAGGAACGATATAAGAAACTTTATTAAATACAAATCCGAGAGTGACTAAAGTTGCCATCCCGTAAATTGCGATCCAAAGTAAAGGATCTGGATCGTTGTATTGTAATACTGCTGAAATCAAAAATAAAAATGCAAAAACCCCTCCTGCAACCTTAAAAAAATGTTCCATATGACAAATATAACTATCAGATTTTGAATCGATTTGTAATCATATTACTTTTGAATTAAATATTATTAGTTATGCTTGGTCTTAAATTACCCACAGATCCCAGATGGGTCAATATTGTTGAAAAGAACATTGATGAAATTCTTACTGATCATGCCTATTGTGAACAAAAAGCGGCAAGTACCGCTATATCATTAATTGTATCTTTTCCCGAATACACAGAACTTACACAAGAAATGATCGCCCTTTCCCGTGAGGAAATGGGGCATTTTAAAATGGTGCATGATCGTATAATCGCCAGAGGGCAAACTTTAGGTCGAGGCAGCAAAGATGATTATGTTATTGCATTGATGAAGTTCTTCCCAAAAGGAGGGAGCCGTACAAACCAATTGGTACATCGTCTTTTATACGCTGCCTTAATTGAAGCTCGTAGTTGTGAACGTTTTCGGTTATTATCCGAACAGTTAAAAGACAAGGAATTAGCCGAATTTTACCATAAACTTATGGTGAGTGAAGCGGGTCATTATACCATGTTCTTGAAATTTGCACGCCAATTTGGTGACATGAATGAAGTAAACCAAAAATGGCAAGACCTGCTGGAATATGAAGCAAAGATCATGCGAAATTTAGGTACGGAAGAAAAAATTCATGGATAGTATTTTTTAATTATCAGCATAATATAGGGTCTTTATAATTCCATCTGAAAGCCCAATTTTGGGCACATGTATTTTTTTGGCACCACTCCACTTGGCTGACATTAAGAAGATTCTGGTCGCCGGAATAATGACATCGGCCCGGTCTGTATTAAGTCCCAGTTCAGAAATCCTATCTTCATAACTAAGGCTATTCAAGAAATTATATTGTGCGTTCAACCACACGGACGATAGATGTTGGCCCTCCTTTCTTCCAGACATTTTATGCAACTTATTGATATTACCCCCAGAACCTATAATGGAAATCTTATGAGTATTGGTCAAATTCTGTTTTATCCAATTCTCTAATTTTTGCCAAGTGGCTTCACCTACCATATTGTTCAGTAAGCGCACTGTCCCTAGTTTAAAAGACTTTGAAATTTTTATAGCGCCTTCACTAAAGAGTGTAAACTCAGTACTACCTCCACCGACATCAATATAAAGGTAGCTCTGATCTTTCTGTATTAACTGTTTTAAATCTGTGGAAGCTATTATTTCAGCTTCTCTTTTGCCATCTATCAATTCTATTTTAATCCCAGCTTCAAGATTAATTTTTTCAATGATCTCCATACCATTATTGGCTTCCCGCATGGCAGAAGTTGCACATGCCATATATTTTTCTACCCGGTTAACCTCCATCAAAAGTTGAAATGCCTTCATCGATTTAATGATCCGGACCGCATTATCTTCTGATATTTCCCCTACGGTAAATGAATCTTCCCCGAGACGGACAGGTACCCGAACCAACTCGCTTTTAGTGAACAGGGTCTTTTTACCTTTTTCCTCTATCACATTATTTATAAGGAGTCTAATGGCGTTAGATCCAATGTCTATTGCTGCGAATTTTCGAACTTTCAAATTGTTAGGAATTTAATTTTTTTGAATAATAATCATACATCGCAAATTGAGAACGCACTTTTGGTTTGTTGTTTTTCCGATAAGCATTGTCTTGTTTTTCTGAAAAAACACGGGCTTTAACATTATCGCTCCACGATATTTCAAAGGTATCAATCATTTCCTGTTTAATATCCTCATCATAAATCTGACAACCTACCTCTACCCTATTATCCAGATTACGGGTCATCCAATCAGCAGAAGAAATAAAGACCATGGGATTACCGTCATTACTAAAAATAAAAACCCTGGGGTGCTCTAAAAACTTATCAACTACACTAATTGCCTCTATATTTTCGCTCATACCTTTTACTCCAGGAATAAGACAGCATATGCCACGTATTATCAATTGAATCTCAACACCCGCATCACTCGCCTCATACAATTTGTCCACCATCTTATATGAGGTAAAACTATTCATTTTAATTTTTATATATGCCTTTTTCCCCTCCTTGGCATTCATTATCTCCTTATCGATCAGATCTAGGAAATAGCTTTTGGTATAATGTGGCGAAACTACTAAATGCTTGTATTTATTAATTTTATATGTGGTGGTGAAAAACTCAAACACTTTATTGATTTCTTTTAAAATGGGCTCGTGCGAAGTAAATAATGTATAATCCGTATATATACGTGCAGTAGATTCATTAAAATTACCAGTACTGATAAAACCATAACGCTTTATTTTTTCACCTTCCTCGCGTTCAATAACACATATTTTACTATGCACCTTTAAACCAGGTACACCAAAAATCAGTTTTACACCTTCAGCTTGCAATTGTTCGGCATATCCAATATTGGCTTGTTCATCAAAACGGGCCCGTAACTCAATCTGCATAGTGACCTGTTTCCCGTT
>RCND010001257.1_pt1 | contig 14360 bp, 12 predicted proteins | sample 2041351 | NCBI WGS metagenome assembly RCND01 (sample SAMN09708230, study PRJNA481090) | Marine sediment metagenome, whole genome shotgun sequencing project. | biome: marine sediment; feature: ocean; material: sediment; isolation source: Sewage treatment plant 12B marine sediment (STP12B) ...
GGGTCGAGCGTGGATTTGATAGCAGTGCGCCGCTCCGCCTCGCGAGCTCTTTCCTCACGACGGGCAACGAGTATGAGATTGGCCGTTTCCCAGCCGGCGCGGAGAAGACCCTCTGCAAGGATCTCGCCCATCGAACCTGCACCGAGGATGGCGACTGTTGGGTGAGTCATAGCCACGATGATACGTAAGTTGCCGAAGGCAATCGACTTCGGCAACTTAGATAGAGCCTTCCCCCGGCTGCACCCGGTTACGCTCCGGTCATGAAGCAGGCCATTCGATCGGGCGACCTCGAGTCGACACTGCGCTGGATAGTCACCGGATACCGTGTGTTTGCCGCCGTCTGGCTTTCGATCCTGGGACTTGTTGTCCTCGGTAGCTCCACGACGAACGTCGAACGGCCAGCGGTGGTGGCGGCCACCATCGGTTTGGTTGTCGCCTGGGCCGCAACCGCGACCGTGATCCGACTTTCCCGGCCGGCCCTCCTCTCCGTCTGGTGGTTCGTTGTCATAGACCTCGCCATCAGTGCATGGACCGTGGTCGCAGGAACGGTGGCGGACACGATCCAGTTTGCGGGTGGCTACCCCCTCTCTGGTGCGTTTGCGGCAATATATGCGTTTGGCGTCGCTGGCGGGGTTGTCGGTGCCGCCGTGCTCACGGGAGCTGGGTTGATCCCGGTGATCAGCCGATCGCAGTCGTTCTCTCAGGAGGTGGCCAACGCTCTGGCCTTCCTGTTCTCAGTTGCCGCTGCCGTCGGTGTTGCAGCTGTGCTGAGGACATCGGATCGGAAGAGAGTGGAGGCTGAGGCAGCGCTCGAGGTTGAACGGACCGAACGAATCCGGGCCGAGGAGCATGCCGAGGTGGCGGCTCATCTTCACGACTCTGTGCTGCAGACTCTTGCGCTGATTGAACGCGATACAAGTGCCACTCCCGACATTCGAGGGCTGGCCCGGCACCAGGAACGGGAACTGCGCTCTTGGCTGTATCCCAACGCAAACCGTGATGGCGGGTTCCGTGAATCGCTGGTGGCAATGTGCTCTGAGGTCGAGGACCTGGGCGGGGTCAAGGTAGAGGTAGTCGTGGTTGGCGATTCGCTCGCTCCGCTCGATCCCATCCTGAGCGCCGCACGAGAGGCAACTCTCAACGCAGCCAAGCACGCTGGTGTCGAGTTGGTCTCGGTCTACGGAGAAGCAAATGATGACCAGGTCCTCGTCTTTGTCAAGGACCGAGGTGCGGGTTTCGACACTGAGACCGTTCCCACCTCGCGACACGGGATACGGGACTCTATCGTGGGTCGTATGGAACGCCACGGGGGAAGTGCGGACATAATCTCGACCCCCAGCTCCGGGACCGAAATCCAGCTTCGTCTTCCGTTGGGAGAAGCATGACAACTGTCTTTATCGTCGATGATCACGATCTGTTCCGAGCCGGGGTCCGCGCCGAGCTACCCGACGACCTCGAGATTGTTGGCGATGCTTCTGAGGTACAGAGCGCCATCGAGATGATCAGGGAACGACAGCCAGATCTGGTGTTGGTCGATGTCCACATGCCTGCCGGCGGCGGCCGGGCCGTTATCGAAGGCGTGCACTCGACCCACCCCGACATCAAGTTCCTCGCCATCTCCGCCTCTGATGCACCAGAGGATGTTGTGGCAACCGTTCGCTCCGGCGCTCGTGGCTATGTCACCAAGACTGTTTCGCCGCCCGATCTAGCGGCCGCGATCCGTCGCGTTGTCGATGGCGACGCCGTCTTCTCCCCAAAACTGGCCGGATTCGTGTTGGATGCGTTCTCCGCAATCGAGGTCAAGGACATCGACCCTGACCTCGACAAGCTCACCAAGCGGGAGCGGGAAGTCCTCCAGCACATCGCCAGGGGCTACACCTACAAGGAAGTCGGCGAGCAACTGTTTATCTCCCCAAAGACGGTGGAAAACCACATGTCGGCGGTGCTGCGCAAGCTACAACTCTCCAACCGGCGTGAGTTGACCCGATGGGCGCAGGATCGGGATTTGATCTAGGCGATCGGTCGTCCGGTAGTCGTCGCAAGACATATTTAGGAATCTAAATATGTCAATATGAAATAGATTTCAATTAGCCCTAACCTTGGTGGGTTGGCGTGCGATATCCCATCCCGCCAAGGACTACGAAGAGGACACATCATGAAACGGGACGTTGTAATCATCGGTGGCGGACCGGCGGGCGTAATCACCGCTCTGACGGCCAAGAGCGTCTATTCCGACAAGAGCGTTTGTGTGATCAAAGAAATCGGCGACGGAGTAATCCCCTGCGCCATCCCCTACATGATCGACACCATCGCCGAGCCGAAGCAAAACGCGATGGGCAACATGCCTCTCGACAATGCGGGCGTTGACATAGTCGTTGGCAAGGTCGTAGGCATCGACACCAACGAACGCTTTGTTACTTTGGAAAGCGGGGAGACCTGCTCGTACGAACGGCTTGTCCTCGCAACAGGTACCGATGCCGTCCTTCCCCCCATACCGGGTATCGACAAGGAAGGCGTTTTCACGATCCGCAAGAGCATGGCCGACGTCACCGCACTGCGCGACAAGCTCCGCGACTGTCGCGATGTCGTCATCATTGGCGGTGGCTTCATCGGTGCGGAGTTCGCCGACGAGCTCGGCGGGATCGAAGGTCCCCGCGTGCACCTCGTCGAGTGGATGCCACACCTGCTGCCCGGCGCCTTTGACGTCGAATTCAGCGATGAGATCCAAAACAGCCTCGAGAAGAAGGGAATCTCGGTCCAGACCGGGGTCCGCGTCGTGGCATTGGAGGGCGAAGACCAAGTCACCGCGGTGACGCTGGAGAGCGGAGAGACAATCGCCGCCGACGCGGTTCTCGTCTCGGTCGGCGCCAAGCCGGCCGTCGGTCTGGCCAGCGGCACCGACATCCGTATCACGGAAAAGGGATCGTTCTGGGTCGATGACTATCTGCGTACCAACGTTGACGGTGTCTTTGCGGTCGGCGATTGTGCCGAGAAGCGAGACTTCTTCACCCGCAAGCCGGTACCGGTTTGGCTGGCATCGACAGCAACCGCCGAGGCAAGGGTCGCCGGAACCAACCTCTACGGCATCCAGGTACTTCGTCAGATTCAAGGAACGATTGCGGCCTTCTCAACGCAGATCGATGGTGTGGCTTATGCGAGTGCCGGTATGACCTGCACCACTTGCGCCCGGGAAGAGTTCCGCTGCGTAACCGCAACGGCAGAGGCTCCGGATAGACACCCAGGCGTCCTCCCAGGTGCCATGCTCATGAAGGTAAAGCTGATCTTCTCTGATCAATCGGGCGTTTTGCTCGGTGGCCAGGTTTCAGGTGGCCCGTCCGTCGGGGAATTGATCAATGTGATCGCACTCGCAATTCAGAAGCGGGTGACCGTGCGCGAGATCGACATGCTGCAGATCGCCACCCACCCGTTGCTGGGGCCATCACCAACGGTCCATCCATTGATCAACGCGGCCCACCGGGCCCTGGCGGAGATGCGCTCGTAGCCACTCGATCAATCGGACAGCTCGACGGAGGCGTAGTTCCCCTCGACAATCGATACCAGGTTGTCGAGGGAACTCGATTCGAAGTAGCTCGAGTGACCAGATGATCCCGTGGTGTCGATGCGCAGGGCCCCAAACTCGGCTTCGGCTGGGTTGGCACCATGCCACAGATCGATCGGATCACTAAACGACGTCCAGATCCCCATCACGTAAACAAACGGGTTGGGGATCAGGAGCCAGGTCGGTAGCTCACGTGGCGCTATCCCCAATGCGATTGGATCGTCATCCGCCAGACCCGACCACAACATGCCGTCGGACCGCAGCGCCGCATCACTGGCGTGTTGGAGGGTGGTCCCCGGGCTCCCCACAAAGACCAGGTTGTTGGCAGCGATGCCACTACGTGCGGCAGTACCTGCGAGAACTGATCCGTAGCTGTGTGCCACCACGGTCACCGTCTTGTCGGCACCGGGATCAATACCTTTCAGGAAACGAATGAGCGATGGCGCCCCTTGCTCTGCGGCAGTGCGGGTGGCGGCGCCGATGTTGTCGGGCGTGTCGTAACCAAGCCAAGCGATTGTGGCGACGCCTGGGGCGCTCGCTTCGTAGAGGTGGGCGGCGTTGTCTCGAAAGCCACCCTCGCCGGTGCTGAAGTTTTCGAGGCTGTTTGCCATCCCCGGGATCACAACCCCCACATGGGTTGCACCACCTAGGTCGCCGAACACCTCAACGACACGACCGTCACCGCTGGTGTCAAAGAGCAGGATCTGACGATCCTCAGCAATCCAGGTCCTGTACTCAACAGCCCTTGTCTCGAGGGCGGTGCTGACCATTTCGATCAGTTCTCGTTGTATGGCACCACCCCCGTCGGAGCGGAACCCAAGCGCTTCCAAATCTGCTCGGGAGAGGGGGTCGCTCAGGACTGCAATCTGATAGCGCAACCGCTCAATCTCGGCTTCGAGGAGGAGATCGTTGGCGAGGTACCGCGACTCGGCAGGAGCACCATCGAGACGTCCGATCAGGCGTGGGTGACGGCGCACCAGGCTCGCCGCGACCGATGGCGCCATCGTCGCAAAGGTGCGGGCGACCTCCACAGCATCCATCTTCAGCAACTCGTTTGCGGTCGGGCTAGCCCACCAGTTGCGGTATGCCTCCTCCCAACTGGCCAACTCGAACACGGCGGATGCCGCGAACTCCGCCCGATCGTTGGCCTCAGCTCTGCCCCTGATCAGGAATGGTATGGCCACTTGCTGGGCCTGCTCAATGGCAGTGGCTCGCCAGCGAAGCTGCTTCGCCTCCTCTCCAAGATCCGTCTGTATCTCAGCCAAGGCGGTTGCTGCCGAGTCAGCGTGTCGACTTGGGCCGAAGGTCAGCTCGCTTCTGGTCAGGCCAAGCCTCATGGCGTACTGATCAGCAACGTCAGCCAAACCAACCAGACCATGTGGATCGGCCCCGACGAACGGGAACCCCATCATCCGAATCCCAACTGGACCAGCTCAACCTGTCCGTCGGCAACCAGATACCCACGGCCCACCGGAAAATATTCTGGGCCGCGCCGTGGGAGTGGCGTCTGCCACAGATCTCCGTCGGTAGCCACATTGGGGCGGAGGGCACAGCCAATTCGCGAACGCCGTATCTCCTGAGTCCAATGCCCAAACATGGCTCGTATCGCATCCGCCGATCCGGCCGCAACAACCTTGGTATCTGTGCACCGCACCTTGATGAGATCACTGAGACAGGCGTTATCGCCGACGAGTTCGGCATCATCGACAAGGACCAGACACGCACGATCAATATCTCCGAGTCTGTCCAGGTCTCCCGGATCCAAGAATTGGTCGACCAGCGGACTGTCGCCCAGAGGCGATCGGCGCGGCAGTATCGCCACCACCCAGAGTCGGGGATCGGCGGCCTTGGCGACCGCAGCCACCGTCACAAGCGCCGTACTCTTGCCCGACCGAGCCGGCCCGGTAATGAGAGCGTGCTCCCCCTCGCCGAGCAGCAAACCGGATGGCGTCAGCGCCGTGTCACCAATACCCACGGGCAAGAACCACCCCTCGGCAGCAATCCGGCCAACAGACGCAAAGTCCTCCACCGTTACATCGCTCGGCAACACATCCGTTGTCCAAGGCGCCACGACCGGGGCCCCCCACCGGATGCTTTGCAGCCCCGCTTGCAGACCGGCATGGTGGGGCAACGCCACTTGGATCTCTCGACCGCTGCCCGACTCGAACGCACGTCCCGGCGTTGTGGGCGGCTCAACTGGAGGGACACCAAGGCCGCTGTAGTCGTAGCGATCGGCCAACCGAAAAACGAGCCTGCTGGCAACAAGCGAGGCAATCCGTGTTGGAATGTCACCTGGGTGCTTGGCGGTGATGACGGTCACCATGCCCACACCTGGACCGTCGGCCACCAGCCGGGCCAACAGATTGTGCACTGCAAGGTCACTTGGCTCGCCGTAGGCATCAGCAAACCCACCGTAATTGTCCAAGAGGGTCACGATTGTTGGATATTCATCCAGTGCCGTCGCGTTCTGCGCCATCGCTTGGCGTCGGTCGTTCACCTCTGCGGAGAGACGCCGCAGCAACCGCAGTTGCCGTTCTCTGTCATTGGCGCCGATGACGACGCCGACGTGAGGAAGCTCCTGCAATGGATGCAACATCTGGTCATCAAAGTCGAGGATGTGCATGTGGAGACGATCGGGATCGCTGTCCTGCGCCATGCCGACTGCCATGGTCAACAGTGCTGTCGTCGTCCCGCTTCCCGACAATCCATACAGGAGTAGGTTGCCCTCGATCGCCGACCAGCTTGTAGCAACCTGGCGCTGGCGGTGCGGCTCGTCAGCAAGGCCAAACAGTGCTGCACCGTGATCGTGAGCACCACCGTGCAGCTCGTCCAGGTAGACAGTTGCCGGTAGCTCTTCCGGCCACGGAAGCCTGGGAGCGGGCAGTCTCATCATCACCGCAGCTTTGCGGCTGGCCGCAACGATCAGTTCCAAATCTGTCGCCGTGTCGCCCCGCTCGCCATCACCGCCTTGTGCTGAGACCTGCTCGTGAGCAAAGACGAATGGCTGCACACCGATCCCTGCGGCCTGCCCGGACATTGAGTGACCGGTTACGAGAGCAGTCTGGAAGGCGACTACATCACTTGGCCCAAATCGTGCCAGACCCCTCCCGGGCTGGCTACGTCCGATCGCGCCGGCATCGCTACAGCCAATGACGTCCACCGAGTCGGCGACATCCTGCATCCGTAGTGCGATGCGTAGATTGGTGTTCGCCTTGATGTTCTCGCTTATGACTCCGCTCGGTCGCTGGGTCGCGAGTAGGAGGTGAACGCCCAGGCTGCGTCCCCGCTGTGCGATGCCGACCAGCGCATCAATGAACTCTGGAAGCTCCTTGGCAAGCGCCGCAAACTCGTCGATCGCGACCAACAGCCGTGGCAGCGGATCGGTATCGGAACGAGGGAAAGCGGCGATATCGGACACCCCGGCGGTACGCAACCGCTCTTCGCGATATCTGAGTTCCGCATCGAGACAGCTCAGTGCTCGCTTGGCGAGATGTTCATCGAGGTCGGTCACCAGCCCGACAGTGTGCGGGAGTAACCCGCAAGCATCGAAGGCGCTGCCTCCCTTGTAGTCAACGAGCACGAAGTTGAGAGCGGTTGGGCTAGTCGTCGCCGCCAACCCTGCCACCAGGGTCCGTAGTAGCTCCGACTTGCCCGCCCCGGTTGTGCCACCAAGCAGAGCGTGCGGTCCGTCACCGACTAGATCAACCACGAGCGGGCCATCGGCACTGACGCCAATTGGGGCCGCAGTACCAACGTCAGGCCGTCCCCAGTTCGCCTGGATGGCCCCGACTGGTTCCATGCCGAGGTGGAGCAAGGATTCGAGATGCACCACCGGGGGTAGGCCCAGCCCAGCAGCGGCGAACTCCGGATCGTCGACACGGGCCAGTGCTCGGGCAGTTGCCCTGGCTGCAGCGGCACCAAGTTGCCAGGGTGCAAACTCGGCTCCCAGTCCGTCTGGGAAACGAATCCGCGACCGCTGCGGTTCGAGAGAAATGATCGTTGTCGTCAGCGACGGAAGGTCGAGCGGGCGTGCGGCAATGGCAAGGGCAGACAAACGTGACGACTTGCCGGTACGGAGCGCCTCTCGTATCGCAGCTCGATTGCCGCTCGATAGGTCAGGGAGGTCTACGACCCACAAGTGATGCGGCCCACCATCCACGTGGTCGTCGGGGAGTAGCGACACCACTTGCCCGATCTCATCCAGGCTGCCTGCCAGACGCCGACGCCCCGAGCCATCGATCATGGTGTGGGGAAGCCACTTGACCCAATCCCAGTCCGACGGTGTCTCCGTGAATACCGAAATGGCTAGATCAGCGGGCCCTTGGTGAACAGCCACCTGCACCAGCATCTGACGCGCTGCGGCAAGGACCTTGGTTCTGCTTCCAGCGAGACCGCCTACGGCGCCGGGCTCGAACTGAATCGAAATGGGCGTGTCGTGGAGTTCTCCGTACTGGTCCAGGATTGCATTGGACTCGGCCGTCAGTTCCCCACTCACCTCCGGATGCCAAGGCGTGCACCCGACCCCAATCGGCACGACCAGAAAATCATCATGGCCGGGCCGTCGCTCCCATAGGCGCGGTCCGGCACGCTGGGCCCGGACTGCTAGATCTGCCGGAGGGACAGCTGCATCACGGACGTAGGCAACGTCACGGGTGTGTGCCTCCTCTACGTTGGTGGCGAACTGCTTGAGCAGGGCCCGATAGCCCTCACCCATTTCCTTGCGCTCCTTACGCAACCTCCGCCTGTCTTCAAACCAGTTGGCGAGCAACATGGCCGGGGAGAAGATGGCAAATATGGCCATACGGGGATGGATAAGGACGGCCATGGCCACTCCAAGGACAACCGGCACGATGAGCGCCGCCCACCCAAAGCGCATAGGTCTTCCAGGTTGTTGCGGCGGAGGCGGTGGTTCCAGCAAGGTCACTTCGCGTCTTACGACCGGCCGCGGCGGGCGGTTGAAGGTCCCACTGCCTTCTGCCGACACAGTTGCTTCGGCGACAATGACAACGCCAACGTCACCAACTCGAATTTGAGCACCAGCTGCCACCGCGAGGGTGGGAGCATCCATCTCGACCCCATCTACGGAAACGTCAACCCGCTCCGAATTGCGCAGAGAAAGCTGACCACCGGAATCAACGTGGAGGCGCAACCGCCCCGCACAGCCGGGAATCGCCATGTCGGCCGGCGGCGCTCCAATTGTCACAACGCCCGAATACAGGGGGATGCTTTTGCCCGGCTCAGGTCCGGTCATTTGAACAAGCGTGCCGCGGCGCGGTGGATCGCTGGCGCTGGCGGCCTCGAGCAAGCTCCCGTCGCGGAGACCGGCCTCGCGGAGCGGTACTTCCAGACCGACGACCCGACCGTCTATTGCAGCAGACTCGACGTCATCTCCGGCCAGCGCCGCAACAAGGTCGGCGACAGTGCCGCTGGTGAGCGGGCTGGTTATCTGAACCTCGTAGTCGAGTCCGTTGCGGCGCAGTGTCAGGTTCATCAGGCCACTCCGGCCGGTAAGACCGACGCGTCCGCAGCCGCCTGGGCTCGTAGCGATGCGGATTCTCTGCGCAGCTCTATTGCCTGGCTTTCGAGTTCACCGGCAATCCTCACGATCTCCCCAGCTTGATCGTTGACGATCCGAGCGTGGGTGGTGCTCCTGCTCTCGAAGTCAGCCGCCGCCGGACCAACCCAGACACGCTGCGACATGGCAACCAAGGGATCGAGAAGCCCACGCAGAGCCGCCGCTTGCGACCGAAGACGGTCGGCGTCTCGCAGCAGCGAGTTCGACTGAACAATCTTCTGGTCGGCAAGACGGCGGAGCTCGGACGATGTCATCAGCAATTCCTACCGGTTGCTACCGGGTCGCCATTTCGATGTTGTCGTGATACCTGGCCACAGCAATGCTGGCCTGCGAAAGAGCCTCTCGCAGATTGGTTAGTGCCGGCATGAACTCGCCATCCCAGGCCGCTCGGAATTTCTCAGCCCCTGGACCCTCCCAAGCTGTTGCCCCACGAGCCACCTTGCTGGTCACCGTCGACTGGAGACTCTCGACTTCGCCTGCCTTCGACTCGAATAACGATCGGAGTGTCTGCAGATCGGCGAGATTCGCCCCAAACATGGCTGCCATTTGTGCTTCCTTTCTATAAGCGGTCTCTTCACACCCGACGACCATATAACGATATTTAATGATTGTCAATCGTTAAGTACTGTTGACAACCGCTATTAGTAGCACTTAAAGTAGCTTCATGAGAAGCAAGGCGAGACTCTCCCTACTGCTGTTGATTGCAGCTGGCCTAACCATCGGGCTGCACCAACTAGGTGGTGCGATGAGCATCGATTGGTCCGATCCCATTGCATGGTTCAACAGCGCCTCCGCCGAGGAGGCAATCGGGGGAACGCTGCGGACGGTATGTCTGATGCTCGGATACTGGATCACCGCCTCGACGACGCTCTACGTCACCACCCGCAACCGCCCACGCCGACCACGCATCATCACCGCGCTGACGCTTCCCGGGGTCCGTCGCCTGGTCGACCGCACTTTGGCAACCGCACTGACGGCATCGATTGCGGTGGCGCCGACTAGCCCGGCTCTCGCTGAACCGCCGCCACCACCCCCGGTTGTCTTTGACATCACCAGCGACGGCATCCCGGTCCCCCATATCCGCAGCATCCACAAGACCACCGACACGGCAGGGACCACAGAGTCGAATCAGGAGACAACGCCATTACCTCCCGCCACCGAGGTCGTGTCGGCGCCGGTGCCGACACCGGTGCCGACAATCCTCCCCACGCCGGTTGCGGCGACTACGGCGATAGAGACTGCTGCGACCGACCACACCGTCGAGTCCGGTGACAGCCTCTGGCTGATCTCAGACCGCCACGTCCGGGCGGCGGTCGGCGATGCGGCAACCACGTTCACCGTCACTGCGTACTGGCGACAAGTGATCGATGCCAACCACGGCACGTTGCGCTCCGGCGACCCCAATCTGATCTTCCCCGGAGAGATTGTTCTGCTCCCAACCTTCGAGGTGGCCGAATGAACATCACAGAAATGCTGGGGAGTCCAGTCAACGATCCCGTTGAGTTCGAGCCTTCCTCCCCCGCTGGCTGCTCGTCGGCACCACGGCAGCCATCAAGTCCACCGCCAAGCCGGCCGCGTCGTCGAGTGCTGCTGACCAGCCTTCTCGTAGGCGCTCTCGCTATCGGATTGGGGATTGGCTGGTACCTGGGAACGGGCGACGCAAGCAACCGCATCGAACCCGCTATCCCCCCCGCAGACGTTGTCGCACCTCCACAGATCGGCGACTTCGCCGAGATGTTCACGGCCCTCTATCTGTCGGGACTCGCTACACCCAAAGACCTCGGGTCGATGTATAACGGGTCGATGCCGGCCGCGGCCGGGACATGGGTCAATCAAAGTGCGGCGCTGGCAGTGGAGCCCCTCACAAGCGGGTTCTGGCAAGTGGCCATTGCTGTCGACGCTCTCGAACTCATTGACGGTGCCTATGAGTCAGCGGGGATTCAGTACTTCGAGCTGACGGTCGCCGACAAGACCCCCTACCCGGTGGCCGTTTCTGCACCAGCCCGCATCCCGCCACCTGCCAACGTCGGCGAGGACGGTGCAACCGACTTCACCGGCACCGTGCCTTCGGATCAAGCAGCCGCAGTCTCTCACTTTGTGAATGGCTACCTGACCGGCCAGGAAGACATTGCTCGATATGTGACTCCAACCGCTCGCATCCAGTTGTTCGCCGAGCCGCCCTACGCGTCGGCGACCATCACTTCGCTGGGAAGCGACGAGCTGGGCAATGTGACAGTGGCCGTGTCGGCTGTGACCAATGGCGGAGCGATGCACCCACTCCAATACACCGTGGCACTGTCATTCGAAGCTGGCGTGTGGGAAGTCGCCGACCTGACGTCTGTGGTCGGGCTCGAATGACCAATCCGGGGACCGTGATCGACCACACCCGCCGATCCGTGTCGGTGCCGCGTCGCCTCATGCCATCGATCCTGGCGATCCACGCCGGACAGAGTCCGCATCCGGCGACAACGGTCGACGAGCTCCGGGCCGGCGGAGTGGTTACGGACAACAGACTCGACCCGCTCGTGACCACCCTCGTTGAGGTGATGACGAACCCAACGCTCGTCATCACCGTCGAACTCTCTCTTGAGCATCAAACCCGATTGGCAACGTTCTGGGGCACCGCACGGCGGGCTGTCGTCGGGCTCAGCGACGACCGGCATCGGTTTGAGCTCATGCAGGTCGAGCCAAATCTTCTTCCCTTCCACCTCGCCCAAACGACCGACATGAGCCCGCTGCCGACGTTGCCATTCGCCGGTAGCTTCTATCTTCCGGCAACAACGCTGCACCGTGTCGAGACCAGCTCCGGACATGACCCGTCGCAAGCGTTGGCAGCCCTCCTCGCTGCAGGGGTCCCCCACAAATGGGCCGACCGATTCGTGACGGCGCTGACGCTACGTCGATCGTTGTGGACGGTGGAGTCGGTATGGCTGGGTCGGGACGCCCCTCGAACCGAATCGCGACTGTCGGTCCTCGACAGCGGATGTGCTGGCTACTGGCGGTTGGCGGCCGACGATGACGGAGCCATCAGCGTGACCACCAGCAGCTTTGAAGATGTCATGCGCCGCTTCTCAGCGCTGCTGCCAACGCCGCGGCCACCCCTCACCAGAATGTGATCATGCGGTGGCCCACTGACCCAGCGCTGGTCGTATCATTGACGCCATGAAAAAGCTGATCCTTGTCGTATTGGCTGCCGTCGGTGGAGCTGCCGTATTCAAGGTTCTCAATTCGGAGTACCAGCCACCCACCAAACCGTGAGCGAGCTCGCCACCCCGCACGGGTCGCTCTGGATTCGCTCGTTCGGGACCCCTCCCGCTCCAGTCGTTGCTCTGCACGGTTTCACCCTTCATGGCGGCATGTTCGCAACGCTCACAGACATCCTTGGCCTGCCGGTGCAGGCACCGGATCTCCCTGGTCACGGTCAGACCAACGTCGACCCGATCAACATGGCAACCACCGTGGCCGCCATCGCCGAACTGCTCCGCCACGCCACAACCCCGCCCTTGTTGCTGGGGTACTCACAGGGCGGCCGAGTCGCACTTCAAGTCGCAATCCAACACCCCGAACTGGTCGGATCGCTTGCCCTCGTCTCAGCGTCGCCTGGTCTCAACGAACGAGCCCGCAAGCTGCGAGGCGTTGCCGACGAAGGCCTCGCCACCCGCATCGAACAGATCGGAACGGAGCGCTTCATCGAGGAATGGCTGGCCAACCCAATGACGACGACCGATCGACTACCGCCAGATGTCAGCAAGGCCGATCGCCAGATGCGGCTGGAGAACACGGCCCCCGGACTCGCCGCCGCACTGCGCGGACTCGGGCAGGCATCAGTCGCCGAGTCCAGCGACCACATCGCTGGTCTGCCTATGCCGGTGACGTTCATTGCAGGCCGCCGGGACACGAAGTATTCGACAATCGCAGCAGAGATGGCCGGGTTGCACGCGCAACGGCCGGTTCTGGTTAGGGACTCCGGTCACAACGTGATTCTGGAGGCACCCAAGGCCGTCGCCTTCGCGATCAAAGACTTACTCGGTCGACAAACCGGCTGATCGCATCGACATAGATCGAAGGTCGGTTCAAGACCGATTCGTGGAATCCACCCTCGATCTCGACCAACTCGGCCGCGGGCAACAAGGACGCCAACTCATACTGAGCCTCCGGGGGAACTACTTCGTCGGCGGTCGGGATGAAGATCAACGCCTCCTGAGGGAGCTTGCCGACCCATCCTCTCGAATCGAACCGCCACACTGCGGCGCCAATTTCGTAGTAGAGATCGGCATCGCGCTTGATCAATGCCTGGTGCATCCAGCGGCGATGATTGTCTCTGACGGCACCGGTGCGGTGCAGAACCCCACCGGTTACCCGGGCAATCTCATATGTGCTGAGACGAAGACCTCCCCGCGCCAGCCAGAAGGCAACACGAGTCGGAATACGGAACTCCGCTATCGGTAATGAAGCGGTGGCAGCGAGGATCATCGCTCCGACATGCCGGGGGTGCCTCCGAGCAAGTTCCTGGACGACCATTCCGCCCATCGAGTAGCCAAGCACTACTGCCCCAGAGACCTCGAGGGCATCAAGAATCCCGGCGACGTCATCCGCCAGATCGGTGATCTCGACCCGGCCTCGCACCCAATCACTGCGGCCGTGGTTGCGTAGATCCGGCACGATCACTCGGTATCGCTTGGCCAGCTCGGGGATTATGCGATGGAACGTCATCGCTCCGTCGAGGTTCCAGCCGTGAATCAAGACCAGTACTGGGGCATCTTTCGGCCCGACCTCGCGGACGAACATCTCGTTGGCCCCGACCATCACAGTGCGGCCCGGTACCGGCAAGGGGTTGTCCTGCGGAAGCTTGAAACGGGGCGCCAGCTCCGGGCCAAAGATCCGCCACGCCAGCCAGCCACCAGCTCCGTATGCCATCCATCTCGTCAACCGCATGCTTCTAATCCTCCAAGAGCGCCGTGTTCACGCCAAGGGTGTCAACCGCAAATGTGTACTCGGCAACGGGTCGGCCCTCCACCAGGTGTTCGGATATAATCCGTTCCATCACGACCTCGTCAACCGAGTGATACCAAACGCCTTCGGGATACACCACCGCAATGGGTCCCCTCTCGCAAACCCGCAAACAGTCAACCTTGGTCCGCAGCACCGTGCCACCCGCTGCCGACGTATCCGGCGGCGGGCCCTCAAGATCACGACTCCGCCACGCCGGCGGCGCCGACGCCAGAC
>RCND010001258.1_pt1 | contig 14359 bp, 8 predicted proteins | sample 2041351 | NCBI WGS metagenome assembly RCND01 (sample SAMN09708230, study PRJNA481090) | Marine sediment metagenome, whole genome shotgun sequencing project. | biome: marine sediment; feature: ocean; material: sediment; isolation source: Sewage treatment plant 12B marine sediment (STP12B) ...
TGTAGGAACCGGCGCTTTCACAAATCAGAGTAATGGTGACTCCTCCTGATTCCAGGTGAACGCTGGGTTCCTGGCCCCATACCATACCGCTTACCAGTAACAACAATGAAACCGGCAGGTACATAAGTCTCCTCATCTGATTCTATTTTCTGTATTTACTAATTTTAAATTCCCCCGCTCTCACTGGTTTTCATTAAGGAAATTATACTGCTCCCTGCATAACTGTTCGTACCCAGCACCACAAATCCATCATCGTTGGCAAGTTCTATATCCTGACCGGTCTGGGCCCCGGAGGCTCCATAAGTGACCAGTTCTTCCGGCTGGTAGGAAGCAGAGACAAATTGCAGCAAAACTTCACTATTATTACCCACACGCCTGGTTCCGGTAATGGCCAGGTCTCCGGAGGCAGTCTCAATCATCCTTTCTCCTATTAAGTCTGCGTTTTGCTCCGAAATGGTTGCATGTAAGAAGGTATTCGTGATCAGCAGGCCATCTGTCTCAATACCATACAGTAAAAGCTCCGAACTTCCCGATCCGTTCTCCCGGTTTCCCAGGACCAGGAAACTCCCATCGCCCTCTTCCAGGATACACATGCCATACTCATTAAATTCTCCTGAAAGGTTCTTCGCAAGTGGACTTAATTCGTCATCAAAGGTCAGAACCTGAATACCCGTCCCTGCGCCATTTATTTTATCATAAGTGCACACACAGAGATACATGTTCCCTGCATTCAACAAATACGTAGCGCTGGAATTCTCAGCGTAAGGATTGTTGTAGTTCAGTCCCAACCTGAGAGAATCGCCCTCTTCGGTGATCCCCATTACCATTAGATCTGAATTTCCATCCTTCACCTGGTACCCCGACAGCATATATCCGGACGAAATCATTTCGATGGAGTGAAGAACCTGCTCATCTTCAAGCGAACCATAACTTCGTTGCCAGATTGTATCCCCTCTTGATGAGGTTTTTACCACAAATATATCTTTCTGCACCTGCTCTGATCCAGTCACCGGTCTCTCCACAAATCCCGACAGAATAAATCCTCCAGAGCCATCCTGCAGGGCAATTAGTGAACTGCCTCCTGTTTCCAGGCCCTCCTCAACATAGTACTGTGGAAAACCACTTTGTACATTGCCAAAGGCATCTGTGACAATCAATACCATTCTTTTTCCTAGCGATTCACTGGTCTCCGTGCCACAAATGGCATACCCCCCATTTCCAAGTACCTCCACTTCACCCGCCTGATCCATCAGGTAAGAGCCGTAAAATTTAATAAAACTATCTGCCTGAGCACTTGAAGTCTCCTTCTCACAGGAGAGAAGAAAACCTGATAACAGTATCAATATAAAGCCGTATTTCATCATCCTTAGCATCTATTCCTTTGTAAGATCCCAACATATACCTCCACAGATGGATAACTGGTGAACCCGAAAATCGCTGTCCACATGATAGAGCAACCAGGTAAGGTCACTGTTTGGATACCGGTCAGCTTCCAGATTAGCCTGCAAAATTTGTGTGACCCAGCGAATCTCTCCAAAGATAAAAGCATTATCAAGAGGAATTCTTACTCCCCCACCAAGCAATCCAGCCAGGTTGAATTTCACCCTTGATGCTGAGATATCTATCTGATCTACCACAACATCATCCTGCGAAGCTTCATAAGACCTGGTCCCTTTCCCTGAAGCATTTAACAGGTATGAGGGTACAAGACCGCCCCGCAAATAGTAACAGATTTTCCGGTTTTCAGGATTTAACTTTAAAACCAGAGTCAGAGGCAGCTCCACCAGATGCTGTGACTCGACGTACCTGTAGGAAGTGAAAGATAATGGACTGGCGGAATAAGAAAACCTGGTCAGATTATAAAGAAGGCCAAAGGAGGCCTCCAGTCTCCTGTTGAGGATCAGGTTAACCTCTGCACCAGTCTGGAAACCGGGCAATAAGCCAAAACGACTATCATCCTGTCCCGGATCTCCCACACTGTAACCCTCAAGCGTATTTGATATACCAAGCGTAGCTCCCACATTGAATCCCACTGTATTTCCGTATTCACCGGCTCCTTTGGTGATGTTTCTCCGGGCAAAATACCCTGGAGCTTTGGTCTCAACGACTTCAGGCCTTGTATCCTCCGGAGTCAGGTTAGGATCTATTCCCAGGGCAGTTAAATGCGCATCCAGTAAAAACACGAATTCCTGCGGATCTGAATTTACCGCCCTGTAATCCGGGAATTCTCTCACAAACCCATCCATCAGACTATCTGCCTCTGCGGTCAAATAGTCAAAAATATAGGAGTTAATTACCAGCTTATAGGCCTCCTTTTTAGCCTCTCCTGATAAGCCACTGGACTGGATACATTCAAGCAAAAATTCCGGAACCAGCTCCACCATTCCGGCTTCATACGCTTCCCTGGCATCTTCAAGCAGGTAGGTACAATCGACCAGGTCCTGAGCCCTTAAGGTTTGAGTCCCCAGGCACAAAACCAGGAAAATGAGAATTCCTTTGGGCATATTTACGAACTTCTTTATCATCTGGGACAAGTCTCTTGATATGGGATATCTTCCCCGTAATACTGATTCCACTCCTCCTGGCTCAGGTTTCTGGTCAGCAGCGAACAAAAATCCACTGCCATTCTATCAGGATCTGTTGGCCTGCCCACCATCCGGGGAAAATCTACACTTCCGCTATAAAAATAACTGCCGTTCCTGTTAAAGCAAAGGGAAAGCACAAAACCATTGTTCTCTGTAAATACCACAGGCGGTTCACCCCATTTCATGGTATTCCACATATATACATTTCCATCATTTGAAGCTGCCACGAGGAACCTGCCATCGGGACTAAACTCTATAGCTGACAACCTGGCTCCAGGCCCGAACAGATTTGCAATGATTCTTCTTCCGTCACCGCTCAATACCTTTACCGATCCATCCAGCATTCCTGCTGCCAGGTAGTTCTGATTCGGACTGTAATCCAGAGCTCTGACCTGGTTGCCACCAAAATTATTCACCTCCTGTAGGCTGGCCGGATCATTCACATTCATTGTATAGATCCTGCCGCTACCCGTTCCAATGGCAGCACGTGAACCATTCCTGGAAGTTGCCAGTGCAAGCGGTCTTGACATCAAGGTTACCAGCGTGGACGGTGTGAAACTATTATAATCCCATTTAAGTATCTTGTTAGTGGTACCAGCTGAGAGGAAACTTCCGCTTCTCCCCAGGTTTTCTACAAAAAGAACAACATCGCCTTCTTCTCTGTTCTGATGTATTACCTCACCCCTGTTCTCCAGTTCAATAAAGAGCATGCCTCCACCGCTGGTTCCAATAGCCGCGATGCGTTCATCAGGACTAATTCCAATACATTCATTGTTAAAACCTGTTCCTGCCAGGGGTATCTGTGCATATCGATCAGCAATATTTCCCGATAATATTTTAATGCTGCCATCGCTGAGGGCAACCAGTACACTCCCCGATCCGTTGAGCCATTCCATGGCTTTGATGGAATTTCTCAGGTTGGGATAGATATTGTATGACTGTGCTATCAGCTTTTTCAAGGCATTGTAAAGCCCTGAATAGATGTCAGTATCAAAAGCCTCCCCTACATGTTCCTTGTACAGTAAGTACGATTGGTAGGCAAGCAAACCCTTTAATTCCGGGTCTTTTGTGATCCCCAGGCTAAGGTATGCTGCATCTTTGGCAATTTCGACAATAATTTCACTCTCCCTGTTTCTGGAGGAGATTGGATCGGCCTGCTGATCGCTGGTCACTAAAGGTTCAGGTATAGTCTCCACAGGAATTATGCTGCTTTCCTCCTGATCATTTAGCACCTGTTCTTCGGGCTCCCGGACTACCGCTTCCTCTTCCACAATCTCCTGGGATTGTTCTGGCTCCTCCTCTGTGACTATTGGACGATTATCTGTATTTTGTTGCTGTGCCGAAGTTTGTGTGCTAGGTTGTGAGGTGGCTCGTGTGGGTGGTTCCTGAACAAGCGTCTGGATTTGCTGATCCGTTTCAACTGGCCTGTTCCGGGAAATAAATATAACCAGGGCTACTGCAGCGGCAATCACAATGGTCCCAACTACAATGGAACGGTTCAGAATCTGTTTCCTGCGCTGCAGGATAATTTTTCGTTTCTCTGCCCAGATATACTCCTCTTCGCTGGTATTCAGAAAAACCATGGCCCTTTCAAAAGCAGGATTGAACTGAATCCCCCAGGCAGGCGATGGATTGTGCAATTTTTTCCAATCAATGGCTTTTTGCAGTTCAGACGCTTCAAGAAGAACCCCTTTGCCCTGTTGATAAAGCGCAGAAGCTTTAGAGAGCTTCAAATACATCCTGATCGATTCATCTTCTTCATTCACCCATTGTCGCAGACGATCCCAGATATTGATAAGTGATTCGTGCGACAACTCAATCCTGGTTTCAGATGATAGCGGCGCCGAATGCTGGTAACCAAGGAAGGGAAAGCCTGCTTTATCAAAGATCTCCACCACCTCAATAACCCGTTCCACCTTACACTGTGCAATCCTGGCTATATTACCCAGGGAAGTCCTTCGACTGTATGCCTCCTGCCGCTCTGTTATAAATGCAATGGTTTTGAAAATGCGTTCACATATTTCCTTCTGATAGAATTCAAGATTCTGGTACAAATTCTCCAGGTCCCTGCTCAATCCATTACGAATGGAGCCGGTGGACTGATAATCCTCCAGAGAAACAGGTAGCTTTTCAATTCCTCTGCTAAGCCAATGATTCCAGGTTTGTTTCAGGGCGTGTTGCAACAAGGGCAGATGGGGTTCAACCTCCTCCATATCATTCATTAAGTACTCCTCAAAACCACTCTCCACAGTGGCTCCCGCCACACGAAAAGGCTCCACAATGGCTTCTTTCAGGTCATTCCTGTTCATTTGAGGAAGCAGGTACTTACTCCTGTTGAGATGCTCAGTAAGCTCCCGATAGCTTGAACAGTAATCCAGAAAATCTGACCTGATCGAAAGCATCAAAAAAATCTGAGGTTCCGCCGCTTCAACCAACCTCATCAGGTGATTGATAAAATGTATGGCATCCGGATTTTTCCCGCTTTTCCTCTTCTTTTGGGCTACTGGCCAGGTGAACAGTTCTTCAAACTGATCCACCACCAGAAAATAATGGAAGTTGCCCAGACCTTTTTCTAAAAGAAAATCACTTACACTTTGTGAACTTTTTAGGAAGGTGTGAACATCCGATTCAGAAATATTTTTTGCGAAGACCCGCTGAAATCCCCTGATCAGGCTCTCCATGGGTCTTCTCCCAGGCCTGATAATGACAGGAACCCACTCCCTTTTCATATCTGCAAGAAGCGCCGGAATTACACCTGACTGAATCAGAGATGTTTTTCCGCTGGCGGAAGCACCAACCACAGCTACAAATCTTCTTTTCAGCAGAATTTCAAGCAACTCCGAAACAGCCTTATCCCGACCAAAGAAAAGTTGATCTTCAGCTGAAAAAAAAGGCCTGCTTCCTGGAAAAGGATTTCGCTGTAGCACCCCGGTACTTATCATAGTGGGATTACCCATAATTAAACTCAATACTCATATTCCGAATCCTAAAACGGCTTCTGGGAAGCTTGATTCAGGAAACTGCAAAACACATGCAATAAACTTCTGTCATCAAATAAAAGCTCAACAAACTCCTTTCGATCGATCAGAAAAGCTTCACATGCTCCTATGGTAGCAAGATAGCGAATCTGCTCCAAAATTTCGGGTTGATTTGCAGCAATTATTGCAATCCCGTTTGAAAGAGTGGTAAATTCTTCTGCAGATACAGATCTGGCAAGAATTACTGTGTCTCCATCAAGGGTCCACTCTTCGGAGAAGGGTCTGGTAATGGAAACCAGTTTAAAAAGAGCGTTTATTCCAATATTATCAAATAAATCCCACGTGGTCAGCCTCATAGTGGAATCCAGGTACCACCGGACCATATCCTCATGTCCCGGAAAACTATTGTCAGGAAAGTCAAGTCGTTCAGTCACCAGGTCATACTGCTCCGGATTATTCTTGCGCAAGAGTTGTGCTGCAATCTCCCTGATCCTGGGGTTAGGATGAAATCCCTGCGCAATGATCTGCTGTTCATCAAAGAAGCGTTCCACATTGCCCATCCTGTCCAGCACACAGATCTTGATAAAATCTCCCATCTGGGCTCCACTTCGATTTAAAATTCGTTTTAGAAGGAGATCTACCGGAAAAACATCAATGGGATATAGTTCCTTCAGCTTGTCCAGTTTCTCCCGGACCGAAACATCATGAAAATAGGACACCAGGACTGCCTTCAATGGTTCTTTCAGCAGCAGCTCCAGTAACTCAAGGGCCATCTGGCGATCATCCGATTGACGGTCAAGCAAAGAAATTTTAATCCTTCGCACCGATTTTCGATCATAGATCATCGTCAACATCATCAATATTAGTTCATTGACCTCCCAGATCTCGTGATCGATCACCCTGGCAAGGCTTCCCCCCGGATCATCGGTTCGAACAGAAATTTTTGCTGCCATTATCCAGGTTCCTGCCTGGACCATTCTCAGGATGGCATTCTGAATCTGCGCCTCCTGTATCACTGTCGCCTCAAAATGGTTAGCATAGAGTCCCTGTACAACTGAATGAAAGACGTCGCGGTGCTGATACTCCAGCTTCTGCAGCAAGAGCTGAACAGAACGCGCCCCGCCAATAGACGAAATAACGGATACAATTCGTGTTTGCAAGCGAATATCCGCATCAGGTTTATAAAAGGCCATTTCCAACTCATCAAGCACGTTCTCGCCCTGCTTGACCAGGGTCGACCAGGCAGCCCTGTATAGTGCGGGGTCTTTCAGCAGATCGACAATTTTATGTGCATTACCCCCCAGGTCGAGCCAGCCGGCAGTAGAGATGGCCACACCCTGAATTTCAGGATCCCGATCCCTGAATAGCGATATGACATCCGGGAGGAAGGTCCGGTCCTGCGCTTCTGCCACATAATAGAGTGCTGCCAGGATTTCATGTCGGTCGCCGGAATGAAACACCTCACCAATGGAGTTATCAGGCTCACTTTCAACATTGTTGAACTTGTTAAGCCGTTCCCTGATAAAAGCCTCCTGCAGCCCTAGTTTTGATTTCAGCTTTCGCTTTTTCAATTGTCGAATCTGCTCCTTGATATCCGGCTCCCTTTCGTTCACAAGCATTTGACTAATAGTGATATCCGTTAATCCGGGTGAAGACTTCAAAATATGATCCCAGATCAGCCGACGTACCATAGGAGCTGAATGGGCCAGCAAGGATAATTCGCGTTCTCTGGATACAAAATGAAAAAAATAGGGATTAAATACTATCAGTTCCTGGGAGAATTCAGAATGTTCCAGGTCAAATTGCTCAATCTCCTCCAGGTGCAGAGCGGAAGGATCAAAAACACGATCAGACTCCAGACTTACCTTCAGCAAGCGGTGATAATTTTTGTAAAGTGAAAGACCCACCACGAACCATATTAACAACACTACAAACAAAACATAGGTCACATGGTACAACTCCACAAACTGCAGCATCACAAACAGGGAAAGGAAAAGGCCCATAGTGAATACGCCAATCTGGCTAAAAACCCCTTCAATACCCGATTGAATATTCTCACGTTCGCGTGTATTAAGAGACTGATAGATCAGGTTCATGGAAGGATGTTCCATGGACTCCTTCATGGAGCGACTAAATAGATTGGACAAGACCACCAGCAGGAAGAAATATGCAAACATCTGTATTCCACCTCCAAAACCAAAACCCTCGCCGAAGATAGAAGCAGGAATGGTGAGGAGGAGCAATGCGACAGGCAAGAGCAACAGGGTCATCCTGATCCCGAATTTGCCCTTAATCCAGTGAAACAGGAATCGTTTCAGGATCCAGGCCAGCACTACCCCTATCCCTAGAAAGAAACCAAGAAATTCAACTAATTCTGTTCCCCCGGGAAAGCGGCTCTGCGTTACGGAAAGAAATTCATAGTGCAACAAAACCGAGACGGCTACACCAAGCACCACAAAAGATGCCATTAAAGTCGTATATCGGTGGGAGAACAACCTGATGGGACCCGCGCTTCCGTGCTTGTTCCTGTATCCTCCACCCTGCTTCCCTGGATGTGATAGGATATACATCTGGGCAATGGCTGCAACGATCAGGCTAGCCATTCCAGCATAAAGAATCTCATGAATTCGAAATCCGGCAAAAACCAGGAGCGGTGTAACAAACAGTGCAAGAGCCATTCCCCCCACCAACGCTACTTCAACCAGACCATTTAACTGCTTACCTCGACTGGGAGAGAGAAATCCCCTGACCGTGGTCCAGAAACCCAGAAGAGTGATCAGGATCAAAGGTCCGGAAAAGACAAAGGTGAGAAAATCAAGGTAATCCTGCTCCATCAAATGGAGCCCCCCCACAACACAAATAGTTGCTCCAATCACCACCACCAGGTTAAGTATACCAAAGGCGCGCATCTTCAACTGTTTGCTGAAGTATGCATAGATTGCAGCAATTAAAATCCCAATCACTCCTGAAACCATCAGGGCGAAAGGGACACGATCGGCACCAAATGCCTCCAAAAATACTGTATTAGCCTCCAGTTCCAGGGTACCTACAAAAATCCCTGTACAAAAGGCCTGTAGCAGTAATGCGGCAATCATGAGCCGGTCGCCCTGGGCAATTTGCAGTAATTTACCTAAGCGCGTCCACATACAGAATACAATTAAGCGAATATATGAATACCTTTTGACACAAGAAATTAACAGGCAAACGCTTGCTTTCAGGTAAATAAAATCCCCGTCCGCCAAAGCGAACGGGGATGAGCTATACAAAGACAGATCAATTATAAAATAAGAAGCCTAATTGAACATAATTTCCAGGTTTGCAACAAGCTTGGGATTATAAGGAGCCAGACCTCCGATACGCTCCACTAGTGGCAGAAACTCATCTCCCGGGGCTTCACCTCCCTGGATAAATCCGTTTTTATTAAAGAATCCCGGCGCTTCGGTATTGGTAAGCCATGCTTCCAGAATTTCCTCACTGGCATGGGGCCATATGGTTTTCACCTCCTTATACAGGACATTGTAGATGGAGTTTTCTTCCAGCAGAACAGCACGTTCATCAGAATCAACCGTGCTCAAGGGCAGTCCCAGTTCGACCACGGCGGCATCTTCCACATCTGATCCCGAGGCTACAAAGGCCCAGTTATAACCCACCTTCTCGGTAAGAAACTTGGCGTTGGGGTGACTGGAGTTTCCATATACATCCACAAAGTCGCCTTTCTTCCCAACAAACATCTTCATTCCATCCATGGCAAAAGGAGCCAGCAAAGGATCGATAGAAGGCATATCCGAAATGGAGACTACCATATGTTGGTCATAACCCTCTTCACCTGCACCACTGTAATCGATCCGAAACATGGCGTGAGCCATCTCTCTTTCTAGGGTGCGATCCAGGTTATAAGGCTTGACGATGCTGATGCCCTCTTTCGGATTTTTGTTCCAGAAAATCTGCATGCCCTTGCCACCATCAGCTTCACCTTCCGATTCAGCATCAGTAATGGTAAGGCCATACTCCCAGGTACGGCCATCAAACTCGGGACCTTCCACAACTACCAGGTTTTTGATACGACCATCATCCTCGCTTTCGTAGGTGACTGTCTTTACCTGGTCGATGTTGTACCTGCGGATGCCATAAATAATATGCCTGACAATGTGAGCTCCATGGTGACCAGTATGAATAAAAAACCGCAAGTGTCCGTATATCTCCCTTCCTTTTAAGGTATCTACTGCTGGAGCACCCTTTAAAGAAGATGCGTCTTCCAGGAGAGCCGCAGGAATTTCAACGGTCAGCTGATCGGGAAGAATACTGTTTTCATCCTCCAGGCCCGGGCCATCGTATAAGGAATTTTCACAGGCGGTGAAAAACAACGCTCCCATCAGAAGCACTACAAACGAATAAAACGATAACTTTTTCATGATTTCTGTTTTTAATGAATATTGATATTTCTTTTTGTTCCAGTTGATGGTTTCACTAGTTACACACCCCGATCTGGATCATACCCCTATTGACTTTGGGATTTTTTTCAGTTAAATTTGTAAAAGGCTGATTATCTGGATAAAATATGATCGCAAATAGAAAAATAATTGCTGTATCTCTGTGTATAATCACAAGTCTGCCCCTCTGGGGTGGAACAGGAGGTCCCCGTGACGGCTTCCTCTCCTTTATCTTGCTATTTGGCTTCCTTGTCTTAATCCTGGGAATCCTGCAACTGGCATCTTACTTGAAAAGGAAAATCCAGGAACTTCTGGAAGATATTTATTAATCTTACCTTGCCAGTCCCTTTAAAACAGCATACCTATCCATCACAAACAGGTCATACCCATATTATGCCTGCTGCTCAGTAGCATATTGCCCCTAATGTCCCAGGACCATGATCGCCGGGTTATTGAAAAATTAGATCAGCCCATTATATTTGATGGCATACCGGATGAAGCAGCCTGGGAGCAGCTGGAGCCCTTTCCTATGATATCACACATGCCGGTGTTCGGAAATCCTCCTTCGGAAAAGTCTGTGATCAGGATGGGCTACGACGATCAGTTTGTCTATGTGGGTGGATTGCTCTATGTCTCTGATCCCTCATTCATTCAGGCTGTTGGCAAGAAAAGGGACATGGAGACCATGTCTACAGACTTTTTCATGCTTGGCTTCGACACGTATGTCGATAAGGAAAATTCCCTTCTCTTCGCTACAAATCCTTTGGGTTTGCGTTGGGATGCTGCTGTAAGCAAAGATGGCACTATGAGTATGGAAAAGATACCTGTGAATATGGATTGGAATACCTTCTGGGAGGTAAAGGCAAGCTATGATGACCAGGGCTGGTACTTTGAAATGCAAATACCCATTTCCAGTCTGCGCTTCCAGGAAATAGATGGTCAAACTATAATGGGAGTCAGTGTTTATCGATGGATCCCGGCCAAAAATGAAGGAGATATTTTCCCGGCCATCTCAAACGAATGGGGGCCGACCAGTCATCTGAAGCCTTCCAAATATGAGGAGGTAGTCTTTAAAGAGTTGAGTCCGAAAAAACCACTCTATATCACGCCCTATCTGCTCACAAGTTTTGATCAACAGAACGAATTAAACGATGCCGAAACTGCCTATGAATACAGTCAGGATTTCAAATTTGAACCCGGACTCGATATTAAGTATGGGATCAATCCCAATACGGTACTGGATCTGACAGTCAACACCGACTTTGCACAGGTGGAGGTCGATGACCAGCAGTTTAACACAACCAGGTTCAGCCTGTTCTTCCCGGAGAAAAGAAAGTTTTTCCTGGAACGGAGTAGCATATTTGACTTTTCTATGGGTGGTCAGAATAATCTCTTTTACAGTCGCCGGATCGGTCTGCATGAAGGAAATCCCGTGAGGATCTGGGGTGGTGCCCGCCTTAACAGCAGGATCAGGGATTGGGACCTGGGGCTCCTGAATCTTCAGACTGCATCTTTTGAGGATCTCCCATCCGAGAATTTTGGTGCCTTCCGGGTCAAGAAGAGAGCCTTTAATGAGTACTCTTACCTGGGAGGTATGCTTACCACCAGACTCGGAGTAGATGGAACATATAACATTGGCTATGGTCTGGATGGTGTGATCAGGGTATTTGGAGATGACTACCTGACCATTCGCCTGGCACAGACCCTCCACGACAGTGCAGAAAACAATCCCATCTCCATGGATCCTACCAGCATCACCTTGAACTGGGAGCGACGAAAACAGGAAGGATTATCTTACTCGGCCGGACTTACCTATTCGGGCACTAACTTCGAACCTGGTGTTGGTTTCGAAATGATCGATGACTTTATTGCCACTTCATCCAGTCTGCAATATACCTGGATCTCCCCGGAAGAGTCCTGGTTGCAGTCTCATAACATAAGGCTGTTCAACTATGCTTTCTATCGGATTCCGGAATATACACTGATGATGTACAGCCTCAATCCCACCTGGTCTTTCTCTTCAAAAAACAGCTGGATGGGTTCCATAGGTCCGGTTTTTAGAATTGATCAGCTGGAAGAGGATTTTGAACTTACCGACTCTGTGACTGTACCGTTGGGAAAATATAAGTACCTCAGTGGCGAACTGATGTTACAAACTCCTGGTACAAGTTCGTTCTATACCATATTCATGTTTGAAGGAGGAGGGTACTTTGACGGATACAAGCTTTCGCCCGGTGTGCAACCCAAATGGAACATAGGGGCTTCTGTGGAACTAGGAGGATTGTACCAGCTCGACCTGATCCGCTTTCCCGACCGCGGACAGTCACTGAATAACCACATCGCCGGACTTCGTGCCCTCTATATGTTCTCCACCAAACTTTCGTTTTCAGCCTTTGTACAATACAACAGTGCTATCAATAAGGTCCTCTCCAACGTTCGCTTCAGGTACAATCCTAAAGAGGGGACCGATCTCTTTGTGGTATTTAATGAAGGACGCAATACCTGGCTCGACCGGGAGGTTCCAAACCTGCCCGAGTATGATGCGAGGAATATCACCATAAAATTTACCTATACTTTCGAGGTACAACGATAGTCCGACTTACCTTGTCCTCAGGGCATTCCATAACTTTCGAGCAGACACTCAAAACCGTCTGGCCTCTTCTTCAAAATTACTTCAGAATTCCTTCAATATTGCCCCTTACATTGGCTGACTGAAGAATCCAAACTTTAAAGAACAGACCTATGAAAAAAACTCTACTATTTGCATCTACCTTATTAATAAGCCTGGGCCTGCTGGCGCAGGATCAAAAGGAGGTGGTCACAGGTGCCAGCTATGCGGATGATGTGTATTACAGCCTTGAAAACGGAACCGTCACTACGGTAGCCCGCAACAATTGGGATATTGCCTTTTTTATTAATTATTACAGTGCTGGCCTTAGTGCTAATAATGGTTCAGGTGTAGAGCTTTATACCTACTCGGAGGGTGATATAAATGACTGGGCTACAGTTGATACCACCGGTATGGATTGGACGCCCATGTTCAACTCCATTGAATCCTTTGAAGAAGGTGCATTTAATGCAAATGCACTGGAACATCCTGATTATGGGTGGGGAATATTCACTATGGGGGGTGATTACCCTATTATAGGCGACAGCTTATTTGTGATTAAAACCATATCAGGGGCCTGGAAAAAACTGGCCTTTATAGAGAAAAACTCTACGGCAAACACCTGGGAATTCAAGTACGCCAATCTGGATGGAACAGGAGAGCAAACTGTGTCCTTGAATGCAGGAGACTATAGTGATAAATATTTTATCCACTACTCCATCGACAGCATGAAGATACAAGACAGAGAGCCCGTCAAAGATGACTGGGATCTGCTTTTTACCAAGTACTATGATTATACAATTCCATATTCCGTAACAGGTGTTCTGATCAATGATAACCATGTTCTGGCCCAGGAAGTGAGAGAATCCGGAATGAACCAGGCTACCCAGGAAGGATATGTAGACACCGCCTTCACAGACACTATCAGTATAATTGGTTCCGACTGGAAGGATTTTGATATGGTTGCAATGGAATACGTTCTCATCGATACAGTGGTTTACTACCTTAAAACGGATGGTGGTGATAGTAACGACTCCTATTATAAGCTTTACTTTACCGGTTTTTCCGGGGGATCATTCGGAGGTCTGGGAGTCTACACCTTTATGCAGGAGCGGCTCACATTCGTATCTGTGGGAGAAAATGAAGTCATGAACCTGCTTCAGGTCTATCCCAATCCGGCGGCTGATAATATCAATGTGGTGTTCGATCTGGTGGGCCGTTCAGAGATAGATATAATTGATATGACCGGCAGGCTCGTTCATACCACCCGGTATGATGCATCGGGCTTCACAAATCTTTCGCTTGATGTCTCATCCCTGAATCCTGGTGTATTCTTTATCAGGGTGAGCGCTGAAGGTGAATCAAATGTACTCAGGTTTATTAAGCAATAACTCAGGAGGATAGGTGGCAAGTAGATTAGCTCTTTTTACATATGCTTTATTTTTCCTGATCTCCTACTCAGAGGCACAGGAGATCCGTATCAAAGTCATTGATGACTCGGACGGTCAGCCTGTGCCTTATTGTCACATCTGTTGTGAAAATAAGGAGACCGGGCAGCAGGCATATCATGTGGGGGATATCAATGGAGAAGCCCGGGTGCCCCTTACGGAGAATGTCCTGCTCAGCGTAAGTGCCATGGGCTATGAAAATTATCTTCAATCTGCGCCATGGGCCGGGGAGCTGCTTGAGATACGTCTAAAGCCAAGTTACTTCGGGCTGGATGAGGTGGTGGTTACCGGTCAGTACAAAGCGGTGAGT